>Ga0181536_10000313_pt1 | contig 58665 bp, 55 predicted proteins | sample PEATcosm2014_Bin_41_FD_121105 | JGI IMG/M metagenome (GOLD analysis project Ga0181536, IMG submission 121105) | Peatland microbial communities from MTU Mesocosm Facility, Houghton, MI, USA - PEATcosm2014_Bin17_60_metaG | ecosystem: Environmental > Terrestrial > Soil > Wetlands > Peat | place...
GACCTGCTCGCCCCGAGACCTCCAGATCTCAGCGAATCCTTTTTCGAGCAGGTTGCCCAACGGCTCCCTCACGAACGAGCATGGCAGCACATTGCCCAGTGAATCCACGTCGCAGAACCTCCGCTTCTGCATGCAGAAATCCGGCAGTTCTCCCGAGCAGGTAAGGCCGTCCACGGCCACCTTGAATCCCTGATCGTGAAGCCTGCGCGCCTCGGCCATGACTATCTGCGGCACCACAGCATCCGGAACTCCCTTGGCCGTGAGAAGGAGCAGTTCGGCATCGAAGATGCTCGTCACGAGCGCCATGAGCGGCAGTTGTGGCAGGAAGTCGCACGTAGCCAGGAAGTTTACGCCGCGTTGAACGTTGTGTTTCTCCAGGTGTTCCAGAGCCTTCCAGACAACCAGCTCATCGCCATGGTGGGAGACGTTGACCTGGCTGAAGAGGCAGAGCACGTCAGGTCTCAACTCGGGCAGGGCCTGGCCGTTGGTGGTCATGCAGAGATTGAGGCCCAGCCGTCTGGCATGAAGCGCCAGATGTCCCAAGTCTTCTCGAAGCGTAGGCTCTCCGCCGCCGAAAGTGACCTGGAGGACGCCGTACGAGGCAAGATCATCCAGGATCGTCCGCCATTGCTCTGTGGAAAGCTCCCGGCCTTCCTTGCGCCCTATGTAACAATAGGGGCAGGAAAGGTTGCAGTGGTCGCTGATCTCCAGGTGGACCACCTCGCACGGCTCGTCAAGGCTCTCAAACGGCACGTCATGCTGCAGAAGCTGGGCTGTCTCTTCCCGGTCAAACCGGAGCGTGGTGGCTGTCCCTGGCTCGTACGCCACCAAGCCGTGTCTTCCCAGCCTGAGCTTTGACCTCTGCAACAGCGTCATCAAACGACCGGTATCCATACTCTTCGCCCTCCACGCAGAAATTGACTTTGGCGCCTCTCTCCTGAAGCCACTCCTCCAGGTGATCAAGGCCGTATCCTGCCGTATAGACCCGAAGAGCTACGATGGTTCCATCCAGCGCAATCGCCAGTTCCTCACGGGACCAATCGCTGATGACCAGGCCGTAGTCGCCGGAGACGCAGATACGGTCGCCGCGCTTCTCCACCGACAGTGAGCAATTCTTGTCGGCGACTGGATTCCACTTGTTCTTCTTCCATTCCCGAAACTCCTTCCTCGTCTTGAAGGACATCCCGAAACTGGCGCATGAGAACTTGTCGCCGCGGCTGAAGAGCTCTTCCAGATGGCGGACAAGCTCGGCGTGAACAGCCTGCGCCTTTTTCTCGTCCGTCAAGGTTGCGACCAGGCGCATGTACTCGCTGTGGTTTTGCTGCAGGCCGATCTCGATTCTCATTTCTTCTTCTCCTTCGCCTGCTCTTTCGCAGATGCCGCGTCAGCTTCCTTGCCGCAGACCGTGCAGCGCACCTTGCCGTTCTCCATCTGATTCATCACGCGCATTCCCGGCCCGTATTTTTGATCCTGATAGTCACTCTTGCAGAAGCATCGGCCGATCATTGTTCTTCTCCTATGTTCAAGACTATTTTGGCTGAAGACCAGTCTCAACGTTCACGACCGGGGTTATTCCTTCTGAACTGGGGCGAGATCCTCGAAGAAGACGTTCCCGCAGGTGCAGTCGCGGGCGTACCTCTGGAGATCCTTGCAGGTTTCTGCTTCCTGGACCCGGATCTTGAGGTCCCGTACAGTCTGGCAGCCTTTGCCGTCCGGCGAGATGTCGTTGTTGCCGATGCAGAGCACGAACGCCTTGAGCTTCGGCTCCCAGATGCACTTCGTCACCGGCTCTCCGAGTCCAGCACAGGCGCCGAACGAGACCTGCTTGATCTTCTCCATCTCCTGAAACTCGGGAACAATCTCTGCGCAATGCTCGTTGGCCTCGGCCACCTCATCGGCGAACGCTTGGAGAATTGCATGAGCGACCTTTGGATCTTCCGTGTAGAAACGGAACACAGCCTCACTGCAATTCGGGTCGAACCCTTGCTCGATTCGCATCGGCTTCACCTCCATGAAATGAAAATGCCCAGGCACCGTGCCCGGGCTGTCCAAACGATGCGGCACAATAGGCAGTCTCGTCGGTTCACCTCCTCTGTTCAATCTCGTGGAACAGTTCAGGCGCGATCTCGTCCAATGTCTTTGGCGTCCAGTACAGGTCGCGCTCGATCGGCAGGCCCAGCGCTCCCCGCACTTCGCGAAGTTCGGAGAGGCTGAAGTAGCCGAGTTCCTTCACATGACCATCGACCAGGCCGAAGAGCATATCTTCACCATCGAATTCAGTGGCGTACCACGTCCAGCTAGCGTCAGGCGTGAAGAATTTCACGTGCGCCACAGCCTTCCCGCCCAGCTGATCCTGCGCGCCCAGCGGCGGCATTATCTTCCGAACCGCCTTTGTCATCAGTTCCATGCTCACCCCCTCCCATCGTGACCGGCCTTGAGTGCCGGTCGCTTGGTCTCTGGCGAACTGGCTCCATCCCCGCGCTCGTTGACATAGTGGCGGTAGGCTGAGCGGTCGCAGGCGGCGAAGTCCACGCTTCTGGCGTCGCAGTAGTGCCGAATGTCTGTGAGCAGATCTGTGATGAAGTCGGACGGGCAGGCCATGTTATCTTCAGCGTCCAGCCCTTCGTCATACGGCGAGACCCGTTCGATTCTGTGGACGAACTCGGCCCGATCCTTTGGCGTAAGCTCGTCCTCGGCCGCATCTGCTGCTCGCGTGGCCAGTTTGGGGAAGAACTGCCGGACGATCTCGGCAATGGCGCTCGTCGTATCGGCATCCCAAGCCTTCTCCTCGTTGTAGAATTCCCTATTCCCTTTGAGGTCGAGGTAGAGCAGGTCATAGATCCGACGCAGTGCAGTCGTGCTGTCATCGGCGCCGAGATCTTCCTGCTGCTCGACGATCTCCACGCTCAACCGCTCATCGTGCTCCTCCAGCCAGCGCCATGCGGCATCGCTCTCGCTGGGTCCGTCATAGGACTCGTTCTCCTTCAGGTACTTGATCAGCCCTTCCTCAGCGGCCTGCCGGGTGCGAAACGCCTGCGCGTGGCTCACCAGCCCACGGTCTGCAATGGTCAAGATATAAAGCATGATTCACCTCCTCTCTGATGTCCGTATGTGTTTGCCTGTTGAATCCACCGTCCTTCACCGTCCGGGCCAGCGAATGCGAAAGCCATCCAGCTCGTAATCGATTCTCCTTTGTCTCCGATCCACGACCGTGTCCACGGCCAACAGCAACATTTCCTTCAACTGCGGCTCCGCGCCCATCATCATCAGGGATCGCTTCGCCGCGGCGTCGTCGCCGGCCCACAGGGTTAGCAACCGGTCTGCCACGGTGTTGAGCCTTCGTCCGATATCCTGAAGCGACAGCTTTCGGACTTTCTTCCTTGCCGCAAACTGTTCATGAGTCATGGCTTTACTCCTGAAAATGAAAAAGCGACAACAAGGTCGCGGCTAATCCCAAACGCACGTTGCGCGTTTTGTGAAACTTCTCTCCTGCCGGCCAGATATTCGGCTGACCGATCTACAATGCTGATCCTCTCTATGGTTTGGAAATGAAAAGACCCTTCTTCCGGCTAACGAGCCGTAGAAGGGCATCAAAGAACGAGCAGGATATCCCGCTTATTCCACGGACGTTTCAGACCTTGCCGGCGCAATTGCAACAGTGCGTTTTGCCTTCCTGCGAATCCAAACGAGACGGCTCGCGTGCGGCCTGCGACTACAGGACGGTGTCGAGCCAAAGGGCGGCCTCTCTGGCCAAGGCTGCCCCTGGCTCTTCACCTGATGCGCAAATTCCTATGCCGGCTTATTCCAATGACGGAGTGACCGACAGAGGCTAATACAGGCGACTGCGAGTGCGATGCCGAGCGCGGGAATGATTTTCGTCCAGACAGCGGCCCAGACAATGGCTAAGGCGCGCATTACGGTCGCTTGCTCCTCTTGCGCTCTCACGTTGCTTCTCCTACTGCTTTCCACGGCCATAACTATCCCTTTCTACAAATAAGACAATAAAACGGCCCCTCCGGGCTTGGCGCACCTGGAAGGGCATCCAAGAATGAGCGAGAAGTGCTTCTTCCGGCTTATTCCGCGGGCGATGTGCCGGAATCAGCTGGTTTGACCGCCTTTGGCTTCTTGACGTATGTGAACCGCCTGCCGCAGTTCTTGCACTTGCGCAAGGGGCGTAGGCCGAGTGTGAGGGTCTTGCGATGGCCTTTGGCCACCGTATGATCGGATTTGCAATACGGGCATTTGACGGGTCTTCCTCGTGGCATGTTCTCACCTCCATGGAAGTGAGGTCACGGGGCCTTATAAATCTTGTGGTCTGTGTTTAGCCGATCCTTTCCTCAGCTGCTGAAAATGCGTCGGTAGTGTCGTCGACATCGTGCTGGGCTTCATCTGACTTCTTCGTCATGAGATACTCATAAGCTTTCTGGAGCGCAAGAATGGCTTTAGGCAGTTCATTCGCGCTCATGCTGTGGGTACTCTTCCATTGGCCGTCCTTGTCGCGATAGCGAACTTCCAGGATGACCTTGCCGATGTTGATGGTCTTTGCGCCGCGCTGCATGGTGTTTCTGAAAATAGCAGCTCGAACGGCGCCGACTTTGAATGATATTTCGGGTTGGGACATGTTCCGCTTATTCCTCCTATCGATAGGGTATTACCTATTCGGTACGATCGATAAGACGATGGGATTTATAAACCTTGTGGCTGATCCTTAGTTGAAGCGAAGAGGAAGGCCGGCCTACAGGCCGTGCGTTTCAAGGAACGTGTCTTCTTCAAAGCGATGTAAACAATGGATCAGACGCTGAAACAGCGTCGGTGGTGGTGTGAGTCTGGGACAGGAAGGGGCGTAAGCGTGGGTGATGCGTGTATAATGCGCAAGTGGCTAGGGTGATGGCTCTGGCTATAGAAGTTGTGTGTCTTTGGTCCGTCAAATGGCGCAAACAGTTGTTTCCAGGGCGGAAAAGGCGTTTTTCTCAAAAAGCACTCTCGGCTGACGTGTTGCAATCAGTCAGGACTCGTGCCAACTCAGGTTGGATTGTGGCTTGAGTCATACTTGATGCGTCACGAAGCGCAGTTGTGCTCGTCCTATACACGTGTCTGGAGTTTATAAATCTTTCGTTCCTTTCCAGTTATCCACCCTGACCGTGCGTCGCCAGTCTCTGGTCAGGGGCTATCGCACGCGCAGGGATGGGAGTCATAATGGCTGGGGTCACTGCGAAGTAAGAGCCTCACGGCGACCCGACTTGTCCACGTTCGAGGCTACTGCACGGCTAGGCAGACAGGATACGTGTCTTTCGAAAACTCCACTTCCTCTACGGCCTACCCATGAAAAAACTTTGCTACAGCGTCCCGGATAGTCCATAGGGCCGACATGACTGGCAGTATTGGCACAACCGGAACATGGTGGCCAGCATTGAGGGAAAAACGCATGGTGCCAGATATCACCCCGACGAGCGAAGCGTCAGGAGTGAAAACCGGCCCTCCACTCGACCCTTTCTGGATCAACCCGCCAGAAAGAGTAAAAAACACTCCTAGATCATTCGACATTATTGAAATCGATGCTGGCGAGAAGGCTGTATAGCTGCATCGTTTTCCATCAGAACTGTCGAGGTCAACATCTGTCAGGCACCCTACGCTAAGTCCCCAAGAGGGTGCAACAGGGAATATCGAAGGAAATGAGGGCACGGCGGGAAACGTGTAAGGCTTGATGATACGCTTGGCCTCCAGGATCATAATGTCACAGGGTACCGACTCATAAGCTATGCGACATTCGTAGTAACCATCGGGGAACCGCGCTGTCGGCCACTCGTACTGATGTTGGATATTCTTCCAGATGTGGTGTGCACTGATCACATGGCGGGGAGAGATGATACAGCCTGAACCGTGAAGACGTGGATCCGAGCCGATTGACCCGCCACCGACACCGGAACGAAGGGTCCAGTAAGTCTTGCAAGCCTCACGAAACATATCTCCCTCCTCTTCCAGATCCAGCCTCACATTCACCCCTCATCATTCGCCAACCCGCAGAACGCGACCTCGCCCGTCTCCTAGGCCACAACGATGATGTCGCTACTGGCCAACGCCCTGTATCCCCTCGGTCGCCCGGCATATGCGATCCAGAACGGCAGAAGCTTTTCGGTCGGCAGATTGTAGACGCACGGCCTTCGGATCATGAACTCTTCCAGTTCGGGACTAGTGAACACCTTCTCGATCCCGTCACAGTTCGTGCGCGAATGGGCCTTCAGATAGTCCTCGGCGATGCGTTGCGCTTCGTTTCGGTTACGGGAGACAGCAGGGCCAGGACCAGCATGAAACTGACCATGGCGGCTTTTCGATTCACGCCGCCCTCCCTCACGGACGAGTGATTCGAGATGAGGCCTGTAGCAATGGCACGTATTGTCCGCTACGACGGGGTACCTGTCAAGCGTCGCTTGCAAGGCGCTTTTGCTGGAATTGCGCCTTTTGAAGACGGAAAGCTGTCAAGCCATGCTGGGCGAACTGCTTCCGAGTTCATGGATTTTCGGGCACGAGGCGGCTACGCATGCGTCAGGGGTTTGAGCAGCTATCGTGGTAAATGCTCGAGCTCGACTCGTTCACCTTCTCGGTGCTCGACGCCCACCGACTGCTCGACTTCACGCAGCGAGACCTGTCGTTCAGATGTCCTGAAGCGCATGTGCTCGTGGACAAGCAGGGCGGGCTTCCCTTTGAGGACTGATGCCGGCGCACCGGCCTTGCTACACGAAACTTGGTGAAGCAGGGCCTCCCGCCCCACCTCAAGGTGGAACCTCGTGTCAGACCCATGCAGTAGAATCCGCCTCAGGTTCCGCCTCGACTCTGCTGGCACTGCCAGGATTGCGTTTTGGACACAGCCAAAAAGTGTTGACTACCGCCTCAGCAGAAGCTATGATGTGCCTGCTTTTGACCGAACCTATTGGACATCGGCTGCGAGACTTCCTCGGGGGGTGTGGCCGAGGAGGAAACGCGTTCCGGCGCGAGGCTCCTGGGTGGATGGCAACCATATGGATGACAGATGGCTGTCGGTGGACGAGATCGCGGTCTATCTGGGGGTCAAACGCGATACGGTCTACAAGTGGATCGACCGGAAGAGCATGCCCGCGCATAAAGCAGGGCGTCTCTGGAAGTTCAGGCAGGCTGAAGTGGACGAATGGGTGAAATCCGGGCGAGCCGGGAATGATTCCGGCGTGACGACTTCCTGTGCTCCCTAGAGGCACTAGAGAAATAAGATGTCACAGAGATACAGGTTCTCCGGACACCAGACCTTTGTTTTCCGATACGGATGGCTGGAAAAGGGCGTTCGGGGCGTTGACGACTCGCCAACGATTTTCTCGGATGAGGAGGTGATGATCCGCCTCGGCGTAGGCAAGAACATGGTCGAAAGCATTCGTCACTGGTGCTTCATCAGTCAACTTGTGGAGGCCGATCTTGATCCGGAAGGGAAGACCGGGCGAAATCTGCGGGTGACTGACCTCGGCCAGCGGCTTCTCTTGAAGGACGGATGGGACCCATTCCTCCAGGACGATGCCTCCCTTTGGCTGATTCACTGGCTACTCGTTTCGAATCCCCAGATCGGGACAACCTGGCAGATTCTTTTTTCCCTCTTTCACCGGCCGGACTTCACGAAGCAGGAGCTCGTTGACTATCTGCTTCTCTTCGCCGAGAAGGAATCCTTGCGGGTGCAGAAGAACGTGATGGCCAGAGATGTGGACTGCTTCCTGCGCACGTACGTTCGTGGAATGGGCGGCAAAAAAGCCGGCTTAGCGGAGGAAACGTTCGACTGTCCGCTGCTGGAACTGAACTTGATCCAGCAAACGCCAGATGGAGAACTCTTCCGCTTCGCAATAGGCCCCAAGCCGTCTTTGCCAGGCGCCATCTTCGGCTATGCCCTGTGTGAATACTTCCAGAGGGTAAAGGGCGACGGGAGCAGTATGAGTATTCAGGAGTGTATGTACGGGTCCGGCAGTCCCGGACAGGCGTTCAAGCTGGATGAGAACAGCCTCATCGAGTATGTAGAGGGATTGGAAGACGTCACCAACAAAGCGGTCGTCCTTGATGAGACGGCCGGCCTCAAGCAGATTTTCCGGCGCCGAAAGCAGAAGCCGATGGACATGCTGAAGGATTACTACTGCGGGGTCAGCGTGCGATGAACCCGAAACAGCATACACTCTCTGACTACATCGACGTCGGACGACGCTTCCTCCGCTCTGTCAATCTCGAAAAGGACTACTCCGGCGCGGACCTGAATGGTGACTACATCATCACTCCGACAGCGCGCGACGTCCTACACAGGCTATCCGAAGGTCTTGCCCCTTCGGCTATGTCCAGGGCTTGGACACTCACTGGTCCCTACGGTGTTGGCAAGTCGTCCTTCGCCGTGTTCCTTACGCGCCTGCTTTGCACCCATGGTGCACATGGAAAAACGGCATATCGTCATCTGATGGAGGCGGACCCGCGTCTCGCACGGAAGGTAACTGAAGTCACGGCATGTGCAGATGGCAACAAGGGAATGCTTCCCGTGCTGGTAACAGCCCGGCGTTCCCCTGCTCCGCATTGCATCGCAGAGGGAACGATCGCGGCCATCTCAGCGCTGAAGAATAGGAAGCTCGCCACCACAGGCCGAATACTCCGCGACCTTGTAACCCATCAGAAGAACGGGGAAGGGCTGGATTCTCGGCGCGTAGTCGAAGCCCTCACGTCTCTGGCTGCAGCAAGCCGCTCCGATGGTTACTCTGGCGTTCTTCTGATTGTGGACGAGCTAGGCAAGCTCTTTGAATATGCAGCCCGCTATCCGAAGCGAGGCGATGTCTATATACTTCAGGAAATGGCCGAGTATGCCGTTCGGAGCGGCCCTAACCCTCTGGTTGTCGTCGGCCTGCTCCACCAGTCGTTCGAAGAATACGGCCAACATCTTGATCTCGCGACAAGGCGCGAATGGGCGAAAATCCAAGGGCGTTTTGAGGATGTTCTCTTTCTGGAACCTCCCGAGCAGGTCATGGGGCTGATTGCGCAAGCGATTCGATGGAAAGCGGCAGGACTTCCTGATGAGATGAAGAGGCACGTCAGAGCCATTGCATCGAATTCAGCTGCATCCGGCGTTCTGCCACCGGGCATGAATGCCTCAGCTTTCGTGGAAATGAGCCTTGCGGCCTATCCGCTCCATCCGGTCAGTTTCGTTGCACTACCGCACCTCTTCCGCCGATTCGCGCAGAACGAACGTTCCCTCTTCTCTTATCTGAGCAGCCTGGAGCCTAATGGCTTTCAGGAGTTTATCCGGACGCATTACCTCGACGCAAAGGAGCCGGTTTTCATCCGTCTCCCCGACTTGTTCGACTACTTCACCCGCAACTTCGGCCTCGGCCTGTACAGGCAGCCTCATGCGCGCCGTTGGTTGGAAGCGGCGGACTTGCTTGATCGCAAAGAGAATCTGACACCCCTTCATCGTGGCCTGGTCAAGACGATAGGGATTCTCAACGCGATGGGAGAGTTTTGCCACCTTCGTGCGTCAGAAAACATCGTTGCCGTTGCGACGGAAGACGCGAAGCAGACCAGCACAGCGACGAAAGACGCTCTTAGTGGGCTCCAGCAGCAGTCCGTTGTCACGTTCCGACGTTTCAACGAGACCTATCGCATCTGGGAAGGCAGCGATGTAGACGTTGAAGAACGCATCGCCGAGGGTGCCCGGAAAGTGCGCCACGGACTCGATCTTGCCGGCAGCCTGAAACGCTACCTTCCGAGTCGGCCCTTGGTCGCCAGGAAACACAGCTTCGAGACGGGTGCTCTACGTTACTTTGACATATTCTACGTCGGTCTGCCGGATGACCTTCAAGCAGTCATGTCTTCGACTTCTGAGGCTGACGGGAAGATCATCGTCTGCCTGTCGGAGTCAGGAGCCGTAGCGGATGAGTTCCGCAGCCGGGCAATAGATGCATCGTCAGCGGGGAATGTCGTGTTTGCGATCCCGCAGCAGATCGGTGAACTGCGTGCCGCTGTCACGGAACTAGGCGCCCTTCGGTGGGTGTGGGAAAATACCGCGGAACTGCGCGATGATCGAGTGGCACGCAGAGAAGTCGCCTTGCGAATCACGGAAGCCGAGCAGGTTCTTACCAGGAACCTCGGCTGTCTCTTGGATCCGCGATCGGAGCCCATTGGCAGCGGATGTCTCTGGTTTCATGCAGGCAAGCAACAACCGGCCGAGTCACGGCGTGACGTGGCACGCGTGCTGTCGGAAATTTGCGATAGGATCTATCCGGTATCGCCTCGTATCCGTAACGAACTGATCGCGCGCCGGAACCTGTCCTCCGCTGCAGCGGCCGCACGGCGGAACCTTGTCGAAAGAATGCTTCTTCACGCCGATGAGCCTTTGCTGGGAATCGAAGGTTATCCTCCCGAACGCAGCATGTACGAATCCGTCCTCCTGGCTACTGGTGTCCATAGCGAGGTCGGCCATGGCAAGTGGGGCTTCTCGTCTCCGAGCAGAAGCCCCAAGCACCATCTGCTGCCGTGCTGGAAGGCGCTCCACGATATGGTCTTCAAGGCACAGCCCGAACCGCTGCCTGTAACTGACGTCTTCGCTAAGTTGTCCACGCCGCCATACGGCCTCCGAGAGGGACTGCAACCGGTCATCCTGTGCGCCTTCATGATGGCGTACCGCGACGAGGTTACCCTTTACCGTGAGCGCAGTTTCATCCCCGAGCCAAGTGTGGTTGACCTGGAAGTACTCATGCGACGCCCGGAACTGTTCGCCATCGCGGGATGCCATGTGACGGGAGGCCGGGCTGCGGTAGTCGAACGGTTGGCGAAGGGCCTCCACGTCAAGCCGGCAACCGTGCCTGTCGTGCGCGCCCTGTTCCGAATGGTGAAAGGCCTGCCTGAATTCGCTTGGCAGACCCGGCGTCTGCCGGATACCACCATTGCGCTGCGCGAGGCATTTCAGAACGCCCGCTCGCCTGAGAGATTCCTCTTTGTGGAGGTTCCCCAGGCTCTCAAACTACCCGACTTCACAGACCGTGCTTCGTCTCACCGCGAGGTGGACGAGTTCTTCCGCGCCTTGAATGCGAATATCCAGGATTGGGCGCGCAAGATGCCGGATGTGATCGCAAGCTCCAAGAACGACTTGCTTGCCGCCTGTAGCTTGCCTCAGGGGGACGCCGGCTGGCAGGAGCTTCGGCGGCAATGCCTGCGAGTGGAGAGCAGCATCACGGAGACACAGCTACTGGCTTTTGTTCGTCGCGTGATTCAGGCACCCCCGGACGATACCGGCGTGCAATCAGTCCTGGCCCTCGTAGCAAACCGACCGCCGTTGACTTGGTCGGACGCGGATTTGGACCGCTTTCCTGCCGCTGGCAAGGCGATGGGCCAAGCCTTCCAGACCGCCTGCCGGACGGTGCTCAAGGGTAGCGCACTTGCGTGTACCTATGACAAACTGAATCGGACACAGAAGGCTGAGGCCGATTTCATTGTTCATCGGCTACAGGAAAGCCCCCTGACTCGGAAAGTCCAATTCAAGGAGGCATTGATTGCTGCCCTTGAGATCATGATAGAACAATTATCTAACGAAAAGGAACGGAAGTGACCACTCGCGTACAAACTTCTACAGGTTCAGAACGGAAGCCTCGGCAGATTCTCTCCTTGTCCGGGGGAAAAGATAGCGCGGCGCTTGCGATCTATATCAAGGACAAGGTTTCTGATGTCGAGTACGTGTTCTGTGACACGGGCAAGGAGCTTCCGGAAACATACGAGTACCTGAATCTACTGGAAGTAGCGCTTGGTAAGCCAATCACGCGACTCAGGCACGAAGACCGATGCGGTTTTGATGAACTGCTTGCGATACGAAGGAATTTCCTTCCTTCTCCTCAAATGCGCTGGTGCACCGAGTATCTCAAGATCAAACCATTCGAAAAGTACGTCGGTGACGATGTCGTGGTGAATTACATTGGAATCCGAGCGGATGAGGGACATAGAAAGAGGTACATTTCTACGAAGCCGAACATACAGGCCCGATATCCGTTTGTCGAGGATGGAATCCGCCGACGTGACGTGATCCGCATTCTCAACGACACGATTGTCGGCGGACAGTCCCTGGGACTGCCCAAGTACTATACATGGAGATCCCGATCTGGGTGCTACTTCTGTTTCTTCCAGCAGCGACGTGAGTGGGTAGGTCTTTTGGCAAATCACCCTGATCTGTTTAGGCAGGCGATGGCCTATGAGAAAACGGATCCTCAAACTGGCGAGCGGTACACTTGGGTACAGAATGAGAGCCTCGCTGAATTGGCAAAGCCCGAGCGTGTTGAGCAGATCAAGCTAGAGTACGAGCGCCGCCTGCGCGCCGCAGGCTCAACTTCGTACGATGCGTCTCTGGGCGAAGTGTTTGCTGGCAGCGATGAACCAGGCGATTCCTCAACTGCGTGTCTCATATGTCATCTATGATGTGCGTGCCTACGCTGTTGGGTGTGGCGTCTTGGTGTTTGTTCTGCACAGAGAGGTGAACATATCGATATTGTGGGCCCGCCGGATAAAAGGAAAGGTGGGGCGTTATGAGCCTTAAGAACGACACGTTTCCGATTAAACGCTATTGGCTGTCAGCTGCGTTCAGCGTATTGGGAGAAATGCCGGACGCCTTTACATCTTCTCGACTTCGCGAAGCACGGAAGCGCTTTCTTGCAGGTGGGAACCAACTGACCGCGATTCGCAATTGGCTAGCATGTGGTGAGGTCATCGATGCATCAGGGCGCCGCGGAGTAGATCTAACCGATTTGGGCAAGCTAATGGGTGCTCAAGACTCTTGCGCGAAAAGTGCGGTCACTTGGTGGCTGCTTCATTTACATTTGTGCGCGAACAATGAGGCTTACCCGTACTCAACGTTCTTCACTACGTTCGATGTCGATGGGAATTGGATTACCGTTGACGACATCGTTCAGCGCCTTCTGACGGTAGTGGCTGATGACGGCGAGGCGCGAGCAGTGGATACCGTAGCAACGTACTTTGCCGGCATTGAGAATGCATATCGCCCGGGGCAAATGCTGTTCGGGTTGGGGCTTCTCGAACGGCGCAGCGTTTCCATCGATGGTTCTCTGAAGCGAGCACTGCGACGGACCGCAATCGGTGCTCCAGACATAATGATAGTGTACGCGGCGATACTGTTTCACAAGAAGCACTTTCACCGGCAGGCAACGGTCGCTACGCCGGAGCTTCTTAAGGCAGGGCTCTCGCGCGCCCTTGGGATGAAGGACAAGGACTTTCGTGAGGCGCTTTCCCGAATCCACCACGACAGGGACTTTGCCACGTTCCTTCAGTACCGCAAACAGGTCAATTTGGATTCGATTCAATTTGTGAAGCAAGGCGACGCGGCCCTGAAATCCCTCCGCACGGCCGCCTACAGGTCTGGACAGGTGACATGGAGCTGAAAGAGGAACTTCTTCCACTTCTTGAACGGCAACTTGCGTCAAAGCTGCGGTATCGGACGCTGCTTTTCCAGTGCCACCACATGCCCTCAATCCAGGCACTCGAAACATCCCTTTTGGCGTTGGACGAATTCTGGCCAACCCCACCGTTGCGCATCGGCCAGGAGGAGATGTTCGACCCCATTGGGCCGGTTTCCGTTCAACGATTCCTTCAGAAGATTAGGTCTGTCGAATACCAGCAGCCGATCGTGCTGTGCGGGCCGCTGCACATCTGTGACTGCTGGAGTGGAGAGAGCCGGCGCGTTCTATGGCAACATCTGGCTGCCTTCAGTGCCGGGCCGGGCATCGTCGTCGTTGACGTTCCACGTGAACAGGATACGCAGGGGTTGTTCCGCATCGCCGGCCGGCTGGGCGCGGTAGATGCGTACTATCTGAAATCCAGACTCACCGCAACGGAGGATGGCCTGGTATGAGCAAGCTGAGCGACCTAATCACAGTTCGGCCAGGGGCGGAACCATACATCAACTTCGAGAAGTCGCTCAAGAATGATGCCGTCTGCTCCGGCTTTGTGCCAGTGCAGTCAACGCTCGACGTGTTTGGCTTCCTGAAGGAGGCAACCGCCACTCACGCCATATCGCGGGCAGCCATCTGCTATGGCACCTACGGCTCAGGGAAAAGCCGACTTTGCGTTGTCCTGGCGCGACTCTTCGCCGAAGGGTTTGATGCACAGCCTCTTGCACCTGTGTGCGATCGCATGGAAAAGCGCGGATGGGGGGATCAACTGAAGGCACTCCGCGACGTCATGCGTCCGGGAGGACGAGGCTGGCGCCCGTGGCTTGTCGTACCCATGCATGAAGCCGGGGGCGGCAGTACCCTAGATAACGCTCTCTTGCACAGCCTGATCCGGACAGTCAAGGAGAAGGGCCTTCCGGATGCGGTCCTTGGGGTGACGATCTATGACGCGGCCGCTCGACGCCTCGAACACATGATTCAAGAGGGACGGACTTACACCGCGCTGCCTCAGACGCCATACCCCACCGCCGAATCTCTGATCAGGGCCTTGCGCGAAGATGCGAGTCAAGATGCGTTGGAGTTCTTCAAAGAATGGCACAAGCGGGAGACCGCCGGCGTGACGCTGGACGCCGCCATTCAGGATCAGCCTCACCTATCCGGCAACGCCGCGCAACTGTATGCGAACGTAGCCGATGCCATTACAGCCCATGGATACGAAGGGATTGTGGTTATCTGGGATGAGTTCGGCTTCGCCATTGAGGAACTGCTACAGGGTAGCGCTCATGGCCATCGAAGCTTGGGCCGTGAAGTGATGGACCTCCAGAACTTCATCGAACAGGCCTGCGCCGGAAACGCCCTGAGCGGGAAGGTCGTTTTCCTTGGGTTCACCCACGTCAGCTTGAACGAGTATGGGACCCGAGCGGGCCTTAATGACCAGGAGAAGAACCGCCTGACCGTGGTCAGCGGACGTTTCCGCCAGCCCGATATCCCGATCCGCCTGAGCGTAACTGAAGCGGAAGGATACCATCTGCTGGGAGGCATGAAGGAACTCACGCCGGCAGGTTCTACGCTGTTGGCCAACGATTTTCCCTGTATGAGAGCACTCGCCAAGAAGATGCCGTCGCTGCCACTGTGGGAGCGATTCACCGCTGAGCAGTGCTACAACGACATCATCAAAACAGCCTATCCCTTGCATCCCGCTACGTCATCGGTGCTGCTGATGCTCTCCGACCGTATCGCGCAGGTGAACCGCACGGCGTTCTATTTCATGCACGACAAGGACAATGGGGGTGTTGCCGGGCAACTCGAAGATCGCGAACTGCCCGAGCAGACTAGGATTGGCAGCACGGAACTCATCCGTGTGCCCGATATGTTCAGATTCTTCGAGCAGGCAATACGCCAACATGATGCCGACGTGTACCACAAGTACGAAGAGGCGCTGCTCCGATTTCCGGACTGCGAAGACATTGACGAGGCGGTTATCCGCGCCGTCCTGGTCCTGAAAGCGGCGAATGTTTCCCCAACGACCGACATGTTGGCCTTCTGCCTGTGTGATGCCACAAGAGAAGAACCTCAAGCGGCAGATCTGCACGCGGCACTTGAGCGATGCACGAAGGCCAATGCCCTGTGGAGAAATGAGGCGACAGCGGTATGGGACTTTGCGCGGTTCTCCGTGGACATTGACGAACCCATTAATGAGGAACTGGCGACAATCCCGAAGCGCGAGCCAGCATACCTTGTTCGGACTGAGCCACGGATTCAGGACGAGTTGGCGGAGTACGTCGGAACATTCGACATGGAGCCGGCTGAGTCGGGCGTTGTCCGCAGGGTGCGGGTCGAGATACTGGACATTCGAAACGGCAGGGACGGCATCAAGCCGGTGAATCCTGCCGTGAAGAATCCGGGAGAAGGGTGGTGCTCAGCAGCCATAAACATCATTGTTGCAGATACGGAGGAGATCATCCGGCAGTGGCGCGAATGGGTGATTCAACTTGAGCCTTCGTCCACCTACTTCCTCATTCCACGGACTCCGGTCGTGTTGAACGAAGATATCCGGAGGTTCATCGCAATCCTGAACGTCTTGGGCAAAGGCAACCTCGATAAGAGCCGACGAGAGATACTCGACGCGATGTTCACTGGCCTGCGAGGCAAGCTACGCCAAGAATTCGCGCGCTACTTCGGGAGCGAAGGGTTCAAGTCAGGTGGCTGTTGTGTGATGAAGGCGGGATCGAACGCCACCGTTACCGGCATCGCCTGCTGGAACGATTTGCTACTTCGTGTCGCTGAGGAAGCCTCGCGGCAATTCTCCTCGGAGATCAGGGTTCGATGCGGCTCGTACAATGAGTGGGATGATGGTCGCCGTTTGGCCCCGATAGAGAAGATCGTGGCGCACATACTGAGCTTCAGTGAGACCGGGGCATATCACGACAATTACCTCGGGTTCAACGCCACGTCACAGGAAGCCGCTATTGTGGATGGCGTCCTTGCCGAAAACGCCTATCTGAACCAGGACGTTCAGGGTAAATGGGTGCTCTCCACCGTCGGCGACAAACCTGACGAGACCGCGACAGACCCCCTCCAGTTGATACGTCAGCACTTTATCAAGGGAGGCGGAAGCGACAAGCCGTTCATCAAGCTGTTCTCACAGTTGATCGAGCCGCCGTATGGCATCCCCAACGGAATCATCCCCGTCTTGATCGCGTTCGCATTACGCGAGGATATGGACCGGGTGGCACTGTACGTTCGTCATTCTGGTAACGCACAGCGGATTACCAAGACCGAACTATCAAAGCACATTGCGTTACTGGCTTCATCTCCGGAGAAATATTCTTCGCGATATGAACAGCTTGCCGGAAAGAATCGATACGTTTTCAAGGCGCTGGCGGATTTCCACAAGATGCCCTTTGAGGGTGCCGAGATGTCCGGCGAGGCGTTCTATGCCAAGTGCCGCGACATTCGCAAAGCGTTGGGCGACTGGGCGAAAGGGCTGCCGGACCTGGCGGTGAACTCTTCGGCGGTTACCGAAACGCAACGTGAGTTGCTCAGGAGCCTTCGCGGCCCGGTTCCACCCCAGTTGCCGGAACTGGCAGAGTCAATGGTAAAGCTTTTCTGCGAAGACACTGACTGTGAAGCCGAACTTCGAGATGTGAGCGTTACGACCACCGACTTCCCTCACATGCAGGCGTACTGGGAAGGACTGCAAGACAACCTTGACCGCGTAAGCGCAGATGCTGAAGCGCCCATCAGGAATATGGTCAAACGCATCACCAACGAAGGTGAAGTGCCTCTGGACAAGGTGCTGCGGCCTCTTATGTCAGGAGAAGCCAGTCCATTCGACAAAGTTGTAAAGGAACTCGCAGAGAAAAAGCCGAAAGATATCAAGGACGTCATCGGCGCCATTTGTGGCAGGCCTCCCACGATGATTCGAGAGGAGGACTGCGGCTACGTAAAGGGATTGCTGCAAGCGGCTGAGCAACTTGGCCTGAAAAATGAAGAACTGAAGTTGTTGCTGCCCGGCCGGACGCTCTCGTTGCCTCCCGTCGATAATGAAGCCGGCAGGTTGGAGGTTCAGAAGGCCCTTACGGAGCTCCGTGAACGGCTTGGACTTTCGCCGGAACATATCGCGCGCCTTGTCCTCGACCTCCTATTCCTGAGTAGCACGGCGGCGAGCGAGGAACCAGACGCGGGGTCCCCTAAATCATAGGGAATGCGGAAAGTGCCTGTACGATTGATCCATGATCCATATGGCCTCTTCAAGGGCGGCGCAGCTCGTGTGCAAAGCGCCCGCCAGTTGCCCAAGGCGTTTCGAGACATAGATGCCCTGCTTGCCGCGAGTGAGCGAGGGACCCAGGAAGTCGTTGTTTATATCATTGACAGCGTTGTGTGGACGCACTTCTTCTCCTATCGGCAGATGGCGGGAGTTCGTGTCGAGGAGTATCTCCCCCGTGTCCGCGTTGCGCAGAGGTTCGGTAGCCAGCCCCCTGATTGGCTGACGGATGACATCATTTTCCGAACTGAACTCCTCGAGTGTCAGTTCGACAAACTGGTTGATGGAAAATGGGATGAAACGCTAGTTGAGTGGGTTCTGCCCGGTGGTCGTGCAGCGAAGACGCTTGCGGATTGGATGAGGATGGCGTGCGAAGCGCCACGCCTGGATGATCCGCGCCTTCCTGACCGAGTGAAGCAGTTACTGTGGGCCCAGTTCGCGGCCTTGGCGCAGGAGACGCTCTCCCTTCATGAATTGGATGCAGTCTACATGTTGTGGTCTGGCTATGGCACACCGCTGGACTTCTTTCGGGATGCGTTGCTGGCCCCGGCATTGAAGCCGTTCCAGACTACCGACTCGGAGAGCAGCTTCTCCGGCCATCAGCAAGTGCCTAACGCCGGCCGCCTTGACAGTTTGCCACTTGTCTTTCCCCTTCCACGGGACATGCACAAGCGGGTTTCCGACCAATTTGCCGCCGCGGTGCGCAGAGCTCGCCTGGAAAAACGCGAACTGACCACGACGGTCTTGTTGCTGAACGCCGTATGGGATGGACTAGTCGATGAGTTACGGCGTTGGCTGAATGCCTGTCCCAATGCCTTGACTGACCAAGCCGCGGAACACTTGGAGTCCTTGCCTGGTTGTGATGCGGCCGTCTCTGCACTGCTCAGTCGTTTTCGCCCACGCGAAAAGCCAATGGAGTGGGACTCTCTCGATGGGGTTGAGGACTGGATCGTGGGGTATTCCGCCTACATTCACAGTGCGTTCTGCAGAAGAGCATTGCCGGAAAGCTGGATAGCTGATCCTGCGGCAGGTTTCAGCCAGTGGATCGCGCAGAATATTACGGTCCCGTTCAATCACAATGAGTACGGCTTCTCATGCGTTGCTCGGCAGGTAAAAGAATGCCTAGCGCAAGGGCGAGCGGTTATCCTCGTCTTGGTGGATGCGATGGCCTTTCACGTAGTCGATATTCTAATTGCGGAAATGTCGACAGCACTGGCTGAACAACCCAGTTCTGTGCATCCCATGTTTGTTCCGGTTCCGACCCTCAGTGAAGTGTCGAAGGCGTCTGTCCTCACTGGACTTCGGCCAGACCAGAGCACGGATCGCCTAGAAGTGCTTTTGTCTCGGGTATATCAATTGGATCCCCAACAAGTGCTTCTCGTCGACAGCTGGAACGACCCGTCTCGTGCAGTGCTTGAAACCAGCCATCGCCTCGTTGTCTATCGAGAGAACAGCCTCGACGACCGGCTGAAGGACATACGCAGTTACACGGAATTGCTTGACGAATTCGCTCGTATCTCGCGAAGAGTTGCCGAACGCGTAGGCAATTGGCTCAAGGACTTCAGGTATCTCACTCACACAGACCCGGTTGTTATAGTCACAGGTGACCACGGGTTCACATATGGTCCGCCTCCCGACCCTCAGGGGCAGACCGCCGCTTCGCTCGGCGGGCACTATCGGTGCGTAGCGATTGATGATGACAAGGCGACTGCACACCCACAAGGATCCGTGGTCCACCTTAAGAGAGAAGTCTTTCACTTAGACAAGAGCTACGTTGCAGCAACGTCCCGCACATTCCGACACGGAACGGTCTCCGGCTGGGTCCTACAGCACGGCGGTCTACTCCCCGAAGAAGTCATCGTGCCGATCGTCACGTGGTTTTCGGGCGAAGGTTATGTGGCGCATCCAGCGGTTAGGATCGTTGACGGTGCGTTGCGGCACGTCGGAGCGTGGGAAATTACAGTCGAGATTCAGAACGAGAGCCCCGGGTCGATCTCCGGAATCCATATCTCCATCAGCATGGTCGGAGGTGGCCCTGAGTGGTCGAAAGCTATTCCGACACTTTCTCCTCGTCAGAGGATTGTGGCAAAAGTGACGCTGGCCGGACCAGATATTCCCGAATCCCAGAGGCTGTCCTTACGGGTCTGCACGCGGGTGGTGGACAGGTCAGGCCGCCCATCTGAACCGAAAGTCCTGGACTTCCTGATCTCACGCAAAGCGCAGCTCGTGGAAAGGACGATCGGACAGGACAGATTCGAAAATATGTTCTCATCGTAAAGGAACACTTCCATGACCAGCATGCTTGACCGAAAGATCAAAGAGTCATTCGGTGACTTGGCCATTGACAAGCGACTCGTCAAGAGGCTGGGTCTGTCGGGAGACGACCGTCACGTGCCATCGTACGTCATGGACTGGATCGTGACCTTCCTGTCTGCCAAGGCCAAGGGTACCACGCAACTCGGGGAGGCCGTAGCGCAGTTCGTAAGGGAACATTTGCCCGCTAAAGGCGAGAAGGAAGCTGTAAAGTTCAAACTCAGCCAAGGTGAAGTCCTCACGATTCTTGATGCTGTCTCCGTGGAGGTACAACTAGGCGCTGAGTCAAAGTACTATGCAACGCTTCCGAGTCTCGACGAGAAGAGAGCCGTGATCGATGCGGACCTGATCAAGAACAACATGTCGCTTCTTCTTGGCAGTACTTGGGGCGCTGTCAAGCTCAGCTTAGACGAAGAAGAAGGCGGCATTCGCGTCATGGACTTTAGGCCCATGCAGACGGGCAAGGTGTCCCTCGATGCCTACAGGAAGTCGAGACAAAACTTCACGGTCGAGGAATGGCTGGACGTCATCATCAGAACCTTGGGCTATGAGCCGGATACGTATTCCGGAGAGGAGAAGCTGTGGATGCTGTGCCGGCTAATTCCCATCGTTCATAACCGCGTCAACATGATGGAACTGGCTCCGCCAGGGTCAGGAAAATCGTACCTGTACAACAATGTCAGCCGATACGTGTGGCTGACCTCTGCGCAGATTACCCCTGCCGTTCTGTTCTACAATCGAGCGAGACGCACTCCTGGCCTCCTCACGAAGTACGACCTCTTGGTGCTGGATGAGGCACAGTCAATCCGATTCTCGGATCCCGGCGAGATTCAAGCGCAGCTCAAGGGGTATCTTGAACAAGGCGTCTATGCCCGGGGAGATGTAGAAGCCACGGCCGAGTGCGGGATGATGTTGATGGCAAACATCGAGCTGAAGCAAGATTCAAACCGAAAGTACAAGAATGGCGACCAGGCGTTCTTGCCCCAAAGACCGGACTACATACGCAAGCTCCCCGACGTCTTCCTTGAGTCGCCTCTCATTGATCGTTTTCACGGGATAATTCCCGGCTGGATGATCCCTCCGTTCAACACAAAGCAGCAGGCTGACGGGTGGGGACTGAAGAGTGACTTTTTCGCCGAGGTGTGCCACGCCCTGCGCGGCGCATCTGACATCTCCCAACGCATACGGCCGCAGCTTCGCCTCGCAGGATACAAGCGCGATTGCACGGCAATCGAAAGACTCGCCTGCGGTCTCGCAAAACTCCTTTTAATCGAACCGGATCACGAACGATTCGAGGCACTCGTGCTCAAGCCAGCAATGGAGTTACGGCATTTAGTGCGAGCACAACTGCACGCTTTGGATCCTCAAGGGTATGCTTCAGACCTGGCCATCAACCGCATCACCGTAGACCTTCCTACGAACTTGGGAAGAATTGGTGATTATGTACTCGTCGACAAGATTGCCGAAGGAGGCATGGCCGACGTCTACAAGGCCTACAACGTAAAGTCTAAACGTGTTGTAGCGATCAAGAAAGTCCGTGGTGCTCAAAATGAATCCGAGCGGAAGTCGATTGACAGAGAAGTGCAGATCTACGAGAAACTCAAAGAGCTTGCACATCCGCATATTCTCACGTTCTATGAAGTAGTCTCAACCGACACCGACTATTGTATCGTCATGGAATATGCAGACGGTGGCTCCTTGTGGACACTCGTTACCGATGATGATGGAACGACCGCAAAGGCATTGGTAGAACGCGATGTTGTTGATATCGCTCTTCCCATCCTGAATGCCGTCTGTGCCATGCATGACTTAGGCATCGTTCACCGCGACATCAAGCCTCACAATATTCTGCGGAGCGACGATCAGTGGAAACTGTCGGATTTTGGCATCAGCAAGTGGACGCGAACGACAGTGACGGGATATACCTTCCAGGGGGCTCATAGCGCGCCGTGGGCGCCTGCAGAGCAGATGGAGGGTGCACCAGCTCATCCATCCGCCGACGTCTATGCGCTGGGCAGGGTTCTAGGATTTCTGCTCACTGGCTCAAAAGAGAAGAAACGAATCGCCGAACTGGATAAACGATGGGCATCCGTGCTCGTTGCCTGCACGGACGACAATCCTCAATTGCGGCCGACGGCGGACACCTTGAGGCAGCAGGTACAGGACCTCGGGCAAGGCTTGGCCGCGCCCGGAGTGATGGGTACATCTGAGTGATAAAGACGATCTACCTTGATCACAATGCAACGACGCCGTGTGCCCCAGAAGTCCTGGAAGCTATGCTTCCTTATTTTCGTGAGCAGTACGGCAATCCCGCAAGCGAACACTTTATGGGGCGTCAGGCGGCGAAGGCCGTAGAGAAAGCGCGTGAGCAGGTGGCTGACCTGCTTCGGTGCGATGCAACTGAGATAATCTTCACGGCAGGTGCGACAGAAGGCAACAACTTGGTCATTCGCGGTGCGCGCTCCCGGGCCCCTCGACGCACGGCAATCGTGACATCGCTGGTTGAGCATAAGTCTGTGCTAGGTCCGTGTGATGACATGGAAGCGGCCGGACGGTCTGTGCTCAAGATTCCGGTGACTGGCGAGTGCCTCGTCGATATAGGCGTTGCAGAAAGACTGGTTTCGAGTAACACATTGCTGGTATCCGTGCAAGCGGCCAACAATGAAGTAGGTACAATCCAGCCCGTCAAAGAGCTTGCAAATATCGCACGAAGCAAAGGGGCACTCTTTCATTGCGATGCTGCTCAGGCGCTAGGAAAGATCCCATTCGACGTGCGCGACATCGGGATGGACTTTGCCTCCTTCAGCGCGCACAAGCTGTACGGCCCCAAGGGGGTCGGTGCTCTCTATATCCGAGGTGGTGTGCCAACGAGCAAGCTGCAAGCTGCATTTGCCGGTGGTGGACAGGAAGCCGGCTTACGCCCCGGCACCCTCAACGTGCCAGCAATAGTCGGCATGGGAGAAGCATGCCGGCTGGCCAAGGCGAGACTGGCGCAAGGCGAAGCCGCGGCGTTGTCCAGCCTGCGGGACTACATGGAGGAGTTGCTAGTAGGCTTCGTGGCCGGTGCCGTGGTTAATGGTGGCCGGGAGGGTCGCCTTCCGGGAACTACGAATCTGACGCTACCTCAGACTCCCGCGGATGCTCTCATTGCGAACGTACCTGCCGTGTGCTTCAGCAGCGGGTCTGCTTGTACTTCTGGGTCACTTGCCCCTTCTCATGTTTTGTTGGCCATGGGGCGATCGTGGGACGAGGCTAGGTGTTCCATCCGGCTTGCCGTTGGTAGGCACAACTCTCGCGACGAAATCCGGAATGCCGCACATCTCATTCGGCAGGCAGTACAGTCTCTGTGGGAGCGATTACAGAAAACCTGACTATACTCTCCGCACACCCCCCTTGTTACTTGATACATCGCGTGGCAGGCTTTGAAGACGACACATCAGGAGGCGCAGATGAAACTGTATGTGGCATGTCATTCCAGAAACACCGCCCGAAAGCTTAGAGACAAGATCGTGCGAGAGGGTCATGTCTGTACATCACGCTGGATTGACTGTGATGAGGCCTTCGAACGCGGCGGTCATTCCGCCGCCCAGAAGCGGAGGCTAGCTGCAATGGACGAAGCGGATGTTTATGCTGCAACCGACGGTTTGATACTCATTACCTCACCAAAAGGCAAATACGTACCTGGGGGTAAGCACGTGGAAACTGGCATGGCCTTGGCGCACGGTGTACCTGTGTACGTCCTAGGACGGCAAGAGAACATCTTCCACTGGCATCCACGCGTGCGTGTATTCTCAAGTTGCAGGAAACTGCTCGCGCATCTCCGAGAGAGAAGGCTTAACAGCAAGGCGTCCTTCACGTCACGTGGAGGCAAGGCTCATGAGCATAAGGTCACATCCCGAATGACTACGAGGCTTTCGCGCACCATAAACTCAGGGCATAGATAAAGCCAATTGTGCAACCACCTGCGGCCAGAAGTTCGACCGATCTTATCCAGACTTTTACCTTTGTCACTGGATGTCCCGTCTTCAAATCCATGTTTCCTGCTGCTTCTCTATCAGGCTCGATACGCGCAAGTCCTAGCTGTTTCTTCTTCTCGGCAGAAATGGCTGTACCGTGATATCCGTATCCATCGGGAAAGATGCATTCACGCTCTAAGGTGTCGAGAACATCCAGCGCCCTTTCGACAAAAGCGAGCATTCGCATATCGAAGGCGACGAATGCAAACGACGTCCACAGCCCAAAGAGGGACACGAAAGCGGCCAGAGGATAGAACTTTTCCTTCAACGCAAAGCCATATGCGCTTGCCAGGATACCTACAGCGATGAGAAAATAATTAAAAAAGAGCATGCGTTGGTTGGCAGCCGACTCAAAGTAACGCCATGCATATTCGAAGCGGAGTTTTGTGAGATCGTCGTAACCTGGTTTCACGTCGTTGGTCATACGGGGACCCTCCGAGCAGGCCGCTTTAACGGCACATCTTTCCCACAGAAGTCGTTGCTGAGTATACCGCGACGGAATCCAAATTGCAAGATTACGATGATTCAGCAAGGATCGCCCGTTGGCGAGAATTGGCCGCCATGGTATCCGGTCATGTCCGTTTCGGCTGATAACTCTACACAACTCTCACTTCCCGGTGACACCGCAAAACATAAAAGCCTGGCCAGCGTTTCACATTTGGGATCAAGTGTGAAGAAAATGGGGCAAAATGAGATTATTCCAAGCGTAGAACCTCCACCTGAGGCGGCCAAAACGTCAAATGTGAAGTCTTCTCGAAAATACGACCGTTTCGGGGAGGTGATACGGTACCTGACCTATCAGGAACTCCAGCAATTCTTCGATGCCGCGGAAAGCTACCGGCACAAGCTAATGTTCCAGGTGATCTACGAACTGGGGTGCAGAGTCGGCGAGTTCGTGCGGGTTCAGCTTAAGCATCTGAACTTTTCGCGGTCGACCGTGCTCATTCCCGCCGAGAACACGAAAACCCGGCATCGCCGCTTCAGCTACCTGCCGGTTGGCCTGATGAACGAGATCAAGAGCATGCTGAAGGCCGAAGGCCGGATGTCGAAGCGCAAGGAAAAGCTGGAGGACGAAGAGGACTATCTATTTCATCCACCTAGCCGCTCCAACTCTCACTATACCGAAAACCGCATCAGACAAATCTTTCTCCAGTACGTCACGAAGGCGGGGTTGGACAGGGAGTATGGGCACGACGTCAGAGGCAGGAAACTGCATCAGTTCACGGTTCATTCCATGCGGCATTCACATGTCATGGCGTACGTGCACCTGTACAAACTGCCGCTCCCGGTAGTCCAGAAGCAGGTCGGCCATCGCAGTCTGAGATCAACGAGTGTCTACCTGAACCCCTCGGAGGAGTTGGTGGCGCAGGCCTACTCCGAGGCACGTCAAGCCCCGAGACCTGACGAGAAGGTCACCGCAAGGCTTATAAAAGACCGTGTCGTAATGTCAAAATGACAACACGACACGAATACACAGACATTGGAACGTTGGCGGAGGTCATCTGCAAGATGGAGGACATGCGAGATTCGCTTGCAGAGATCCTGGAGGAGCTTGAAGCACTCGAAGAGGACTATTCGTCCTATGCGACCGATGCGTCGTATGGGTTGCCATTGGATGAGGAAAACGGGAACGGCGACTGAAGGACAAAGTATATAAGAAGCCGATGGCTGATGCAGGAATGGAAAAGCGATATGAGGAATCCTTGAAACAACTGGTCCGAACCATTCAACAGGTCGAGAACCTCGCGGCCTGGCTGGAGCTCGAAAAAAGTGAACGCAAGCCAGATGCCGAAGCAGGGTTTCGGTGGAGCAGTTCAACCGAGCAGGACCTTCGAACACAGGTGGGGGCCTTCCTGAGTCAGTACTTCGACATTCTGGACGAGCTGAGCAGGAAACGGCAGACCCCCGAGACCAACAGAATGAGGGAACGGCTGCAAAGGTTGCACAACCGGTTCGCGACGGTGTCAGCGCCAAAAGTTTTATAAAGCCCGGGTGGCTGCTTTACGCGTGCAGTGGAGTTAAAGCGAACATGGATATCAGGGAGTACGTCACACAACGCGAAGGGCAATTCATCAAGAGCGCCAGGCAAATCCGCGACTTCAAAGTCTTCGACTTCAATTACATTCCTGACAAACCACTCATGCGCGAGGAAATCAAGCCCATAGCGGACGCCTTCCTGCGGTACCAGAAGACTGGTATTGCCAATCATCTTCTCATCTTCGGCAGCCGTGGCTCCGGCAAAACCTTGACGGTCAAGTACCTGGCCGGTTTGCTCAGAGAAAGCGGCCTGGACAGCGTATACGTCAACTGCCGAAGCCATAACACCAGTTTCAAGATTCTCGCGTCACTTCTCGGAGTCAAACCGCGGGGGTGCTCGTTGACCGAGCTATGGCAGCGATTCTGTCAAGCCCATCGCAAGAGGACAGTCATCGTGCTCGACGAGATCGACCTTCTGTCGGACAAAGACAGGAACAAGGACATCCTGTATCTGGCCAGCCGTTCGCCAGAGAACTACATGGCCGTGCTGCTCAGCAACAACCCGAAACTCCTCAGCATGCTCGACGAAAGCATCCGCAGCACCTTGCAGTCAGAGGTGGTCCACTTCAGGAACTACGGCGCGCCGCAGATTCTTGAGATTCTCAGAGAGCGCGCCGCTTCGGGACTGCATTCATGGGACGATGGCATGCTCCAGCAAATCGCTGCGATGACCGCCAAGAACACCAACTCCGATGTTCGGGTCGCAATCAAGACGCTCTACTATCTTTCCCTGGAACCAGGCGATTTGCTGGCGAACTTCGAACGCGCGCGCCGGGATATCCTTGGCGACGTGATCCAAGACCTCAACGACAAGACACTACTTATCCTGAGAGCAGCCCTTGACAGCGGCGAGCAACGCGCACACTCGGTCTATGAGCGGTACTGCGCCGTGAGCGCTCGGATGCATGAGGAACCCTTCTCGTATGTGCACTTCTACTCCGGGCTCAGCTATCTCCAGAGCCTTGGGCTGATCCTGCTCATCTCAACAAAACTCGGCAAGACCTACACCAACCGGATCCAGCCGCTGTTCGATAAGAGCCTGTTTGAAGCGGCGTGGCAGGCCAGGTTCGGGTGAGGCAAGATTTCGATATGCCGGCAACTGTGGCTTGCCTGAAGGGGCCTTCAAATGCGTCACTGGATTGGGTACAATTGGCGCCATGAGGTGATGACAATCCGTTGGTCCCCCGGGGAGAAGGTCCGAATGCTCCGCGAGGCAGGTTTGACGGAACTGAAGATGAAGCGCGTGCCGGCCGCGCAGTGTGTTTTCGTCAGTCGGAAGCGCGGCAATGACGAGTTGGCTCCCAGCGATGAGCTCCTCTTCGAGTTCAAACACCGCGCCCATGAACTCTGCGAGAAAATGGGACTCCACGACATTGAAGCGCACAATCGTGCATTCCGGGACTGCGAGTACGAACGCCATTTCCGCAGTCAGATTGTCACCAACCCAAAGGCATTAGCGAAACTACAAGACATCAGCCGGCGTGCAGAAACGGAAGATATCTACTTCGTCTGCTATGAAGGCCCACGCAAGGCGTGTCATCGCCGAATACTACTGAGGATTTGCCAAGAGCAGTTCGGAGCGAGGGTGCAAGTGGATGGCGTCGAGCCTTGACACCCGGACAGGTTGGTGGCTTTGCGGCCATCCACTCCCTTTAGGATTGCGCGTGCGACTTTCGCCGTCGCCGGCGACGCATGGAGAAGGGGCGGGGACAGGCGGCGACATGAAGCTGGCACTACGGCAACAAGCCTTACGACCTCCCATCGCAACGATAACCTTATATAGCTGGATATTCTGTCTATCTCATGGAAGGGAACTATCAAAGCAGGGCTGAAACGGCGATAGCCGCCATGCTGCGCCAGTATTCCATGAGCTTTCGCTATGAGCATCCCATGGCAGTGATGGACCGCGGGCGCCTGCGATTGTGGTACCCGGATTTCCTTCTGCCCGAACAAGGGGTTATTATTGAATACAACGGCCTGCCGGAAAAACCGGAGTGCCGGGAGCGCCAGGAGCACAAACGGCTTGTTTTTGCGGAAATGGGACTGCCGGCTTTGTTTCTCGAACCACCCGACCTGCACGGCCAGTATGCCGAGAGGGTCCTCAACTGGATGGAATCCGTCCAGGAGAAACGCCTCGGGAAGATGCGGCAGGCCCAAAATATGGTGAGACGCTCATTCTGAAGTATATGTAGAGTTTATGCGTAGAACGTTGTGCGGCATTCACTACGCGCGGCTGTTGCACCACTTGGAAGTGGCACCGGCAAATATATAAACGTCCGGCCCCTGACAACCGCGGAGAAGGCCATCATCATCGGTCTTCTTTCGTCTCGTGGCGCGGAGCGTGAACGTTCCAGACAGCGATTGCTTTCTTCCGTGATATGAGCTCTTTGATGCCTTTTCGAATCAGCCACCCCTGCCCGCAACGCGTAAACTGCACATACTCTCTGTTCGAGCCGGGAGACTTGCTCTGGATCGCCCTGTTCGAGCTATTTCAGCCATACCGGCCGGTTCACCCGGCCAGCCTGAGCAACCAATTCCCCCAACTTCTTGTAGGCCTCGTCCGTGAGCCTGTTCCGAGCGGCCAGCCTGAGCAACTGCCGAAGCTCTTCTCTTTCAGCGATGACCTTTGCAAACTCCGCCGGCAGGTAGCCGGCTGCCAGCTCCAGTTCCATTCGGTCTATGTCCAGCGCCACCGCCAGGGACCCGATCACTTCCCGAGAAGGCCGCTCGTCCCCGGCTTCCAGCTTGGAGATGTACGTGTGATGAACGCCCACCTTGGACGCCAGCTCGCGCTGACTCAATGACCGCTGCCGGCGGACCGCCCGAAGCATGCTGCTGAACTTCTCCGGCATATTTCTCGCCCTCAGGAGTGTTGAGAAAAAGCTCTACACCATTATCACCATGTTGAGGCCGGGGTCAAGTCGACGTTGAGAAAAAACTCAAATCCTCAGTCAGGAACTCCTCTGACCGGTTGAGAAATAGCTCAACGGGGCCGAAATCCCATTGTTGAGCCAATTTTCAACTCTCCCGTAAGTCCTTGGAGGCGCGCATGTTGACGAGTTACACGAGTTGGCCTCATTATCATTCGCACTTCTCACTTTCTTCAATCCCCACCATATCAATTCTCACTAAACTCGTCACCTCACCATAATCATCACTCTTCCAAACTTCTCACTTCTCCTCTCTGCCGTCAGCTACACACTCCGCCCGGGCGCAAGTCGCAACGAGCCCCGGGCAGCTCTCTTGGCTGCTTGCCCTCTTTTCCTATGTCTATTCTCATCTCGGGTACTCCAAGTCCCTCCTGCATCTCTTCCTCAACGCTTCCGTCGGACCATCGTCCGCTCGCCGCGTATACTCGCCGAACGATGCAGTCTTAGCCGCTAGCGCCTCGCGCCTCAGCGCGTCTCCGGCATCCATGCCGCCGGGGCGGCATCAGCCGCCCATCAATCGCGGTGCGCACACCGCGCTCTCTGCGGCGGATCACCGCCGCTATGCGTGCCGCAGCACGCGCTTCGTCAAGACCGAAACGGTTTACTGAGCCGGACGCCCTCGGATCGGGCGGACGGATAGATAAACCTTTCGGTCGAAGACCGTATCGTGTTAACGACTCCCTCCTGTCGAGCTGGATTCCGACCTCGCCGATGAGAGCGGAGCGAAGCGACCTCCATCGGCAGAGCGGATGGAATCCCTCGACGAGCTGGAGTCATAACCTCTTTTTGTCCAACCTTTCTTCGTGGCTCCCGCTACCTCCATCCATCGGAAGACGAGGGGAGGGGCGCCCCCTCCCTGTCCTCCGGTTGGCTTTCTCTTTCAACTCCTGGTCTCTGCTTACTCCCGAATCTCTTTCCGCCTATTCAGTTGGATCGGATGCATTGTCGATAAGCCTGGATGCCTGCTTCTTGGTCAGTCCTGGGGCTATCTGAACGCCCAGGGTCTTGAGATACTGCAACTGTTTCACAGTTGCTGGCTCTCCATTCATCGACTCCCTTTCGTCGCGCATCTGCTCCATTCGCACGTCCTTGGCGACTTCGCCGAGGATTCGGACAGCAGACGCTTCATCTGACACTTTAGCCTTGATCTCGTTCAAAATCTCAAGGTAGCTTTCAACCTTTGTCTGTACGCTTGCTTTCATTTTCTCACCTCCTTTCAGTGTTTCTGAACATGTCATATAACCCCGGGGGTCCCGAAGTCTTTTCACGGCAACCCCGGGGAATGTCATCCTGCTGTCAGTCCTCCCCCGGCAGCATGATGGTCACGACAGGCTCCCCGTCATCTCCTGGCCCGCATACTGCCTTGAGCTCAACCTCTCTGGGTTGCGCTCCATCGCGGACAAGCACCCCATACTGGATGACCTCCCGCCTCTCGCGGGATGCCTGGAGAGCTGTTCGTAGCATCCAGAGCAGATCCCACAGCCTGCCGGTTTCGCTCTGGCCCTCCTTCTTGGCCTGGTCGCTGGGCAAGATCACCTCTGACCATACCCGCGACGTCACAGCCACGGGGTAGCGAATGCCAGCCTCCCTGGCCATCCCGCTTACGTCCACCAGCACGCCATCCTCTATGGCCTGCTTGCGCGTGTGCTGGAAGATCAGTTCGGCACCGTCAAAGGGATTGCTTCCCTGGTCTTCTTTGTTGTTTGTTTCTGTCATGTTGATTCACCTCCTGATTATGAATTGAGTGTGATGGCTCAAAGGCCCATAATCTCTATGTGGGCCGCACTGAAGTATGCCTCACACTCCCGCGAGCCCCCGGTGTCGAAGCAGAAAAGCCTAAAAGGTTAGCTGACCCGAAGCGCCTTTTACGCTTCTTCAGGGGGTGAGCGGCTATCGTTTCGTCTCGATTCCTGAACGCGATCCTTATTACGAGCCCCGTGCCGATAGGCCACAACGCCTTATATGGTTAGCCGAACATCGCTGGGTGAGGCGCCTTATATGGCTTGTGAGGGGCGAGACATGATTTTCGTATTGGCTTTAGGAGACGGCATCAGTGCACCTGGAAGACATAAGCTCTGCCGTTAGTTACCTGTAGAAAACTTTATAAGGCCATGTCACTTTGGAATGACACCATGATTGACGTCTACACACTCGCACGAATCAAGAGCAAGTATCCTGTCGATGATAGTAGTTACTCCCCTCGGAGGTTTGCGGCCGACTACATGTTTCAATCGCAGTCGAGCAAATACGCCGGCACGTGGGAGAAGGAGCGATATGTTCTATCTGCAGCTCTATCCGCCCCTGAGGTGAAAACTGAAAGCCTAGCTGATCAGGTCTTCGGCAATCAGGCCAGGCAGCAAAAGCTTCAGGTAGCTCACGATGGTTCGCTCATTGCAGCCCGATACGAACTATATAGGCGGCATATCAGAGACATTCAGCATCGGCTTTCGGAACTGCAGGGAGAACTCAGCATCCAGAAAATGTTGAGTCCAATGACGCCCTCCAAGCCACAGCTCGACTTGGAAAAGTTGCTGATAAACACGGAGGCGCAGAAACGGGATACCGAGTTAGCATTCTGGTCTGACACGGTGAAGCTCAGACAGCAGATGTTCGCAGGAATCGGTGAATATCAGGCTGCAAAGCATAGAACCGATATCTTCAAGAACCTGGAGGTTGAAGATGCCAATCAAACATAGCGCTAATTCAGATCGCGTCCGAGAATTATGCCGGCAGCTCAAGCCCATTCTCGGCGAGAAGATGGAACAGATCTTCGAGGCATACTTGGCTGAAGACGACGACACTGGCAAGCAGCAGGTGGAAGCCTATTTGGCGTTGCTTCAGGCAAAGTATCTCCCACTACGGCTGGACGATGACACTGCAGTTTTTATCCCACCTCCGTCTGAAGCGGCCAAAGGGGAGTTTGAATTGGGCACCATCGTTTATGGTGGGAAGGCCTATGGAACGTTCGGCCTTAGCAGGCGGGAGCTCACAGAACATTGTGCTATTTTAGGGAGGTCCGGTGGTGGGAAAACTAATGCCGCTCTGGTGCTCCTCGAGCAGCTGATTCGTAAGAGGAAAGTCCCTGTCTGGGTTGCAGATTGGAAGCGAACATATAGAGCCGCACTGCTTCATCCGAGCTTCAAAGACGCCCTTGTATTCACTGTCGGTAGATCCGTAAGCCCAATCGCGTTTAATCCCTTGCGACCGCCGCTAAATACCGATCCGAAGGTCTGGGTTTCTAAAATTGCGCAAATCGTTTGTCACGCCTATTCGCTGGCAGATGGCTCTATGTACATCCTGCAGAGGCTTACGGACGCCGTTTTTCAGGACGCGGGGGTTTACTCTGGGCAAATCGAAAGGTGGCCAACATTTCAAGACATATATGACCGTGCGAGAACTCTAAAGGTAGGTGGCCGTGAGAATCAATGGCTTGCTTCGACACTCAGGGCACTCTCGGCCATCTGCTTCAATGGTCTTGGGGATGTGGTGAATAGTCCGAATCCGCTGGACCTTGAAGAACTCCTCGGCAAGACGGCAATTATGGAATTGGAGAGCCTCAGTACTACCGATAAAGTGTTTTACATTGAGTCACTACTCGCCTGGGTCCATTCATACCGCCTTGGCCAGCAACAGCGTGAGACGCTCTCCCACGTGTTTCTTCTAGAAGAATGCCACAACATTGTTAATTCTTCCAGGGCCTCGTTACTTGGCGGGCAGGGTATCGTCGAAACTGTTCTGCGGGAGGTCAGAGAACTTAATGAAGGTATCATCCTTGTCACGCAGCATCCCTCGCTCATGCCTCTTCCAGCTTTGGGAAATGCATTCTGCGTTTTGGCCTTCAATATGAGGCATGCGTCCGATGTCAACGCAATGGCGCGCTGTTTGCTCCTGGACGAGCATCAGAATGATGCCCTAGGTACGCTGCCTGTGGGATTTGCTCTCTGTAAGATACAGGGAAGAATCACGCGTCCCTTCATGCTTCACGTTCCTGAATTTCCGGTCCGCAAAGGTGCAGTCACTGACGAAATGGTCCGTGAATGGATGGCATCCAAGGGCCAACTTGCTTTGTCTTTGGCCCGAGTTGAGGGGCCAGGGGCACCGCGCTCTGCAGAATCTTCTTCGGTCTCGGCCCCACTGCCGACCAATGCCGTTGATAAGTTGGCGTCAGCTTTTTTGAGAGACGTTGCCGCATACGCGGAGAGCGGCATAGCAGTACGGTTCAAGAGATTAGGCATCAGCGTCCGGAAGGGACTTCAGCTTCTGTCCCTGCTTGTGGATGCGGAGATGATCCAAGACCACGAGGAACTCACACATGTAGGCAGGATTCGAAGGATTACGCTGACCGACAAGGGCCGGCATTGTCTCGAGAAAAACAAGCCGGTCAACGAGGAGGCTAACTCGGATTCGCCATGAGAAGGGAAACCTTTATATAGTGCGCGAAAATCAAGCATGTATGAAACCTCTCCTCGTCGCAATTCTGGTAGTGTCGCTTCTTTCCATGGCCTCAGTCGCGCAGGCCGGGCAACTGGTCGCGAGTCCAGGTCAGCTCTTCTGGGTGAATGGCACCTGGATTCCCGCAGACCAGCTTCACCCCGGAGACAAATTCATGACGGCCGATGGTCATGCAGCCGTCATTAAGACCATACAGGACGTGCCATTACATCAGAATGCCTCTTGTTTCAGCCTGGCCACTTCGCCTCCACAGGACTTCTTCGCCAACAATATGCTCGCCCGCGATATCTCACCCAAGACCGGACAACTACTCTACACGACGAAGCCTCCCAGGATCCGAAGCCCAATCGAACTTGTCGTGAGCAAGTTGCGCGATTTCTTCTCGCAATTATGGCGCATGAAAGCAAGCAATATCTGAAGTTCAATGGTTTCGAGCCGCTCGCTTGCAGCGGCCACATCAACTGCTAGACGCGCCACCGGACCGCCTGCAGCATCCGAGTGCACAGACCGCGCTTTTCACGCGTGTCGAAAGGATCCGGAAAATTGGGCTGACGGAAAAAAGGCGCACGATTTCCATTAAAGAGTGCAAGGGAATAGAATGGTACGCTGCAATTGAAGTCAAGATGATCGGTTATACGGCTTTACGTCTCATCGGCCGCTCGATCAGTGGTTGCCCCGTGGGGTGTCATCCAGCCACCACATACGGCATCAACTGCCTCTAGCGCACGTGGATGACCCGCATGGCCCGGCAGTCATCTTCGTTGTATTCCAGGATGCCCTGGCGAATGCCTATCCCTTGGAAGAGCAATACCTTTAGGACTGGTACTCACATATTCCGCGCTCGGAACCGTACACGGCGAGGGGGAGGTGATAGTTCAGATCCGCCGCCCTTCCCAACTGGGTGATACTTCCAACCCTGACAGTTACGCCTCCCGAAACCACGAAGATTAGAGCCTCTGAAGCACCCGACCACTATGACTTCGGAGCCCGGTTGGCCGTCTTCACCTTCCGGCCCGGAGCCATGCCAGGGAACCCAGCTAGCTGCCCGAGGAACCGCCGACCTGTAGCCAAGCGCACGAGCACGATGGCCTCGGCAACAAGAGAACTGTCTAGATCTGCGCCCTTAGCAACACGCCTTTCCACCTGTCTTCGGGCAGACGCCATGAGCTTTTCAATCCAAAAACGCGGTAACCTGTCATAAGGGCAGGTAAAGATCTCCGGTACAGACTTAAAGTCGACATCTCCTACGTCCGGCGTCAGCACCGCCTTCAGGAGTTCCATCCACGACCTGACGGTACGAAAACGCTGCTCGCTGGCTAGCTTAGCCTTAGCCCGCCTGTTATCTTCAGCGCGGAAACAGTCTTCGACGGCGCGCGACCTTGGAGCGAGACTTATCAGTCTTCTCAGATTGAGTGGGATTGCTTCGTCAGAGACGACGCGGAGCAGGTCCAGCGGCTTTCTAACCCGATCGACCCGTTGAAACCACGCTAATACATCGCATACCATTATCTCCTCAGGCACAAGAGGTGTCCAAGGGTGGAGCTCTTCGTATACGTCAGCCCGAGCGGGGTCAAGCCATATCTCCGAATGACACAGTTGTCGAAGGGCCGACCCCATCAGGTTTTTGGCCTCCTCAGAGTAATGCTCCCTGAATTCGGGATCAAACAAGGTTTGTATCGCTAACATGGCCGCCGCCTTCTCCACATAACTATTCGCCTCTGTCAACCGACTGTCCAGGTCTCTCCTCAGTTCTTCACTTGCCATGCCCACACAAAGCGCCCTGAGCGCGTCTCCTCTGAACCAGCTGTTCGGATTGCAGGCAAGCGACATCACGTGTTCCACATGCTGGGGTGAGCCCAGATTCAAGAGTCCTTCACAAACGCGCCGCACCATGCTGCACAGCGCAAGAATCCTTTCTTCCGACTGCGGCCGCAGTATGCTAGTGGAATCCTGCGTGAGAAGGAGCCGAAAGAGGTAGTCGAGAATGCCCGCGAATCTCGACTCGCCGGCCTTGGCGATCGCGCTGACCATCGCTTGATAGGAACGGGAACACAGGTTTTCCAATGACGCCTGTCTCAGTGCCGCAGCAAGCTCCTCGAGAGGTGGTTTCCATTTGGCATTCTCGAGAACCCAGCCAGCTGCATGCTTCACCTCCTCGCGCGGGTCGCGCAAGAGCTCCAAGAACTGAGACCAAGGCTCAGGCAACGCGTTTCGAAGCGGGGAAAAAACCTGCGATCGTACGAGATTAGAAACGGTACCGCCAGGCATACGCTCATACGCTGCCAGTGCCTGGCCTACGGATATGGCGGCATCCGAGAATGCCACATACTGCCAGACCACGATATCCACGATATCCACGATATCCACGATAGCCCTCTCAGGTGCCTCTTCATAGAGTGACAACCAGCGATCAAATATGGCCTGCCACGCATCAGGCGACTTGTGATAAGAGAGAGCCCACAGCACGGGATAACAGTGAGGGTAGTCAAGTTGCGCCGCCTTCAACAACGGCTCCAGGCTTTGCTCATCGGGACGGCTGGCAAGTTGACGCACGGCGCCTTTACGCAAACGAAAGGGGGACGTTGGCGAAGAAACCATCTCACAAATGTGCCGAAAATCCAACCGCTCGAGTGTGCACGCCACTGCAGTTGCAATCTCACCCACCGACAGATCATACAGGCGTTCTTCATCCTGTTTTGCAGGTAATATGCTCGACAGGATCGGAGCCTCGTGTATGCAGCAGAGATCCTTCAGGAGCAACGAGAGCCGTTCTTTATCCACATCCGGCCACGCCCGCGCGCATAAGCTGGCAAAAATGGGATCGAGCTTCCGAATAAGGTCAAAGGCGGCACCCGCCTCATCCTTTTCCTTCTCAGTTGATAGCTCAAAGAACATAATAATAGGTTCATCCCAGATAAAGAACTCCACTAACTGAGGAAGCCCCCGCAGGAGTTGTTGTTTGGTCCGCGTTCGAAGATAGAAGCTCGCGAAATAGTCCCGGAAGTAATCATGAACAAAATCGAAATACTCGCTCACATCAAGGCCGTCGGCGTCCGTTCTGCGCAATAAGCCTTCGGCCTCCGCAGCATCCAGGACCTCATGAAGCCGCCACCCTTCCGAGAACTGGTCGCTTAAGTCCGTCGGATACCTGATGCGTTGCTCACCGGGTAGCAGAGTTGAGTTATGCAGCATGACGTAGGCGAGCCCGCCCAAAGCCCAGTCTTTCACAGCCCCCCTGATATCTGCAATGTCAACGCCATCAATCTTTCGCTTCCGGTACGCACACTCCTCCACGAACCACTTGATGAGCTGGCCATGTGTATTCGGAATGGGATGCGTGGGATTCATGTGAATCCAGTTGGCTACGAGGTACAAAAAAAACGGATTTCGGACCATAGACAGCACGCTATCGTGCCGGATACGATTCTCAAAGAGATCTTGCCCGCTCTCGGGGAACTGTTGCGCAAGGTACCAGATAATGTCTCCGTCAGTAAGCTCCCGCAATTGGAATTCGGGGAGCGGCTCTCTCAGGGGTGGGATGTCATGGGGACGAGAGGTAATCACGAAGCAGCAACGGCTACCGACAGCCTTTTCAAGCGCCTGACTTATCTCCTGCCGCAGCCCAGATGAAGTCTCGTTGTAGCCATCGAGAAGGAGAAGAATATTGTCCCAGGCGCATTCTTCAGAGTTGAACCAGCGAACAGCTTCTTTCCCTATTTCCTCAATGATTTCATCCCTCGTGATTGTGCCAATCTCCTTTCGCCCATGCGGGAGAGCGGGCAAGAAACGCCAAACCTCTCGTAGATGGTTCATATCCAGGGCGTCGCGCTGTCGTTCAAGAAGCTCCTTCACGGATGATCCAATCCATTCAGCGATCTGTCGTGGCCTCTTCAGGTTCTTCAGGTCCTTGAGCCTTACTTTGAAGGCGACTTTTTCTGCGTCCTGCAGAAGTAGTTCGGGCTCGCTCATCTGGCGTCGGAACAGTGCGTTCAAGAGTGTGCTCTTGCCGCCGCCACTAGGCGCTGTCAATAAGACCCGTCTATGGACTCGGAGCATCTCCTGAAGCGAGCGCGTCTCCGGGCTCTGTGGAACTGAAAGTGGTAATTGATCGATTGTAGGAAAGGCTGTCGCATGCGGCATCTCTGTACGCTGGACCCGATCTCCCAGGATGTCAACAATTGCGTGCAGCGGAGATTCGAACAAAGCAGCTTGACGATAGAGCGTGAGCCATCCCGGCGTCACCAACGCGAGCCTCTCTCGCTCTGCTATTCCGAGCAGGTCTTCTGTGGTGAGTTCAGCTTCGGGCCTGGAGTCTCCTGCCACCACGTCGGGCCCCCGCCCCTCATTCATCCCGCCTGTCTCCGAATTTAACCCACGCTCACTGGATAAAAAGTGAAAGAGGTCCTTTGTCACCCATCTTGGCACAAGGAGACGCAAGTATTGCTTCTCTCGCTGGGGTTGGCTCGCCCTCACGTCAAACGCTACGCCCGCCGCTCGGACAAGCTCCGGCCGTATCGACCGATATGAAACGTTGGTCTTGCGTAGGCTTTCGCGCCAAACCGAGTACAGCCGCTCCACGAGCAGGCCGTACTGGGCATTACTGGCAGGAATCTCGAATAACGCTTCCCCTTCTCGGGGCCGCAGCGGCTTCAAGGCCACGGGCACTGTTGTCTCCAGAAAACGGCGGGCGAGTACCGCGAACACGAATAGCCCGACGTAGTACTCGTAGCAGCCTCTCTCGCGCGAGTCTACCTGAATCCGCTCTGACCACGCGTCGCCAGTTTCCCGCGCCTTGAAACGAACTTCCCTGATTGCTCGGCCTATAGTTGCAGAAGGATCCATCACGAACCGGAGGCCCGTTAGCGACAGCGTAGTTTTGCGGGGTTTGGGCATGCTCGGTCACCGGAAAAATTTCATCGCACTACCTTCGCTTACCGGAACATATCACCCACGACGCAATTCCGCAAGTAGCAGCCTATCATGTAACTCAGGGCGACACAAGCACTATGGCGAGTCATCGTCAAGACGCCGAAAGAATCCCGCAAGTCTTTTCGCAAGTCATTGCGGTATAACGGGTTATGCTTGCGCTGGCCACGTAGACGTGATACATTCTTATGGGCGTAGGTCATGGGAAGGACGTGGCATATCCTGGAGGTCCGGGCGTCGAGCGCGAGCATTGAAATCAATATGAGTTATAGGCTCCTCAAAGTCCTAGAGAAATCGGAAAGCGCCGTTGCCGGCGCAACGACGGCTCCACTGAATCGCGGGCATGGCCCACGCACAAGTGCGGGGCGCCTTATCATGAAACGCGATGCTTACTCCGATGCGAAACAGAGAACTCACAATTGAGCAAACTCGCTACGTGAACCTCTACAGGGGGTTCCTGGTGGAGTTCTTGCACTCTGAACGAGAGGCATCGGACCTCAGCCCGGAGAAGGCCGGCGAACGGGCGGGACTGGATAGCAAGACCTACCGACGCATCGAGAACGGTGAGTTCACGCCTACCTTCACCACCCTCCTTCTGATCGCCCAGGGGCTTCACGGCTCGGCAGAAGACTTCTTTCGGAAGTTCGCTAGGTACTTGGAAGGCCGTGCCGAGAAGGAAAGCAGATGCCTTCAGGGACGCTATTACTCCAAGGACAAATCCGAATGCGTCGAAATCTGGCGAATAAAGCGGGGGGAATGATCCCCATTTTCGGGTATCACTTTCACCCATCTTCGCGGTTACGGTGCGCTGCGAAGATCGCTAAACTGAGGAGGAGAATTGAGAACATGCAAACGGAGCATATGACTGTGGCCAAGAAGCTAAACGTGAAAGTCGTGACGGAATTCGTAATCGGCACCGGGCGATTAGCCTTCATCGCCGCTATCGGCCTGGTCGCATTCCTGAGCTTGCTGCTGCTGGGGAACTTCCTTTTGTACGCGCTTGCACACGTTGTGGATGCACTGTTCGACCTATTCCGGCACGGGATATTCGGGACCTGAGCCATGCCGACGGGAAATGCATTCAAGACCGCGCTCGGCGCCATCTTCAACATCGGCGTCAGTGAAGAGACCACAAAACAGATTAAGCGAGTGGAGACGATGCAGGATCTCGCGCAGACTATCACAAAGGAGACGTCCTTCGATCCTGCCGTGGGCCGCCGCGTCAGTGCCGAGCTCCGCTCCCCGCTTCTGACGGCATCAGGACACCGGGTGCCCAGTTCGGATGCGATACTCGGTGAGTGCGTGGCATGCCGCGCCGACGCAGAGGCGGATGGCGAACCGGAGCGGGTGAACGTCATTGCAAAGGGATCAACCGGCGGTGGGACTTGCCGCGGATGCGGTGGGGTTTTTTGCTGCGGGCAAGGGCACGGCAGCTTTGATGAAGAGAACGTTTTTTGGTGCTCAGACTGTGGGTTCACCGAAAAGGTCAAAAAGGTCGAAGGCGCGGTCTTCAACGTGCTCTTCGGAAGGCGGAGCAAGAAATGATGGACGCTGGAAGGGCAGTTTATCTGGCCGGGGAGGTCGTACAACAATCTGGCAATTATCCCGAAGCCCTGGTCCGGTACGCCATGGTGTTACTCTCGGACCCTGAGTCATTGGAAATGCAGGCTATCTTCCTCGACATGTACCAGCACGCCTCGGCGTTGATGAAGGTTTGCGTTGACGAAGGCCTGCCATTCCCACCGGACGAAGCAAGCTATTATACCCCATCGGAGCTGAATGAGCCTGGCATCGACCTCGGCGTTGAGTCTCTTCAGGGTTGGCAGGTCAAGCTTCTTCCCCACCACGAGGCAAATCCCCTGACTGTGATTCTGGGCGCGAGCGGAAGTGGCAAGACTACCTGCCAGCGCAGGATCGCTTATGAAATCCCGCGAGCGGACCCCACAGCCACAGTCTTTGTCATCGACCGCCTGAATAACTTCTCGGGTTTGCAAGAAGTCCATGGGCAGGACTGGCTCGTTCTCGACGGTCCAGAAGGTCGATACGCGTTGCTCGACCGAAGGCTCATCCGCGCCGTGATCCAACTTCTGGGAGAGAACCGCTCTTTGGAGAAGAGCCTCAATAACGTCTCCGAGGTGTATGACCGGATTACGCCGGCGCTCGACGCCATGGGGCAGTCCGCTTCTGCGCCGAACATTGACCACATTATTAATGGGTTACGCTCACTAAGATTTCCAGACACCAAACCGGACTATCTTCTCTCTGCGTTGACCGAGCTTGCCGATCTTCGCCGCGCCATGCCCGTATGGAATTACTCTGCCAGCGACATGATGGACCGTTTGCTCGCCCCCGGCAAGCTTACGGTCATCCGCACCTCAGCTTGGAATCTCGCGGAAGAACGACTTTTTGTGGGGTGGGCTCTGACATATGCCATCCACACAGGTCTCACCACCGCACGGAGCCATTTTGTCTATCTTCTGTTCGATGAGATTCAACATCTCTTTAACCGGGAGGCCTGGGATTCCAAAGCGCTCCGAAGTCAGAAGAACGCCGTTCTCCATTCTCGTCAGCACAAGGTGGTGATCGTAGGCAACGCGCAGATGCCAGCATTCCTGGAGCCTGAGCTTCTGGCCTCGGCCGGCACGATCATCTGCAAGTCCCTTCTGGATAATAGGAACATCCAGGAGGCTTGCGGGGCCTTGCGGCTGCCGTTCAATAGCGGCGCACAATTGCTGTCTTCCCTCGATCCTTCTGAAGCTATCTGCCGCGTCGCCGGTCGGCCAGGACCCTTCAAGGTCATAATGCCGCTTGCTCCGGTTCTCGACAAGTGCGATGAGGTCAAGCGGCGGAAGAAGGTGTTGGATTTCCTGGCCACTTGCCGGACCGATCCCGGCCCTTCGTGGGAAGCATTACACCGAGTGATTCTCAAGACATCTGTATCCAATGTCGCGACACCAACTGAGTCGGATCTCCGACTTTTGCGCGCTTCGGCTCTTACCTTCAAGGAACCGCTGTTTCTCAGGGATCTGGCCGCCAGCGCGGGCATTAGCGTTCCTGAGGCCAGCGCTGCGGCAAGGCGCCTTGTGCAACTCGGCCTCGCCGAGCGCCAGGAGGCAACTATTGAACGTCACCGTTCCGTCTTCCTTGAGCCTACCATTAAAGGATGGCAGGCCCTTTCCCTCTGCCAGCCGACCGGCGCCGGCCGTGGAAACGCCCCGACTCGCTATTGCCTGACGCGTGCCGAACGGCCCTTAGCCGCAAGGGCCTATCGCACCTACCGCGAGGCCGAGCGCCGTGGCAAACGGATTGATCTGGTCGGTGAAAAGTCCGGGGCGGTCATTTTCGTCGAAGTGGAAATGACGCCGCAAAACGCCGCGCGGAATGCTGTGGCTGACTTGGCTGTCGCCGGTCCAGAGGTGAAACAAATTGCGGTCGTATGCCCGACAGAGGCGGTCTTGAAGCAAGTAAGGAAAGCCGTCGAGTCGGCTGTTGATGCACAGTCACTGAAGCGGTTTGTGTTCAAAGTGGTCTCGGACCTCTAAGGAATATGTCATGCCGAACTGGGTAAAACATGCGCTCTGGCTGTTCATTCTGTTGCTCCTGCTCGCGCGATGGCGGCAGGTAGCTGAATTCATCTCCGGCATCGCGGGCTCGCTCAGGGAAGCCTGCTGCAATTCTTCATCCTCACCGACCGCCTGCTTCATGTCATTCCTGGTGTTCGGCATCCTCGTGGTCATGGCGACCGTACTGTGGGCTATTTACTGCAGAAACAGGCCCGAGAAGAAGCCTTGAGCCTATGGAGGTCAGCTGTGGGAAAGTTCATTAACTGGATCAGGCTGAGGATTCATCCGCGCTTGAGCCAGATTGAAAGACGACATGGCGTCGATCATGCGATACAACCTGCCCCGGCTAATTCAGCTGTCAATGTAACCATCCAGTTTCAGCCCGTTGAGAGGTGCGAAAAGCCGGACGGCGACGGCGCCTTGATGAGCGGTGTGCGGAATATGGTGGTTTCAGCCGGGCAGAGACTGAGCGAGCAGCACAAGATCCTCTACAGAAAGGACATCCAGACCCTGAAGACCGCGCTCCAGATCGCGGAAGATGTCCGCGAACTGCAGGAAAAACTCGACCGCTTGGTGAAATCTTTAGGAATGGAAGCTCCAGCCAGCCGACCTGCTCCGGCCGAAGCAGCGAAGCCCAAGCAACCTGTCCCTGTCCAGGACTTGGACCTGGTCGAGCGCATCGGCATGGCAGTCAACGATCTCAGGCACATCGACCGCTTCCTGAAGGAAACCCCGGACAATGATGGCTCGAGGACAACGGAAGCCAGAGCGCGAATCCAGGGATTATGCGGCGACATACGGACGACGTTGGCCATGCGCGACGTGCACCTGATCGATGCCATGACGAAGTTCGACAGCATCAAGCACCGGCCTATCGGACGCTGTCCCCGGGCCGATGGCGCCCAGGGAGATGGTGAGGTCAAGCGGGTCGGGCTGTCCTACCTCTCCAACGGGAAGGATAGGGTCTTGATCCCCGCCCTGGTTGTGCTGTACCAGGACGTTAACCTCTGAACGGCGAGCGGAAAGGAGGAATCTACTCACAGAAATGATTGGCGGTGTCGGACATGGGGCATGTGGGTCTTCACAGAGAGGAGGGTTGTATGAGCGAGATAGCAGTCGGTATTGACCTCGGGACAACGGGTACGAGTGTCGCCGCCAACGTCAACGGGCGTCCCGAGGCCGCAGACAACCGAGAGGGCAACAAGCGCACCCCCTCGGTGGTCCTTGTCGGAAAGGATGAAAAGAGGACGGTGGGTGAGCGCGCTGCCAATCTCGCCGTCGTCATGGCGCTCTACGTCGTCATGGAGGTCAAGAGGATGATGGGATTGGACGTAACGGCCTTCACCCACCCGGACACGGGCAAGGAGTACTCGCCCGTCGAGATCAGCTCCTTCATCCTAGCCGAGGTGGTCAGTGCAGCCGAGGAGTTTTACGGCAAGAAAATCAAGAAGGTTGTCATTACGGTCCCGGCGTATTTCGACAACAAAGGCCGGGAGGATACCAAGAAGGCCGCGGAGATGGTCGGGCTTGAAGTTCTCAAGATCATCAACGAACCCACCGCCGCCATGATCGCCTACGTCCAGGCGCACCCGAACCTCCCGAACGGTAAGTACGCCATTATTGACTTGGGTGGCGGCACTTTGGATGTGACTGTCGTCGAACTCGCGGCCTGCGAGATCCAAGTGCTTAACTCGGAGGGTGATAGACGGTTGGGCGGGACTGACGCGACCCGCGTCATTGAACAGCTCGGCACTGACGAGTTCCGAACGAACGGCGTTACCTTCGACCCAAACGTGCCGGAGGATGCTGCTGTTCGCCAGGAGATCCGGGAGAAGGCCGAGAAGGCCAAGAGGGAGCTGACCAAGCTCGCGGAGACCGTCCTTACCGTCTCCGCTAAGGGCAAGACCATCAGCCTCACCGTCACGCGGCAGCAGTTCGAGAATCTCTGCAAGCCGTTGACTGACCGCATCCGCAACGTGATCGTCAATGCCGTTAAGGACGGCTCGGGTGACGTGAGCAACCTCAAAGGAATCGTCATGGTTGGCGGCGCCAGCCGCATGCCTTGTATCCAGAAGCTCGTCGAGGAGATTACTGGCGGCAAGGTGCCAATCCTCAAGGACATCTCCGCCGACCTCGCAGTGGCCTTCGGTGCCTCGTACGAGGCTGCCCGGCTCAGCGGCCAGGCTGACTATGCCCTCCGCGTGAAGAGTGTCACGGACGTTTCGAGCTTCGACATCGGCGTGGCCGCTCACAAGCTGGATGATCCCGACCCTAACAGGATGTACGTCAAGGTTATCGTGCCGAAGGGAACTGGGCTGCCGGCGAAGAGCTCGGCGAAGTTCGGGATGACGAGCATGCCAGGTGCCACTGGGCTGGAGGCCGAACTCATCGTGGCGGAGGGAAAGCCCGACCAGGTCTACGACGAAAAAATGAAGGTCCAGTCGTTTTCCCTTTGCGATCTGCCCTCTTCCGATGACCCCTCTACGCCCGTCATTGAAGTTGCCGTTTGTGTGGACGAGAACGGAATCATCGTGGCCGAGGCGACGCATCTCCCCACCGGCAAGAAGGTTCGTCAGGAAATCGGCCGCAAGGCCAATGACTAAGGAGGTGCTTATGGGCTTCTTGAGCAAGTTGTTTATGTTGGATCGGCCCTCGGACACGGCTCCCCAAGCTCTTGATGACAGAGCCGACCGCGCCAGTGTCGAAGGTATGCGCGGCCAGCCCATTGTCCGGGCTGGCAGCCCGCCCTGTTTCATTGCCCTGGCCGATTGCTCAGGCTCAATGTGGGAACAGGACTTCCCGCCGTGCCGGCGCGAGGCGGCCTTTCTGGCCTATCGGAAGATGGTGGAAACCATTCGCCTGAAATCCCCGACCAGTCTCGCGGGCCTCGGCCTCTTCGCGACCGATTTTCTCATGGCTGCGCCGCCGTTGCCGGTCGGCACGCATTACGCCCAACTGATGGCCGCCGTCTCGAACTCCGACTTCACTGGCGGCACAGAGATGGCCAAGGGCCTCCTGGGCATGTTGTTCATGATACGGCAGCACTGCCCGCCGGGCCAGCCGGTCGTCACTCTTATGCTAACGGACGGTCATCACACAGGCCGAAAGCGTGATGTGCTCGACGCCGCCGAACAGCTCAGACAGGCCGGTGCTGACATCTGGGCGGTGGGCATCGGCGGAAGTCCCGATGAGGTTGACGAAGCCCTTCTCAAGCGGATTGTCTCTCGCCCGGAAAACTACGTCTTCATCGGCAACTGGCAAGGACCCGAGACAATCGTCGGGACGTTTCAGCGGGTAGTGGGTCTCTACTTGATGGACTAGAAGAACGGAGTGGGTCATGACGCCGATCGAAGCCCTGCTGGAGTTCGACCTGAAGCCCAACACCACCCACAGGCGCAGGAACGTGGAGGCGGCCATCAAGGCAAAGATGATGCACGCACAGCGCGCCTACCAGGCCGCCTTCACGGACGCCGCTCAGGAGACTGCCCTGAGAAAGCTCCAGCGGCTGCAGGAAGCCGCACGCGTGGTTCGGGCCGAGGTCAAGGGTGACGTGTTGAGGATCCAAGGGCAGGCCAAAACTGTCCCGCGCCCAACCCCGCCTTCGCCGTCACCGATGCCGGCGAGTGTGCCGAGGCACTCCCCCTCAGCCATACCTCCCAACGTCCCCGCAGCATGGATGCAGAAGATGGCTTCTCTCCTGAAACCCGCAGTTCCTCTGCAGGCGCTGTGGCGCTTCGGCCAAGGCATTTTCAGCATCTTGTATGCCGTATGGATACTCCTGACCTGGCCGCTTCGCCTCTTACTCCAGAAGAGGGTGTTGACAGCATGTTGCGTCACCCTTCTCGCGGCGTGCGCGCTATGGCTTGCCTGGGCTTTCTGCACCACCGGCGTTCACGGGCTCTCTATGAAGGTCAAACACGGATCGGAGTGGATTAATAGGATCACGGTGATGGCGACAGACTTGCGGGATGGCCATGCCGTATCCTGGAAGCGTCCGGGCACTTCGCTAACGATAAGAAACTCTTCGTCCGCGGTCATCTTGGTCGACAACAAAACGTACGAATCAGGCGCAGTGTGCAGCCAAAGTGTCGATAGCGGTTTCCACGAGGTTGAGATCAGGGCCAATAGGACGCGCTCATGGTCAGACGTCAACTTCCCGGCGGGCGGCAGTGTGGAAATCGAAAGCCATAGAACGAATTCATCAACCATTCTGGCAATCACGGTTGAGATGCCCGATGCGCCGCCTCGTGTCAGCCAAGACAGTGGTTTCTCAACCAGGCCAATCGCGTTTGAGACGGCATCGAAACTTCAGAAAGTCCGAACCGAGGAGCCCTGAAATGCTGGGTCTGCTAGTGGCCTTTATCATCTGCCTATGCCTACTGCTCATGGACGGGGCTGTCTTCTTCTTGTTCGTCCGCCTCATCGTAGCGCACATCCCAGCGAAGCCCCTGATCTATCTCGACAAAATCGGCAACGTGGGCGTCGAGGCTGTGACGAACGCAATCATGGCACGGACAGGACACTGGTTCAAGAAACCTCTCACCCGCAAGCAGGAATACGCCTTCTCTCTATGCCTGCTGGCTTCGGCGAGATTACTACTCGGAGCGGTTCTACGAGGTTGTAGATAGAAAAAGGACGAGTCAATTTCTTCTTGGCAGAGGGAAGAACATGAGCAAGCCCGTAATGGAACTGCATTCCGGCTTCGTGCGCCTGACCGAGTGGTCGAACGACAAAGCGAGCGAACGCCTGGGCCATCCGGTCTCGAGCTTCACGGTCGAGCGGCGATACAAGACGAGCAAAGGCGACTGGCGTAGCTCGCCCTCCCTATTCCTCAGAGACTTGGCCGACCTCGAAGCCCTGTGTCGCGCGGCCTATGATAAGCTGAGCGTGAAGGAACGGCATTTCAGCCAACCCGAACCTGCAAATCCGCCGGCAACGCCCGAAAATAGCCAGAAGGAGGTTGACCAGTGAGAGAGCACTATTGCCGCCTGAAGACTGGCATTACTCGAACGCACGAGTTCGAACGGAAGGGACTCGCAACGCACGCAGTCAACGTCGGGACGAAATGCAGCCACGACTGTGCCTACTGCTCCTCTCCCTCGCTTCTCCGCTGCCATCCCAGCTTCAAACAGGCCGAAGAGAAGCCTTTTGGCTCAGGCTATTGCATTGTGGACCCTGAGACTCCCAAACGCGTGGCCAGGGATGTCCACAAACTCAAACCCGAAGATGTCGTGATGCTTTCCACCACTTCTGATCCTTGGGCGCCGGAGGCGCAGCGGCTTCAGCTTGGCGATCAGTGCGCTGAAATCATCCTCTGTAACAGCCCTGCCACGATAGTCATCCTCACGAAGAACGCCGCTGTCAGCCGCGCGTTCGAGCTTCTGTCTCAATATCGAGATCGGGTGTGGTTGAGTCTCAGCATCACCGCGCCGAAATCCCGTGAAAACCTGATTCGGACACTCGAACCCAGTGCCTCTTCAATCTCAGATCGGCTGAAAGCGCTCCATGAAGCCCATCATCGGGGGCTGCGGACCTACGGAATGCTCTGTCCGTGCTTGCCGGGTATCACGGACAGCACGGAGGCTCTGGAGGAGATATTCGAGTCGGTCCTGTCGTGCGGGGCACAGAATATCTGGCTGGAGCCGGTCAATCCCAGGGGCAACGGCCTTGTCCGCTGCGTTCAAGCTCTTTCTGCAGCAGGATTCAACGAGGCAGCAAGTGCCATTGACGCGGTCCGTAACCGCGCCCGATGGAATGAGTATGCCGTGCGGCTTATCCAGAACGCTCAGCGGATCGCCGAGAAAAAGTCTGTGCTGAATCGCCTCCATGTCCTGCTCTACTCCAATCAGCTGAGTGCGGAGAGCATGGCGGCCGTGAAGGAAGATCCGCGGGGGATCATTTGGTTGTAGAAGGCATAAAAGAAAACGGATGATTGATGCCCTGACATCCGGCCGTGAGGTTATATCGCGATGCGCAGTGCCCGTTGCACAAGAGCGAGAGCGGTTGAACTGAAAAAACCCTATGCCCGATGAGGTTGTCATGAGCGAAAATGACGCACACGACCGAGAGGGCGAGCTGCCCGTGAACGGCTTGGACGAGCCCAACGACACGGAACAGGCCGGCGTCGTGCGAGAACTTGCCGAGCTCTCGCCCCAGGCCATCATCACTGAGGGAGGCCTTGCCCGCATCTTCAGACGGCATCAGGTGTCGATCAAGCGCGCCGTGCAGCGCGGAGAGCTTCCGCCGCCGACCAGGTTGTTTGGAGAGCCGGTCTGGACAGTTGGCGCTATTGTCCGCCATCTGGAAAGGAGGCTGGAGGAAGCAGAACAGGCGGAGCGTAAATTTCAGAAATTGAGGCCTTGACATTACGAGTAACTCTTAATATACTGGTTGTATGCCAGGTGACAAGCGTAAGAAGAAAGCTGGCCGGCCGCCCAAGCCGCTGGGGGAGAAGTGGATCCCGGCGACGCTGGTGCGCGTCCCGCCGGAGGAGTTGAAGGTCCTCAGGGCGGAGGCCAAGTCGGCAGGAATGTCCGTGGCAGGTTATCTTCTGGCTTGCTGGCGAAGACGGAGGGAGTAACATGGCCGGGGTGAGATCGAAGCCGCAGCCGAACGGCAAGTTCGTCGGCTGGTACGTGAATATGAACGGGCGGCAGAAATTCTTCGTCGGGACTACGGACGAGGACGGGACCTTAGTCATGGCGCGCCGGCTCGAAGATGAGCATCGGCAGATTCGCCTTGGCTATCGTCCTGCGCCGAAGTCCGCCGACAAACATAGGGCGCGTCCTGTTGTCGAGGCTGCGTCCGAGTATCTGGAGTGGGGGCGTAGCCAGGGCGGGCGCGGTGGGCGTCCTTGGGGCAAGGATCACTCGCGCAAGCGGAAAGCTCATCTGACTTGGTGGATCGGGCGCCTCGGACTGACGGTTCTCGGTGACCTAGACGGCATTCTGCCGAAGGTCGAACGCGCGTTGCGGGAACTGCAGGCGCAAAAGCGTCAAGGCAAGACCCTCGCAAATCGACGGGAGGCGCTGTCTGCGTTCTGCCAGTGGGCCATGGCACGGGGATATCTGGCCGAGGATCCCTTAAAGGACTCCATCGGATTCGACACGACGCCAAAGATCCGCCGGCGAGCACTGACCATCACCGAGATTCAGGCTCTCCTGGCGGTCGCACCGGAATGGCGGAGGTTGTTGTACGAGGTGGCGCTGACAACCGGTCTGCGCAAAGGGGAGTTGGCGGCACTGACGGTCGGACACCTGGACGTTGACGGCGGCGGCCTACGGCTTGACGCGGCCTGGACGAAGAACCGGCGACCTGGTTATCAGCCATTACCGTCCGGCTTGGTACGGCGATTGGCAGAGCGTTGTCCGGGCAAAGCGGCCACAGTCCCCCTGCTGCGTGTCCCGTCGCACACGGACCGCTGTATCGCGAGTGACCTCGAGGACGCCGGCATCCCGGCATGGACGCCGGAAGGCAACGTTGACTTTCATGCGCTCAGAACCACCTACGCGACCTTGGTTGTCGAGAGCGGCGCGAACATCAAAGAGGCTCAGGCGCTCATGCGGCATTCAACGCCGGACCTGACCTTGAACGTGTACGCGCGGAGTCGATCTGGCCGGCTGAGCGAACTCGCCGAAGCCGTAGGGAAAGCCCTGGAAACGAGGCCGGACAATGCAGCATGTAGAACTAGACTCGCGGCGGGCGCAGAGGGGCTGGACGTAACGGCTTTACAGAATCCGCGGTTAGAACAAGCTGGCGGCAAAAAGGATAGGGGGTTCGATTCCCCCCGCCTCCACCAAATTGAGAAGGGCATTTGCTAACGCAAGTGCTCTTTTCTATTGGACTTACGACTTCACCTCGAAAAGTCGAGAAGCCACTTCCCAATTTTTCCCAACGCGGCGGGACAAAGAAGTGGCGGCGGGAAAAGGGACTGCCCTTCAAATTCTCTCCTGCAGCCAGACGAGGAATTTAGCGCGATCAACAACGCACCCCCTCTTGCGGCCGGCCCGCAATACCCAGTCGAACTCGCGTCCCGCCCGCCGGGCTCTGCTGATTCGGTTCCGGAAGGTTTTCGCGCTCCGCCCTGGAAACGCCACAGCTTCGGCTACCGTCAGGATGCTTTTGTCAGGTAAGGACGATGGGCCCGTCTGCCTGCTCGTCCGGCACGCCAATTGCGTTGCGCTTAGATCAGACCAAGGGAGCGCAAGCGGCGCACATAAGCTCTCAGACGCCGGGCTACTCAACAAACGATGGAAGAAGGAGTTACGACTTGCGATCGGGCGTTGGATCAGCCAGTGAATTGTCGCAACATAGAACAAGAAACAAGTTACACTGTACTTTTTCAAGCCAGCTGATGATCTTTATGAGACATCTGGTTATTTCTGGAGAAAAGCATGGCACGTCTCAGTGATTCTGCGCTGCCGTCGCAGTTGGAGTTGATGTCGCCGGCCATGACGATGCCGCAGCCTTCCGGCTCGCCGGTCCAAGATGAATCCGCACTCGAAGGACTGCTCTATCCGATCGTAATCATCAACCGGGAGGGGAACATTTGCTTCATGAACGGCGCAGCCCGGCGCCTGCTCTCTGAAGGGCTCGACCTGCGGCTGGCCGCCTTCGTCCGCACCCATCAGCAGGCCATGGGGCCGACCACCCAGGTGCACTTCAAGCTCCAGAACGGGCAGGACCTGGTCCTCAAGGTCGGGCTCGGCGAGATTGTATGGCTCGGCGAAAAAGCGATTCAGGTCTCGATCTGGAACGTGACGCCCTACCTGGCCATAATCCAGGAGTTGCGCAAAGAGCTGGGGATGCAAAAGCAGGGGTTGAATGAACTCGCGGACCGGCGGCTTGAGCTGAAGCAGCAACCCGCCACGCACAGCGAGGCGCTGGCGAAGCTCCAGGCGCCCATCGAGGCGGAGTCTGCCGCCCGGGCCAAAACGCAGGAAAACGCCGGCCAGCGCGAGGAGGGGGATCTCGCCACGCAGGAAAAGGCGCGGCTTCGATTGGACGTGACCACGCTCATCCGCGTGCGTGAGGAATTGAAAGCGTCCCGTCAGCAGTTGCAAAAACAGGTCGAGGAGCTTCAGGCCGCGGCGGCCCGGCGGCAGGGACCGGACGCCGCCGGACACGCGGAACTCGAAGAGCGCGCCAGGTCGCTGGCCGCGTCGCTCGAACAGGCCCGCCAGCAGGCCGATGAGGAAGCCTCGCAGCGCCAGCAAGCGCAGGCGGATCTCGAGAAGGCCCGCGCGGCGGCCTCCGCATCCGAACAGATCCAGTCCAAGTTGCGCCAGGAATTGGAAGCGCTTCGGCGCGACCGGGAGCAGCTCAGCGCCCGCGGAGAAGGGGAATCCTCGCAAGTCACGGAACTTCTCGAAAAGAATGCGCGCTTGAATCAGGACGTGGCCGACCGCGCCGCGCGCGAAAACGAATTGGCCCAGGCTCGCGAGCAACTTCAGGCCGGCGCCGAAGTCCGCGAGAAGCTGTCGGCACGGATCGAGACGCTCGAATCCGAACTCTCCAATATGACGGCCCAGCGCGAGGAGTTACAGCGCCAGGTCGCCCAGCAGGTTTCCGGCGACGGCTCCGCCCGCGACGAGATCAAGGCCGAGATTGCCAAACGGCAATCGCTGGAGAAAGAGATCGCCACGTTGCGGCATGACTTGGCCAGCGCAAAGCTGACTCGGTCCAAATCGGCCATGGTGTTCAAGGCGCAGGAAGACCAAGATCAGGACCTAGTCGTAGCACTGGCCCGCGCGCGGCAGGAAGTGGTGGCAGCCACCAGGTTCGGTAAAACTCAGCAGGACGTGGCTGCCCAGGCGGAGGGGGAAGTCGTTTCCCTCAAGTACGAACTGAAATGCTTGAAGCACGAATCGGCCAAGAAGATTAAGGGGCTGGAAGACGAAACCCGCAGCCGTGACGATGCGCTGGCTCGCGGGCGCGAAGATCTGGCGGTGGCCGCCAAGCTCGCGAAGGTTCAGGAAGACAAGCTCGCCAAAGCGGAAGCGGACGCCGCTTCTCTGGCGCAGGAACTGGAAAGGGTGAAGTCCGAATCGGCCAAGACGACGGAGACGCTGAACGGCGGAAGCGCAGACCACGCGGATGCGCTGGCTCGCGCGCGCGAAGAACTGGCCGAGGCCGCCAGGCTCGCGAAGGTTCAGGAAGACAAGCTTGCCAAAGCGGAAGCGGACGCCGCTTCCCTCGCGCAAGAAATGCAAAAGGTGAAGTCCGAATCGGCCAAGACGATCGCGACGCTGAACGGCGGAAGCGCAAGCCGCGCCGATGCGCTGGCTCGCACGTGCGAAGAACTGGCGGTGGCCGCCAGGCTCGCGAAGGTTCAGCAAGACAAGGCCGCCAAAGCGGAAGCGGACGCCGCTTCCCTCGCGCAAGAACTGCAAAAGGTGAAGTCCGAATCGGCCAATACGATCGAGACGCTGAAGGGCGAAAGCGCAAGCCACGCCGATGCGCTGGCTCGCGCGCGCGAAGAACTGGCCGAAGCCGCCAGGCTCGCGAAGGTTCAGCAAGACAAGGCCGCCAAAGCTGAGGCGGACGCCGCTTTCATAATGAAAACGGAGCCCGCTAAACGGGAATCGCTGGAGAAGGTGATCACCGCGCTGCGGCAGGACTTGGCCGGCTCGGAACAGGCGCGGTCCGAATCGGCCGAGACGTTCGAGACTCTGAAAAACGAAACCCGAAGCCACGCCGATGCGCTGGCTCGCGCGCGCGAAGAACTGGCCGAGGCCGCCAGCCTCGCGAAGGCTCAGCAAGACAAGGCCGCCAAAGCGGAAGCGGACGCCGTTTCTCTCGCGCATGAACTGCAAAAGGTGAAGTCCGAATCGGCCAATACGATCGAGATGCTGAAGGGCGAAAGCGCAAGCCACGCCGACGAGCTGGCTCGCGCGCGGGAGGAACTGACCCAGGCCGTCACGCTCGCCAGAGTTCAGCAGGAAAAAGCCGCCCGGGCGGAAGCAGAAGCCGCCTCCATCGCAAGCCAACTGCGACAGGCGAAGTCCGAAGTGGCCGAGAGGATTGAGACACTGGAAGGCAAAGTCCGAGGCGCCTCCGATGAGCTGGCGCTCGCGCGCGAGGAACTGGCCGAGGTTGCCGAGCTCGCGAAAGTTCAGCAAGACAAGGTCGCCAAAGCGGAAGCGGGCGCCGCTTTCATAATGGAAGCGGGGGCCGCCAAACGACAATCACTGGAGAAGGTGATCGCCGCGCTGCGGCAGGACTTGGCGATCTCGGAGCAGGCTCGGTCCGAATCGGCCCAGACGTTCGAGACTCTGAAAAACGAAATCCGAAGCCACGCCGATGCGCTGGCCCTCGCGCGCGAGGAACTGGCCGAGGTTGACGAGCTCGCAAAAGTTCAGCAAGACAAGGTCGCCAAAGCGGAAGCGGGCGCGGCTTCTCTCGCGCACGAACTGCAAAGGGTGAACTCTGAATCGGCCAAGACGATCGAGACGCTCAAGCTCGAAAGCGCAAGCCGCGCCGATGCGCTGGCTCGCGCGCGCGAAGAACAGACCGAGGCCGCTCAGTTCGCGAAGGCCCAGCAGGACAAAGCCGCGGAGGCGGAGAAACAGGCGGCTTCGGCAGCGCGGGAACTGGAACTGGAAGTGAGCAACTCGGCCAAAGCCCGCCACGCATGGGAAGTGGAGCGGGCCGGGTTCGTGTCGCGCGGCGGGTTTGCCGGGGCGATCGAAAAAGTCCGCCAGCAGCTCGAGACGGAAACCTCGCGGCGCACGCAGGTGGAGGCTGATCTCGAGAAGGCCCACGCCGACGCGTCGGCGTCCGAACAGATCCATTCCAAGTTGCGTCAGGAATTGGAGGCGCTTCGACGCGCCCTGGGGCAGTCCCGCGCTCGCGGAGAAGAGGAATCCTCGCAGGCCGCGGAGCTCCACAAAGAAAATTAGCGCCTGACGCGAACGGCTACTGTGCGTCCGTCCTCTCCCGCTTGAAGGCCGAATACCTGCATCACTTGGCCATCTTCTCGTGTTCAGAGATGGACTAAGTGGGTCAGACCTGGATTGACCATACCGGCGCCGTCAGGCCTGTCGTGGAAGATCCTTTTTCCTCGATCATCGGCCGAATTCCCAATAGGCGAGTGGCAGATGCCTGCCTTACCCGGCGGCATTAACTTCCCCAAAGCTGCGCTTTGCCCAATGCACGGCGGCCAGGTAGACCGCCGGAATGCCGGACTCGTCGAGCCCCAGGGCGCCGGCCATTTCGCTCAAAGCTTCCCACTCGCCTTTCTCGTAAGCCAGGACGTAGTCAAAGACGTCGCGCAGGCGGTTAGGCTTTCCACAGAGCGCGTCCTTGATCTCATCGGACAGGGGAAGGTCCTTGAGGATCTCTTCCAGCGGGCGGCCCAGGATCGCGTCAATCACGGAGAACATTCCCAGGAGGAAGAGCTCCTGCGACCGTTGCTTCATGCCGAACATCGGGGCGAGGGACTCACAGAACCTCCCGCGGATGAGCGCCTGGACGACGAGCTCGTCGGGCTTGTCGCTGCCCATGCTGGCCATGACGAGGAGGGAAGCCCATTGTTTGAACTGCCGCGGCCCCAGCAGCCTTATGGCATGCATGATGGAACTGACCTTGTTGCTCAGGCCGAAATACGCGGAGTTGATGTACCGCAGCAACTTGAAAGAGAGTGCCATGTCGCGCTTGACAATCCCCTCCAGGCGATTGAAGTTAACGTCAGGCGACTGAATCTCCTGAAGCATATGCAGGTAGTTGAGCTTAAAGCCCGGCACGTCTCGCGACGAGATGATCACGGGCTTGCTGAAGAAGTCCCCCTGAAAATACGTGTATCCCAGTCTGATCGCCTGGTCGAAGACTTCGTGCGTCTCGACTTTCTCGGCCAGGAAACGGACGTTGGGGCCTGTGAACCGTGACAGAACCTGCCGCCGCTCCTCCGCCGAAGTGGACAGGAAATCCACCTTGACGATGTCCGCCAGGTCCATGAGGTCGGCGTACTGCTCTCCGTGGACGAAGTCGCCTAGGACCAGTATGTAGCCTGCCTTCTTGAGCCTGCTGCAGGCGCCGATGACCTCCGGGTCGGGTTCGATGGTCTCCGGGATCTCCGCCGCGGTCAGGCCCCTGGGCAGAAGGCTGATATAATCGTTGATCAGGATGTCGCGCGTGATGTTGATGAAGACGAGCTTGCCCTCGCTGATGGCGTCCATGCTGAGGGTCAGGGTGCTGTCGGTCATGACCTTGGCGCTGGCTTGGTTCGGCTCCGCGTGTCTGAAGACGTTCTCGAGGCCGGAGCGGAAGAGGAGTTCGTAGCCGTAGACCTTCTGCCGCAGGTCGAAGATGGGCTGCCGCGCGATGAAGATCCTGGATAGGGCTACGCTGGCGGCGCCGGCGCCTCCCAGCGTAGTTGTTTCGGTAAGACTGCCCATAGCGTCCAACCTAAAGTATGTGCGGTATTCCGGGCAACTCATAGGGATTATCGCAGGAAAGCAGGCATTCTTTAGCCAAGTCGGCAGAAAGGACACGGGCGCGGAACATTCGGCAGCGCACTCACGCGTGCAAAGGCAGGGCGTCATGGCACTTGCGCGCCAGGGGAGATGACGACACAGTTCGCAGGCAAGGGCAGGCGGCAGGCTGCAAACACTGTCGCGGAGGCGAATAATGTGTCGCTCGGTTGACCTGGACCTTCACGCTTCGCCTGTGGGCTTCCATGAGGGCTTTCGCAATAGGCGCGGACGTGAATTCATAGGCCTGGACAATGTGCCTCTTGCTCATCGCGTCCCCCTCCATCGGCCGCCCTCTCGCGCCGCCTGTTGCAGGACTCCAGGAGTGGGTGTGTCCGGCCGCTCGACCCTATACTCCCGCGCCGCGTCATCGAAGTATCCGTATCGCAAAAGACCCGCCGTGGTCAGCTATCCAGAGTGGGAATCATCTCGGCCGTCAGAGCGAACTTGCGAGGCCGCCCTTGCAGGTGCGCCTCCAGATCCTCCACGAGCCAGCCTACGATGCGGCAGACCGATGGCACGATGCCGCCGGCCCGGTGCGGCGTCAGGAAGGCGTTGGGCTGGCGGCGCAGCGGGGAATCCGCCGGCAGCGGTTCCTGGTCGAAGACGTCAATCGCCGTGCACAAATGTCCCTTCTCTAAGCGACGGACCAGCGCCTGCGTATCCACCAGGGCCGCCCGCGCTACGTTGACCAGCACCGCGTCCGGGCGCAGGGCGCTGATTTCCTCGGCCCCGAGGAGATGCTTCGTTCCTGCGTTTGACGACGCGCAAAGCACCACCACATCGCAGTCGCGCACCATCGTCGGTATGTCCGCCCGCTTGCCGTTCAGGGCCGTCAGGACGGATTCCGGCACATAGGGGTCAATCACGCGCAGGTCGCACCGGAACGGCTGCAGCAGTTCCGCCAGGCGCCGCCCCACGGCGCCGAAGCCCACGATTCCCACCGCGCGCCCCGTCAGCTCTCGCTCGCGGGAATCTACGTCATCGGGGAACGCCCGCACCCACCGTTCCCGGCCCTGCCGCATCGCCGCATGGTAGTCCGAGACGCGTCGCAGCGTTGACAGAATCAACGCCAGCGCCATTTCCGAAACTGCCGGCGAAAACCCCCGGCGCGTGACGGAGACGGGAATCCCGCGCCGGAGCAGAATCTCGGCGCCGCGCTGGCCGATGTCTATGTTTCCGGAAAAGCGGAGATCCTTCGCCGCATCGAGGATCGCGTCATCAAGCATCGGCCACGACCACATCAGCACCGATTGCGCCCAGATGGCGTCAGGACGGATTTCCTCGGGCCGGTCATAGGAGGTCTTCCGCACCTCGGCGAACGATTCAAGGCGTTCGAAGGCCGGAACCAGTTCCGGTTGCTTGAAAAAGCCTGACGGAAGATTGACGAGCACACGCTCCCTGGCCATCGGAATGTCTTTCATCAATGATCGGCCGGCGCGGTGGCCGAAGTCGCGGCGACGGTCCCGCTCCGCCCGAAGCGACTCTTGGCCTCGTCGAGGATCGCCTGCGTGGCGGTGGCGCCGATGCGACTGACGCCCAGCGCACGCACGCGCAGCAGATCGTCAAGCGTCCGCACACCGCCAGCCGCCTTGATCCGGACGCTCGGCGAGCAGTGCAGGCGCATGAGTTTCAGATGCGGATCGGTGGCCCCCTTGTAGTTGTAGGCACCGCCAGGCTGCTTCACGAACCCGAAGCCGGTGGATGTCTTGACGAAGGCCACGCCGATATTGGAGCACATCTGGCACAACCGGATGATGTGCTCGTCCTTGAGGTAATCATTCTCGAAGATGACCTTGACAATGCCGCCTTGGGCGACGACGGCCTCGTTGACGAGGCGCACCTCGTGCTCTACGTAACCCCAATCGCCCCCGAGCGCCTTGCCGGGGTTGACGACCATGTCAATCTCCCGCGCGCCGGCCAGGACGGCGTCTTCCGCTTCGATAACCTTGATCGCCGTGGTGCTGTTGCCGTGAGGAAAGCTGATCACCGCGCAGACCTTCACGTCCGAGCCGGCCAGGACTTCGCGCGCCAGCGGAATAGAGTACGGTTTTACGCAGGCGGTCGCCACATCGTAGGCGCAAGCCAGTTCGCACCCCTTGCGCACGTCGGCGTCGGTCATCGTCGGGTGCAGCAGCGAGTGGTCAATCATCTTCGCCAAGTCATTGACCGTCAGCGTCTTGTCCATGCGAGTCTCCTGGATTGCTTTTTAGCGGAGTGCGAATGATAAAGCCCGCGGGGATGCCTGTCAAGCCGGAGCAATATGAGGAGTTTCCCCAAAATCCCGGCGGGACGATACAGGGGGGCTTATGGGCATTGGGTTTTGTGAATTGAGGAAGTGGAAAGGGTGATCCAGCGATAAGATACGCCGGAAGCGACCAAGATTTGGGGGAATCTCCCGTTAAGAAGTCCTTGACATGGCAGCAAATGGGATGTGGACAGTTGACAGGAACGCAATGCGTGTCATGGTCGCCAGACCATTCACAGTCAACTATGCTTCACAAACCACTGCAGCAATTCATCCGCTTCGGCGCGTGTGCGCGTGCCGGTGTAGTAGGCCACCTTGTTCGGCTTCAGTTCGCGGTGCATCGCCTTCACTTCATCGGGAGTTCCTACGGCCTGCACGGCCTTGCCACCCTTCTGGAGGCGCTTGAGAAGATCGAGGTGCTCCAGATGACTCCCGCGCCCGGCACCGGGGACGTACGCGAGGAGCTGCAGCCCTTTGCTGGCGAGGACGTCGGGGGTGTGAACGAGCGCGCCGGGGCCATCCCAGTGGAAGAACACGTGGCGGACGATTGCCGCTTCCTCTTCGAGGGCGGGAAGGACAAACCTGCCGAACAGCTCCGGACTGATCATGCAGATGAAGTCGCACTGGAGCATGGCGGCGCCTTCCATCGAGTAGATGTTCTGCCAATAGCCGCGCTCCCGCATGTGGCCGGCCTCGCTGATGGCGTTCCAGATATTCGGAAAGAGGGCGCGGGAACTGGCCATGGCCTTTTCGATGGCCTCGGGCTGGTCAATGAGGTCCATGCAGAGCCGCGCCGGTCCCCGGATGGCGGCGAGCAGGTCCATGTTCGTGTGCAGGTCGAGCGGAGCCAGGAGCATCTTTCCGGCCATGAGTTCCGCCCCCCGCCGGTAGAGGGCCAGCATCCGCCGCCAGAGGGGCGAATCCTCGCGAATTCTCAGCGGCAGCGCCTTTTCCCAGTCTTCCACGAACGGTACGGACCAGTTGGTGTCGCCGGAATCGTCGCTCCAGGAGAGC
>Ga0181536_10000315_pt1 | contig 58585 bp, 61 predicted proteins | sample PEATcosm2014_Bin_41_FD_121105 | JGI IMG/M metagenome (GOLD analysis project Ga0181536, IMG submission 121105) | Peatland microbial communities from MTU Mesocosm Facility, Houghton, MI, USA - PEATcosm2014_Bin17_60_metaG | ecosystem: Environmental > Terrestrial > Soil > Wetlands > Peat | place...
CCGGTCCCCAGTCAAAGACATCAGCATAAGCAGCGCGCCACTCCTTCGGGCTCTTGCCTTGGAAAAGCTCCTCCAGGGTGAAATGCGGGACGGCACGACGGATGACGATGTCCCCGTCGAGCGCCTCGATCTCGACACGCTCGCCGTCGCTAAGGCCGGCGGCCTTAGCGATTTCGCTGGGAAATCGGACGGCCAGATTCTTTCCCCACTTTCCGATGGTGACTTGTGACATGGTGTTGCCCCTCGCTCGGGATATTCCCAGCATATCCTTTTGGCGGGTCCGATGCGACAGAAAGACGAATGCTTGAAAGTACCAGCAGCAGCCTCCAACTTTTGTGAATTAAAGTGGCGCTTTAGATTTTGATTCGTTCGATCTCGTCGAGCGAAAGCTCCTCCCAGGGAACGGTCATAAAGCTTAGTTGTCCTGGGCGACTCGTGATTCGCGATGGTCTGGGCGTGCTCGAGCGTGCCGCCGTTCAGCAAATACGTCGTGTTGCCGGCCTTCCGTTCCTAACGCGATAAAATACATTCCCGTGCTAAAGCAGGACCGGGCGAGCGATATGCCGAGCGTTCCAGCCGGAAGCCGCGCGGGACGATCCGTCGCGCGCGTCAAACAGGCGCAAATAGAGTTTATTCAGTTGAACTTGCCCCGGTTGCGTGGACACCCCGAGAACCACGAAAGTGCAGTAGGAGTGGGTCATGGAGAAACATGGCAGGGGCAAGCGGCGGAGGTTTTCGGCTGAGTACAAGGCCGAGGCAGTGCGGTTGGTGGGCGACAGTGGCAAGAGCATCGGCGCGATAGCGCGGGAGCTGGGGCTGGGCGAGACGGCCTTGCGGCGCTGGGTGCAGCAGGCTGCGATCGATGCCGGGCTTAGTCCGCGAAGCGCTGTACGACACGGCGATCGGAGCGGGCCTGGCGTGCGGGGATGAAGTGCTGGAAACGGAGCGGGTGGCGCTGTGCGGAGAACGCTACGAGCATCTGGCCGAGCGCCAGGCGTTGCGCGCGGGACACGTGCCAAGTTCGCTGGTGCTGGGCGGACGGCGGGCGGCGGTGAGCCGCCCGCGGGTGCGCAGCGTCAAGGGCCGCGAGCTTAAATTGCCGAGCTGGCAGGAATGAAGCGACCGCGATCCATTGGAGGAGCGCGCCGTGGAGCAGATCGTGCTGGGAGTTGTCGGGCCGAGGCTACGCGTGCTCGTTGGAACCACTGCCGAAAGCGGTCGCGGTACGAAGCATTAGCAAAAGCGCGGTCAGCGCGCGGTTCTATACGGCACCGAGCGCAAGTTGGCGGAACTGATGGGTCGCGACCTGCGCGAGTTGAATCTGGTAGTGCCGATGATCGACGGGGTGCACTTCGCCGAACATCTAGTGCTGGCGGTGGTGGGCGTCGATGAGCGGGGCGACAAGCAAGTACTGGGATTGCGCGAAGGTGCGAGAATCTAATCCTGCGCCAACAGCTGTTATGCTACGGCGCAAGTCCCCGAAGCGTGTCAGACTGTGGAACATCGATCGCCTGCTGTTGGTGTGGCTGTATCGAATCTACCCGTCCCTCCTGGATGCGATCATCATCGTCCAGTCGGAGACCGCGGTCCGCTGGCACCGGCGCGGTTTCCGCGCCTACTGGCGCTGGAAGTCCGGCTGCCTAGACGACACCGCTTAAGTGGCACAGATGCTGCTGCTTCTGGAGAACATTCGCGAGCGTCTTGCGCTCATCGCACTCATTGCCGAGGAGTATCATTCGACCATTAAAGAGGCCGCTGAAGATACGCTGAAAACATTCGGCCGACAGAAGCATCCATCTTATAAATTAAGCTGCCACAGATTACGAGATCTGCCTTTCGCTGATTGGCGCTGCTCTGAACCGCCGTTCATTGAAACAACACTGCGGTCTGGTAAATCCACGCTAACTAATTATCCCCGCTTATTTGCGCAGATTAACAAACAGTGTTTTGTAATTTAAAGCAGCGCAGAGCGGAGCCGCGGCCCTACTCGCAACCATCGCTCCGCATGGAAAATAAGCTGAAATTACGGGTAAATATCTCTGATTTTTGTGAATGACTGTTCAGTCGCAATCTTGCATCGCTTGCTAACTATTAGTGTTCTAGATCTCACCATGTAGTTAGCAAAACATTGTTTCTTGACTGAGCCTGCGCTTTCAGCTAACTTCTGCGACGCAAGGACGAGGGTTGCGTACACTATGAAGAAAGCTATCAAGCTCAGAACGGCTGCGGGCCAAATGGTGAAGGTGATGCTCGACAACTGGGGCGGCGGAATAGACCGGCTCTATCGGCGCTGGACACTGGAGCCGGGGGGCTGGCATTGCGTGGATAACGGCGAGATTGCCCAAAGCGTGGACTCGTTCCTGAACCGACCGATCAAGTTGGGAGGGGTCGCTAGTCGCTGAGCGTTTCGCGGCAGGCTAGCGCATACTGGAATCTCTGCGACGACGTGAGCGAGATAATCGCTGGAATTCTGGTTATGAGAGTGCAGAAGCATGGCTGCCCCGTCAGACCGCGCAGGGAATTCCCAAGCGAGCGAGTTTGCTCTTCAGCAGCCGTATCGAGCCAACTTCCTGATATGCGGGTAGACCGTCCCGACCAGTCGCGGCTTCAGCTGGGTCGATGACCAGACGTCGCTCGCCAGCGTCGTAACCGAGCGGCGATAACCGCCCATCCACCTGCTCTTACGGTTTGAAGGCGACAATCTTGTAGGGGATGAGGTTGTCTGGCGCCGGTTTATGCCCAATTCCGTGAGCCGGTGTAGTTATGCACGAATCACTGCGGCGGGTCTGCCACTCAGAGGGGGAATTATCGCGGGCGCGTGCTGGTCGCCGGTTGCGGGCGAAATTGCCTCCATCTCGCTCATGCCGATCGAGAAATGACGGATAGTGATCTTACGACGGGTCGCCAGATCCCATAACAAAGTTACACGATCGGCAGCGAGCGACTCGGCGGCGAACAGAATCTGGTTGAACCCGGTGCGGGCGAGAATCACTTCGAGATCATCGATCGAGCCAAGCACCGGCCGGCCATGGACCATCTTGCCGAACTTGAAGTTGTCATCATCGACAAACCCAATGATGCGAATCTGGCCGGGCGCCGAAGCCAGATACTCTGCCGCCGATACGGCCAGCGCGCCCGCGCCGACGATCAGCACGCGGTCGGTAGAGGCTGCCATCAGCGCCACCCCTTTGCGCAAGGCCTGAAACGAGAATCGGCTCGCGACGAGCAGGTTGAACAGCAGGATCACGTATAGAAGGGTGATCGAACCCGATAGCGAGAGCGGCTTCGCCAAGGCTATCAAACTGACAAAAATACCGGCCAGAATGGAGCCGTTGGCAAAGCGCATCGCATCCGATATGCCCGCGTAGCGCCAGATGCCGCGGTAGACGCCGGTGATGATGAAGGCCGCGTAGGTCGCGACGATAATCCACGGCAGTGTGCTGAGAATACTGGCCACGCGGCCCTCGTCGATGGTGAAGTCGAGACGCAGCAGGAACGCGCCGAAATATGCTGCCGGTATCACAATTAGATCGAGCCCCACCTCCGCCATCCGGCGCTTGTAGGTCCAGGCCACAATCAACCGCGCCGTCCCCTGCAGGTAGCGATGGACCACACTCGGCGAATTCGCTTCAAAGGTGAGGTCAATCATGAACAGGCCGACCAAACCAAAAGCGACGAATATAATGGGCAGCGTTGCGATCAGATAGGGAGACGGCATCATCGAAATCAGCACCGCGCAAAGGCCGGCCAGCAATGCCAAGCCCCAGCATAAGGCCACCGCCCGTTCGTCCGACAACCCAAGGGCAAGCAGGCGATGATGTGAATGATCAAGGCCGCGGCGCGAAACGGGCGTACCTGTGGCGATCCGGCTGACGCTGACGATCGCCGTATCCAGCAGCGGTACCAGCATTATCATGATCGGCACAGCGTAATGCGGCAGCCGGAAATTTCCGCTCAAGCCGCCGACGTGCAAGGCCAGGATCCCGAGTAGCAGGCCGAGCGGCAAAGCGCCGCCATCACCCATAAAAACCGAGGCCGGATGCAGATTATAGACGAGGAAACCAGCTAACGCCCCCGCAATCACGAGCCCTTGGACCACCGAGGACATGTCGTTGTGAAGCGCAGCGACGCCCGCCGCCGCCAGCGCCGCCGCGATTCCTACGCCCCCTGCAAGCCCGTCGAGCCCGTCGATCAAATTGAATGCGTTGACGGTGGAGATTAGAAAAACGCCCGCCAAGACCAGATTGAGCAACCGCCAGGGCGCCAGCGCGAAACGCGGAGCGGCAAGCACCACGGCGGTGACGATCAGAAGCTGTAAGAGAAACTTCGTCAGTGGCCGCATCGCGACTGCGTCATCGACGACGCCGACGATCAGCAGGGCGAGCGTCGGTCCGCCAATCCAAAAAGGCATCGCGCCTGCTAATGACAGTGGAAGCACGATCGATAGAATAATGGCGATTCCGCCCAGCAGAGGAATCCGGCGGGCCCGCAATGTATCGCTATAAGGGGCCGAGATGATGCCGTAATGAGTGGCAAGCCGCTTCATCAGCGGCAGGCTTATGACTGCCAGCAGAAACGCGGCCAGCGGCAGCCCGATGAGATTCAACACCTGATTGGTCATTCAGCTGAAATCCCTGAGTAATCGAAAACGCCGTCAGGCACCTGGGACCGTCCTATCATGTCAATGATCATCTGTGGTCAAGGATTTGGCTTGGAAGCTCATGCCCTACGTCCGTCACGTACAAGGTTGATAGGGTCGGTGGCGGCACTGGCAATCAGCTCCCTCACTTCGCCGCGTGCCACCGCAATCGACTTCGTCTGCGATGCGATCGTATCCTGCCCTCGACGCCTACCTCTACACGTCTGGCAGCAACCGTGTTCAGAAACCGCGCCCAAGGTCAGAAAGCCGAAAGGTCCAAAGCGTGAGCGCAGGTGTTTGCCGAGAGATTTGTATGCGGAGCATTGCAACGCGAGAGTAGCTGTTTGTTGTCCGATACAATAGCCTACGCAGAGTGCAGCGACTATCACCTAACTATAGCGCTGGCCGATAATGGGGATGGTGGAGGGCACAGTCGGTCCAGCTCTGTCGCGAAGGGATCGGAATTATGCCATCAGCCGGTTACTCGATGTACGGGCGACGATCTCTTTCCTGGCGCCGCGATCGCGCGCAGACTCGTATCGCGTGGGCTAGGAATCTCGATCCCTCTATCAAGTCGCGATGCCAAAGCCTCCGTGGCTCGTGCGCCAATCGCCACAGCCATTCAAACCCGGCACTTCCCATCCACGGTGGAGCACGTCTGACTTTTCCGCTCAGGAAGCTGAAGGCAGCGCCCACAGCGACAGCTACCGGGATGTCGAGTCGTTTGAGATGCTCGGAGATCCACAATTCCTGCTTGGGCAGCCCAAACGCTACCCATAGAACATCCGGCTTTGCTCGGTGAATTGCTTCGAGAATGGCTACATTGTCCGCCGCAGTCAGAGGTCGGAAAGGCGGGGATAAAGTGCCGGCAATGCGATGCCCCGGGTAGCTATCCTTGATCTTGGTTGCTAACGCCGCGAGAGTCTCCGGAGTGTCGCCTAGGAAAAAGCTGCTGTAGCCTTTTATGTTCGCGACACTCACAAAGGCGGCAAGCAGATCTGGTCCCGGTACGCGGCCGTTGAGCGGCTCTCCCATTATGCGCGATAGCCAGACTGGAGCAATTCCGTCTGGACAGAATAGATCTGCCGAATTCAAAACATTTCTGAATTCACTGCTCTTCTGTGCTTCCCATACCCCATGAAAGCCAGTGGCGACGACGAACTTGCAACGTTGGGACTGTTGCTCGATCCAGGTTTCGATAGTCGCAAGCGCCTCGAAAACGGTGACACTACTGATATTGCATCCCATAATATCTACTACAGGAATACGCGCATTCGTGCTGAAAACCCGATTCGCTGAGGGAGCTAACTTCATTTCCTTATTCCCTTATGGCTAAAGTGGAAGTGGGTTGCGACCTGAATGCGGAGGCTTCCAAAATTGCGCGCCCTTGCGGGCAGATCAGGCATATGACCGCGGCGGTATGCGCGAGCGGCTAAGGCGCAACTGATGTGGGCGGTAATAAACAGACTCAGAAGACGGACTGTGAACGGCACACCAGGTTAAGGTGCCCTTGCCCGTTAAACGACTGATAGTCCTGGCTGGAAGCGGGCTGAACGGCCTGCCAGGGATGGATCACGCGATGGATAAGTTAGAGTGACATGGTGTTTAGATCGTCAGTCAGGGCAGATTGTTGCCAGACGCGAACCCATCATCCTTTGATGGCTATCCTTCGGCTGCAAAATCGGGGCTACCGTTAGTACCGGAAGGGAACCTGCCGTTTCTAAGACGGGACATTTCCACTTGATGGGCGATCCATTCGTAGGTGGCCTTGATTCCTGTCTCGAGGGGCTGGCTCGGCGCCCAGCCGAGAGTTGTACGTATCAATCGATTGTCTGAATTTCTACCTCGAACGCCCAAGGGTCCGGGAATGTGATTGATGGGATGATGTTTGCCGGCGACATGCATTACCATGTAGGCCAAGTTATCTATGCTGATTATTTCGTCCGAGCCGATATTGACCGGGCCGGTGAAGTCCGACTCCACTAATCTGCGGATTCCTTCCACGCATTCGTCGATGTACAGAAATGATCTGGTTTGCTGACCGTCTCCCCATATTTCGATGGCCTCCTGGTTGGAAGCTTCTGCGACTTTGCGACAGATTGCCGCGGGGGACTTTTCTCTTCCACCCTGCCACGTGCCTTCCGGCCCGAAAATGTTGTGAAACCGCGCGATGCGTACCGCGATTCCCGTGTTGCGGTGGTACGCGAGATACAGCCGCTCGCTGAAAAGCTTTTCCCAGCCATAGTCGCTATCGGGCGCCGCAGGATATGCTGAATCTTCCGCGCAATTGGGATTCTCTGGATCCTCCTGGTTGTACGCCGGATATATGCAAGCTGATGAGGAATAAAAGATGCGCCGGACGCCCTGCTCCACCGCCGCCTGGATCATGTTCAAGTTGATGAGCGCGGAACTGTGCATGATCGCCGCGTCGTGGGCTCCGGTGAAAACGTATCCTGCTCCGCCCATATCGGCGCCTAGCTGATAAACGTCATTCATTTCCGTAACTACGTCACGGCAAGTTGCCGCGTCCCGCAGGTCGCCTTTAATGAATTCATCCGCATGCGTCGGTCCGAATTCAGGATGCTTGATATCGGTCCCGCGCACCCAGAAACCTTCGCTTTTGAGACGCTTGACCAGGTGCGATCCGATGAATCCTCCCGCACCACAAACGAGGGCCCTTCGAATTTCATTCGACATTAGAACTCTTTCCCCCTTTCGGACGATTGTTGTTAGTAACGATCGTGAGCGGCGCGGAAAACCGGTATGTCTCCGGTTTCCGGGAGGCCTGAGCGGCGTACGCGCTGCGCGGCGGCGCTGCGCTTAAAGGCCCGATCCAATTCGCCTAAATAAACCATCGCCGGCAGTTGCAACAAAAGATCCACGCTGAAAAGCGCGGCACAGTTCTCCGGATAACTGCGCATCGTCAGGAACGCCAGAACGCCGGCGACTTGCAGCAGCGTGGTGCGTTCGTCGGGCGGCAGCAGATGGCGGCGGCGCAGCGCTCGCGCCAGCAATACCCATGAGAGGACCAGTCCTCCGAGGTACCCTGCGCCGCCGAGAAAACCGCCGCAAAGCAACGCATACAGGACCGCATTCTGAGCGTTTCCGATGGTCGGGATTTGCCGGTCTGCTTGAGGTCCGTAACCGATTAACGGCGCCTGACTTATGGCCTTCCACGCTTCGTGGAAAATGTAGAGCCGCCCGGACATCGACTCTAGTCGGTTTCCTTGCTCTCCTCGGAGGGCGAAAAGGTAAAGACGGTGAACGGTCTCTTCGGGAATAAACCCAGCCACTAAGACCGTGGCAAAGATCAGCGCCAAAACAATGCCCACCCGGCGCTGCTTACCCTCCATGAAAATCATTACAAAGCTTAGCGCGACACCGAAGGAGACGAGCGAGCCGCGGGACTGCATTACCCACACCAGGTACGCCGTCGGCGCAAATACCGCCGCCGATGCCAGTCGAATAAAGCCGCGCGTCTTCCAAAGCAGGACGAAGGTAACTATTGCGGGCACCGCCGCTAACCGGGATATTCCTGAGGCACGTACCATGGGTACCCCAGCGACAGTCGGCATCCGCCCGGTCACCCCGTAGCCGCTCACCCCCATCGATGTTTGTTCGAACAACTGGCCACGCGCCACCCAAATCACAATCAGTAGTACCGCCGAGCCTAGTACCCAGTTCAGGCGATTGAGGGCGCCTGCGTGTTCCGCAGTCGGCGACTCCTGCATGTACATTTCGGTCGCGGCAAAGGCACTCAGGTAGGCGAAGCCCCAGTAGGAATAATCAAACCATGGATCCGCGTACAATCCGGCAATCAGGCAGACGATCCCATAGTAGAGCCAGAGCGCTTCCGGCCAGGTGAAACTGCGAATCGTGCGCTGCTTGCGGATGAGGAGATGGAAGAACCATAGGACGAGCACGGCGAGTGGGAAAGCGGCTCTCACGCCGTTGAAAAATCCGGTCCAGCTTCCTTCGATAAGGTCGAGATCAATGTTTCCCGGACCAGTATTTATTCCCACCCAGAGCAGCAGCCAGCACAATGCGCCGAAACTCAGGGCGTCTGCGTTCAACGCCCGTCCGAGGTCCGCTAAACCGTATGACCGCTTAACGCGAGTAATGGCCCGACGCCTCGATTACGGTTCTGGAGACTGCAACATCATCCCTTTCACCTGCGGCGCGAAGCACGCGGTCGTAGACACGGTCGATTGCTTCCGCTTTCGCTTCCCAGGAATAATCGCGCGCCCTGAGCAAGGCGCCCTCGGCGAGCCGGCGTCGCTTCGTTTCGTCGCGAGCGATCGCAACAATCGCGCGGCTCAACCCGGTCTCGAACTCGCGCATATTGCCGATCGGAATCTTGATGCCGCAGTGCTCATTCACGACATCCGCGAACCCGCAATGGTCCGGGCATACGACGGGCACGCCGTTGGCCAACGCTTCGAGAATGACTGTGGAAGTAAGATCTTTGAGGCTGGTTGTTACGAACAGATGCGCTGATTTGAGGCCTGCGAGCGCCTCGGCGCGAGATACCTGGCCGTGCCATGCGCATCGCGAGTCGATACCCAGTCTGGCAGCAAGCCGCTGCCATCCGGTCCTTGATGGCCCATCGCCGTATATGTCCAGTCGCCAATCGATCGATTCCGGCAAGCGCGAAAGCGCCCGCAGCAGGAGATTCAATGCCTTGCCCGGCAGATGGCGACCGCTCCATGCGAGCCGCAGAGGTTCTCCGTTGGCTCGCAATGAGTACGTAGCCGCCGTTTGCGGGGGCAACCCGACCTCGCAGATTATTTCAGACTCCACTCCGTACCAATGCTGGATTTCACGTTGAATACCGCTGGTTGCGGCGATCACGCCGGGCCCGGCAGCTGCAAAGGCCTTGCGCGGCTGCCGCAGAAACCGGCGATGCATCGAGTTCACGACGTTGCGCGCCCCATAATACATCGCGCCGCGCGGACCCATCGTGGGCAGTAGCCGCCATGGAGTGTTCTCCAGCCCTCCGATCGGTCCCCACACAAACGGGATACCGAGTTTCCATAGATGTCCGGGAAAGCGGAATCCGACGAACGTGAGTTGATGTGCTAAATCGAAGCCAATGCTGCGATGTAGTTCGAGCGCCTCCGCATAGGCATCGCGTTGCCACAGGCGATACGACGCATGCACAAGAGGCTTCAAAATCGAGCTTTCACATTTCCGCCAAAGCCAGTGCGAGTCCGTATAATGCCACGGCTTTGGAGAGACGTACACAAAGCGGAGATTCGCAAATTTCCCCGGATTTCGTGCAACGAACCTCTCAATGCTTTCCCTCTGCCAATCAGCGCAGAGCACCCACACGTCGTGACTGCGGGCGATAGCCGTGACCCAGCCCCAGCCCACAGCCATCTCCGAGCCACGACTAGGGTCGCAGGCGTACGCAGCAGCCAATACCTTCAGTCGCCTCATGCTCTCCGGGTTTTTCAGGCTCGGTTGACGGCGCTCATTCCGTTCGATGCGGCATGGTACGTGTCGAGCAGTCGCTTGTAATTAACCTCGGGAGAGAACATCGCAACGATTTTCGCCCTCGCTGCCTCGCCCATCTCCCGGCAGAGTTCCGACATTCCGCACAGGTAGCATTTGGCCCATCAAAGCTTGGGCAAGTATCCGAGCTCCATCGCGCCACGAGTTCAACTCCTGGCGTGGACGGTCAAGCGCGGCTCTCATCGCTATTGCAGAGGAGATTCCATCGCGAATGCCGTTTGGCGTCGGCTCGATATATATTGCACCGGTGCCTCCGGCCTCGCGAAGTTCGGGGGTGTCCGTTGCGATTACGCGAGTTCCGCATGCGCGAGCCTCCAACAACGGCATTCCAAAACCTTCGTACAGGGAGGGGAACACTAAGGCACCTGCGCCCGTGTAAAGTGCGGGCATGTCCTGCTGGTCGACGTAGTCGAGACAATACACGCCAAGCGGCGCACTGCTGGCCAGGAGCTGCCGCAGCCCTTTGTCCTTCCAGCCCTTGCCACCCGCCAACACCAATGAGTGCTCGCGCACCAGGCCTTTTTTCTTCATTTGGACGAACTCGTTGACTAGGAGCTCGAAATTCTTGCGCGGTTCCCGGGTCCCAACTGCGAGCAAATATGGCGGATTCACGTTGTACTTACGAAGACAAAGCGCCACCGCCTCAGAAGACTGGGCTGCAAACTCGCTGGACACGCCGGGAGGCACGGACACTGCGGCGCAGTATCCGTAGGTCGCGCGCAGGCGGGCACACGTTCCCGCCGAGATTGCGAGGATCGCATCGGCGCGTGCCAACGATCGGCCAAAGAGCAGTCTTCTCGCCCACAAGTCGCGTGCGCGCATTGAACGTGGAACGACTATGTGGTTCAGGTCGTAAACTGTCGTGACCGCCCGGATCTTCGGCGCCAGCTTTGGCAGGAGAGTTACTGCACCCCAAAATACGTCGAGGTCGTCCAGGCGGCAAAAATGACCCGCAGATAGAACTAGCCAAAGACCCCGATTCAAGCGCCGAGCCATCCATGATCGATCAACTCTAGATAGCCATCGGTCCGACGATATGGGCAAAGTTATCGGGCAGGGAGCGTACACGAAAAAGCGCGCATTCGGCAGAAGCTCGTCGAGATGTTTACAGAGTTCGGTAACATAGCGCCCGACGCCAGTCGTCCGGCCCATGAAGGCCCGCCCGTCGATTCCGATGCGAACGCTTTCGCGCCCGAGCGATTCGACCGCAACCCCCAGGACATCCGAAATATCACGCGCCTTTTCCGTATTTAAGCCCTCGCCTGACAATCAGTGCTTATGAACTCACGGCCGTCGCGTTGAGACCGCTCTTTCCATAACGTGCAAAGTGAAGCACGCGTGCGCCGTACATTAAATCTCGCTTCACCGTTGCTTCGAAGTTGTACTCCGCCAGCATAGCCCGGCACAGGCTTTCTAGAGCGGGAGAATAACACTCCATCATAACATATTTTGTGCTCTTCAGTGCACATTGCGCACCTCCAGTACCGCGACTTCCGCGCCTTCGACATCAATTTTGAGCAGACCGATCGATGTGATTGAATGCGCTTTGCAGAAGGTGTCAAGGTCTATTACCTCGCTATGAAAAGCTGGGGGAAGCGCGCCGCCCTCAATGAAGCTTCCCTCAACCGTGCTCCGCCCTACGAAAAACGGGCGTATTCCGGCACATTCGGCAGCCGCCGCATTGATCGCGACTGCATTGGTGAGCCCATTCGCCTCGAAGTTGCGCACCAGCCGCTTGTAAACTTTGGGGTTGGGCTCAAAGCAATGTATAGGAACGGTTGGGAACTCCTTGCCATAGCGGATTGCAAAAATGCCTATATTGGCACCGACATCCAGAATCACGTCTTGTGGCTCAAACCGCATAGTCTCGCTGTCATACTCATCTCCCGAGTCATTTTCGACGTAAGACCACAGCTCCCCCGATCCAGGCGACGACTCAAACCACACGTCGCCGTGCTTCAATCTTAAGAATAACTCCGGGTCGGTTAAACTGGTTGGTACATTCCGCGACCTGAAGGCGCTCGATAACTTTGCGAAAGCCAATGTCCCGGCATAGCGGCAAAAACGACCTTTGCTCGTGACTCCTCGGCACTCACCGAGTAGAAATAGTAGGTTTTTGAGCAGAAGATTGATTCCGGATATTGAAGCTTCCATATTTATGAGAGTGCTTATCAGCTATGGTGGACAAATCCATTGACTGTTCAAGCCATGAACCCACGACCCTGTTTTGTCCCTATTTGACGAGCAGAGCGTTGGTGGGGACATCGCGGAATCGCAATTTGGACAGTAGAAGCTTGCGCCATTGATCACCCGTGCCGGTAGCGGCCACCTTATGCCCTGACTAATGCTCATACCGGCGATACTCACATCGCTCGTTGTGTTTCGCGTCGGTGTCGTATAGGCCTCGGGCGCGTGGCCAATGTCCTCGATGGTACCGTTAGGATGCTGTCCGGTCCCTAGAGACATTGACGTTGTGCCCTTGAGAATGTCTGCGGTATTCCACCCGGGTCCGCATGAATACGTGACAATGTTGTAATTGGTCGTACTTAATGTCGCGTTGCCTGTGCTAGTCGAACCGACCGGAGAGACCGTCGAAGTGCCTCCGTTATAATCGTGACACACGACGTAATAAGCGTAAGATGTAATCCCGGCCGTTCCTCCTTGCTTGATCGATGGTGCCGATGGATCTGGCAGAGAGGCTGTGCTGTTATAGCCTCGCACACTCAAGCCACCGGAAGCATTAACCCAGCCGGTCTGAATCGGAACTTTCCCCAGCCGACTTCCCGCGTTAGTGGTGCCCCAGTCAAAATCAATACCATTCGCAAAGCTGCCGTCCGATGTAATATAAGAGGCGCCATTTCCATCGTAGTTGTAGGCCATGTTGCCACCCACAACAAAAGTTGAAGCGCCAAACGCCAAAGGGGCCACGCCGCCGGCCTGCGGCCCCGAACCTGTCGTAAAAATAAAGTTGTCCGTAGCTCCCGAATTGTTGATGATGTTGGGCGCTGAGTTTGGCCCCGACCATGAGCCACCGATGATGCTGTTCCCATGTGCCCCGGCGTCTAGTTTGACATTGTGTTTGTTTCCCTCGAAATATGGACCGATGAAAAGATTACCGCCAGCGCCGGAAGTAAATTCGATGGCCGTCGGGTCATTTTCAAAATCTGGTCCAAAGAATTGGTTGATGCCAGACTCCATATAGAGCCCGATAGGTCCGGAAAACCCGCCACCATACCACTGGTTTTGCGCCGTATTAACAGAGAAATCCGCGCCGTACTTACTTCCTGACGTAAACACACCTTGAAAGGTGTTGTAACATGGGCAAGCTCCCGGCTGTCCTCCCACCTTCAGACCGATATCGAGCGTCGGCCCAATACTGAGGTTCTCGTATCGAGAATAGAGCGTCTGAACATATATGCCTATGGAGCCAGTATTCTGCGCTGAATTATCCACGTGAAGGTTTGCAATAGTCACGTTCTGCGGGTTGGCGGAGAAATTGCCGGGGTAAAATGCCGCAACGGCATCATTGCCTTTAATCGATGTTGAGGCTCTCCCGGTGCCGATTATTGCGCTGTTGGAATGGTAAATAAACTGCGTACCGCGTGCACGCGCGATGGTCGCATTTCCCAGCAGCAACGTGACAGGCTCACCACGATTGCTCCCGACATTGATACTGGTTGCCATCGTGTGCGCGCCGATGAGACCACGGGCATCGCAGATGCCACCCACAGATGGAAGCGCCGCGATACACGCTCTGACCTTCACATCAAAAGTTACTCCCACGAAGTGGTCAGCGTATTGAACCGGGCCGCCGAAGCGCGCATTACCTACATCATCCGTGCCTAAGTTATCAACTGTCGCTCGAGTGCCAGCCGCGACAGGTGTGCGTGGCGGGTCTGTAGCATTAAACGATCCGCTGACATTTTGCCCGCTTGCCAATATGATTAGACCGCTGGGAAAGGCCAGAAAACATAAAATAACCAGTGAACCCAGAAGTATTGATGAGCGACAGTTCATATGCCGTTAGTGTGACCGATTCGCTTTAACAAGGCAGAAGGACTATGAGTGTGCGCGGATGTTCCTGAGAAGTTCATCCTGCAACTCTAGCGCGGTTCGTTGCAGCGCGACCATGTCTATCGCCGTAGTGGAGGGTGTGATCGATCGCCCGGACGATAACCGGCCAGTCGAATTGCTGCCGCACAACATCCTTCGCGCGCGCGGTCAGAAGGTCGCGCAGGCTTGATTCAGTTATGGCGTGCCGCAAGCCCTCAACGAACGCGTCGGCATCGTCCGCGATTAGCAGATGTTCGCCATGATGGAACGGCAGCCCCTCGGCACCTTTTGAGGTGGAAACGACCGCTACTCCGGCCGCCATCGCCTCCAGGATTTTGAGCCGCGTCCCGGAGCCGGAAAATATCGGAACGGCGGCGACTCCGCATGAAGCGAGCAAGGCCGGTAGCTCATCGTGCAGAACGATACCGGGCGTAATCAGACACGGCTCTCGACAGGGCATATCACCGCCAGTCACAACCAATTGCGCCTCGGGCGCATGCGCTAGCAGACGCGGCATCACATCACGAATGAGGAAATCGACAGCAACACGATTCGGCGGGTAGGCGTATAGTCCCGAGAAAATTATCGCGGAATTACCAATTCCATATTTCGACCGGACTTGTGCGACCTGATCCGGCGTCACGGAAGCGAACCGAGCCACATCGACGCCATTGGGAAACAGCTCGGTTTCAACGTTATACAGTTCCCGGAAGAGAGCCTGATCGACTTCCGACACGGCTGTCGCAAGATCGCAATCCGCGAGCAGCCGTCCTTCCGCCCGTCGCGTTATCGCCGCAATTGCCCTGCTGTTCCTTGCTCGTCGGAGAGCATATTCCACGTTATGCGCATGATATACGATGGGAACATTCGACATGGCGCGGCGAAGCCCACGCAGCAGCATCCAGTGATACATCGCCCATGAGGCGCCTTCGAGCATCACGAAGTCGGGCCGAAAACGCAGAATCTCGTTGACGAGCGCTCGGACGCGGCTCGGAAGCGAAGTAACCTTTCTGAACTTATTTTCCGAAGCACCCGCTAATGTCTCGATCCGTAGGCCATCGGCGGTTTCGATTGTTGCAGGTTCAGCGCCGATCTGAATCAAGAGTTTCTCGCCAGAAAGAAACTTCGCGACATTATAGGTAACCGAAGCCGCTCCACTTATGGGCGGATAGGCTTCGTAAAAGCAACACACTACGATGCGCATCGACGGTTTGCCGTCCGCGCCCGCGGACTTAGGCGATGCTCCCATCGGCGGCGACTCTAGGGGACAAATCCACCTTCTCCGAGTGCCTTCTTGTTCCCCGAACTCCGAGCCAGCCGATCGCGGCTAGCATCGCAAGGAAGGGAACTGCGGGCATGCGAAAACGGGCATGAGCGGCCGGACCAACGGCACACGCAAGCATCAGGACAACTGCCCCGAGCGGAATCAACACGCAGGCTGCCTCTTTGCTCGAACTCCAATCAGTGCGGATCAGATCGCGTCCTACGCCTGCCCACACGAACCCGATCAGTGCAAGTTGCAGGAAAACAAGAGCAGTGAGCGCGGGTGAACGCATGGTCGCCCGTATTCTCGTCATGATCTCGAAGGATGGGGGAAGTCCGAGCGGACCTCCCCCGTTCGTTTCAATCATTTCGTTCAACTCGTTACGATCGGGCACGGTCGCCACCAGAATGAGACCGCGAACGGTCACGATAAGCGCGGCGATGGGGTGCGTCGCATATATTTCGAGGCTTTTTCTTATCATTCCATGTGCGAGTTTGCCGGGCGTATAAGGATCTCCTTGGCGTCTGACTTCACGCGCCAATTCAACGGATACCTCATCGAACGGACGATGCGTGGCGTAAGCCAAAACTCCCGCGGCACCGTAGTAGTAAAGAGTAACTGCGGAATCAGAACTCGGGATATAAACGCCCACGCTTCTGTTCCTTGCAGTCCATGCCAGTACGGGCGCGAGCGTGATGGCGAACGCAAGGACCATGAAGGCCGATGCGCGGAACCAATTCGTTCGTCTGAACAACATCAGAAACGGAATCGGGGCAAATAGCGGCAAGAATATGCCGGTTGGCCGAATCATGGCCGCGGCCGCGAGCATGACGGCAGCCGCGATCCCGCGTGCCGTAGCTCTCCAGGTCCATTCTGCCGCCATAATCGCTGATAGCTGCAACAGGATGGCGCCGGTTAGCAGGAATTGAAACGTTGCTTCCGACATGATCATTGCGCCATACACTATCGTGGGTATATCGATGGCCAGTAGTGTTTCCGCTAATAGGCCAGCCCTAATTCCCCAGCTCGCGCTGACGAACCAACCGAGCCATACGCAGAGAGCCGCCCCGAGAATTGCTTGAACCACAAGAACAGTGCGCAGGTTGGGCATCACCGCAACAAAGTACGGATAACCTGGCGGTCGCGATACGTCGGGACTCCCGCAATGGCCATTGACCAATCTGGCGAAGCCACAGCCGTGCTCAATTCCTTGTGCGAGCGGAATGTAGTCGGCCGCGTCCCATCCGGTTTGAAACGTCAGGTCATGCCGGGCGAGCGGCGCGAGCCGTATCAAGAGCGCTGCCATCCCTATCAGAAGGAGCCACGCCGTTTGCTGTTTGGCCTTCATTAATAGGCTCCGACGGTATCTCGGCGAATCAGGTGCCCATGCGATGAGACGGATTCGCCGACGACGCGGCGAATGTCGCGCATGAAGTTTTCCGCAGAAAACTTCTGTGCCCGCTGCTCGATGAACGCCCGCGTCGCGGCTTCCAGGCTCGGGGTTTTCAGCATCGAGTCGATCTTCTCGACCGCCTCCTCCGGCGTGTCATAGATCAGCGCGGGATGCTGATCGACGATCTCCGCCGGGCCGCCTTCTGCAGGCACGAAGGGCAGGCATCCCGCCACGATCATCTCGGCAATCGCGATCCCGAACGCCTCCCCGGGGCGCGCGTGGATCCCATAGGCGCTCTCGCTCAACAGGTGCGCCTTGGTCTGCCCGAACTGCCGACCCTCAAGCACGATCCAGCTTCGTTCAGCCTGGCAGAGTTGCTCGATCTGCTGCCCATACGCTGTCTCGCGCGTATCACCGACAATGTGCAGCGTCACGTCATGACCACGGACGCGTACAGCCTTGAGTATTTCGACAATTCGCTCGATCCGCTTTTCCGGATAAATCCGTCCAAGACATACAAAACGGCGGCTCTTGCGCTCGGGAGCTAATCCCATCACCTTCATCATAACGGGCGGGTACACCACTTCCGTCTCGATCCCATAGCGTCCACGCATAAGTTCCTTGCTCCAAATCGAGTTCGCCAGGATTAATCCTGCTTTGCTGAGATCATATGTCGGGTGTCTAGCGATCGTCTTGGCTAATGCCAGATACCCATGCCGCAACGGCCGGTTAGTGTGCAGCACTCGTCGTAATCCTGGAGGCGCCGGATCGTAGTGGCGGCGCAAGGTCTCGTCCCACGAGAAATCGGCCAGATGATGAATCGCGGGCCGGCCGAAGTCTGCGATGTTGTACGCGCTGATCAGGACATCGAAGCGGTCGAGGTGGCGGCGCATAGAACGGCTGACAAATGCACCTCGGAGAGCCGCGCCCCATTCCGCTTCGGCGAGTGGCCAAGGCAGCCGCAGTTCCACGATTTCGCATTCGCTCGACTCAATTGCGGTGCCATAGAAGGCATTGAGCTCTGCAAGATTGATGTGGCCACCGGCGAGCAGCGTGACGCGGTAATCGCGCTTGAGTGCCTCCAGCGTCCACATCGCGAACGCTTCCGACCCGCCGAACCCCAGCCGGGGATGGAATACACCGACACTCGTTTTAGCAATCACTATCTGTTCGTGCGACTCAATGTCTTGGCTGTTTGCCCGTATCATTCTCTAAAGTTCGAAGCACGCTGCGAATCAGGTGTGTATGTCCAGTGTTACGGTCGGTGCCACACCAATCTCTTCCTACTGCACGAATTGTTCGGGCACTTTCGACCGCCCGGCGCGCGAAGTTGCCCGAAATTCCTCTAGAAGCAAGCAGCCGAAGGATTAGTGCCAAGTCGCATCTGCCGAAGCCGCTTATCAGTACGTTGGACGTTTGGCGTGCGAGATCGATCTCACCTTGTGAAGAAAAGATGAGCGCTCGGCGGAAAATACTCCAAGCAGACGTAGATCGAAGCGTGCCACGCATCAATCCGGCGTCGCGATCGCTCAACATTCCCAATCTCAGCGCGAGTGCAACCGCATTTTCAATGTTGGCATATTCCTTAAGCGTTAGCTGTTGACGGAGCACATCAAATCTATCTCTCCCCGAAGCTGAGTCAGGGTGCATCGAAAACACCGCACATGGTCGCGGATCAAGAAAGGCCGGATAAGTCGCTGCGAGGCGAAGAACGAGATCAACATCTCCAGTATGCCCAAACGCTACGTTGAGACCTCCCGCCTGTTTGACACGCTCCGTTCTGAAAACGGTGCTCGTCCAGGTAAGCCAAGCGCCAGGCAGCAAGCTGATGAACAGATCCGGTTGTCGGATCAGTCCGCGCATAGCCCGTCCGACATTGGAAGCGTGGACGACCTGAACGGCGGGATCAGCAAAGAGGAGCCCACCCAAAAAGAAGCCTGCTTCGGGATATTCCTCAAGCGAGCGCATCGCAGTGTCGTAAAATCCAGGGAGGATGAAGTCATCATCACTCAATATGCTGAAGAAGGGAGTTGAGACTTTGGAGATACCATGCGCGAAGTTTTCCATCATGCCAATGTTTCGCGGATGGCGATGATACTTCACGCGGGAATCTTTCTCGGCTAAGCGTGCGACGACCTCACGTGTATTGTCACCGGACGCATTGTCAAAGACATGAATTTCAGAATTCGGATAATTCTGAGCAATTACGCTGCGTATGGCCCGATCCAGAAGTCGCGGTCGTCTGTACGTCGGAATTACTGTGGTTATCTGGGTATTCATTACTGGTAAAAGCGGGTTGTGTTACCGGACAAACAGCAGATCCTTCGCGGCGGTTTTGAGTCCGTCGGAAAACATATGGTAACGGCCTGTCAACAACTCGCGAAGGACAACAGGTAGCCGCGCCATCTTGCCCGCCGGAAGACAGACTCGCGAGCGCCAGTGCCCCAATGCTGCATCGCGGAAAATACCGTTGACGCACAACTCGCGTGCAGCATTGCTCTCAAGCCGTTCAATCAAAGGTACGAGAAATGTGAGAGGCCGTTGATTTCGCGCTTTCCATCGCGGCAATGGCGATTCCTGCATTTGCTTCGTCATTTGCGCCGGGTGTTGCCGATATGCCAAGAGCGGTTCGTTAACAAGCGCAATACCCGCTGCTCCAGCGCCGACGATGCACCAGGTTATGAAAGTGTCTTGCCCTGCCAGGCGGAAAGACGGACCGTCCGGTAACGGCAATACGAGCGACTTGTAGCGGGCGCGAAACGCGATGCAAGGCCCGTAGCACGGAATTGACCTATTGAAAGATCTTCCCGCACTGATCTTTTCCAACGCTCTGGGAAGCGTAAAAGCACGGTTCTCCCAGAGGCGTTGGCCTAGCGGGCGGGCGCGCTCATCAACCAGATCGGCATCGCAAATTGCCACCCCCGCCTTTGGCTGTGTGTTGAAAGCCTGTTCCATTGTGGCGATCTTTTGCGGGTACCACACGTCATCGCAGTCGCAAAGGAATATAATATCTCCCGAGCAATCGCGGATTGCGCGTTCATAATTCTTGGTGCATCCAACATTCTTATCGTTTGTCAGCACCTTGATGGAAAAGGGGGCGTGGAGAGCAAATTCCGTGATGATTCCAACTGTACGATCGGTTGAACAATCGTCGCTGATGACCATCTCATCTGGGAGGTGGGTCTGATGCGCAAGACTCTTAAGCTGCTCAAGTATGAATCGTTCGCCGTTATAAACGGCCATCGCGATTGATATTTCCGATTCGGCGCTCACTTCTCAGCCTCGAAGCGAAGCTCCTGGCCAACAAGCGCCCATAGCTTCGACTTAAGCTCTTCGATCACTATGATGCATGAACTGAAAAGCCACACGCGGAAGCGGGTGAGCCTCAGTGGGGACAGACCTAATCGGGTGCGGTAAATGGCTCTGCTTTCCAAAAACATCCATCCCGCGGAACGTATCGGGCTGGAAATATCGGCTCCGGACAAAACCGGCTTTGCGGCCAAGCTCATGGAGCGTAAGGCAATTGAAGATGTGAATATGGCGTGGCGGTTCGAGGCCGCGCCAATCGCCGTGGAGATAGTAACATTCTCAGATTTCGCTGTTCGGCTTGACCATCGCGAGCCTGCCGCCCGGGCGTAGAATCCGGTAACATTCGCGCAGCAGTCCAATGGGATTGTGCTCGTGCTCGATCACATCGTTCATTAAGATCACGTCGAAGGAAATGTCTGCGAGACCGAAGATCCTGAAGTTACCCGTGTCGGACATCAAGGCCTTTGGCTTGAACATTGCGCCTTGGAATCAAAGTCTACGCCAACAGTATTCCATCCGAACTGCCGCGCAATCTCCAGCGAGCCGCCATCGCCGCATCCCACACTTCGAGCGGGTTGCAGAAACGTTAGCGAACGCTGCAACTCTCGACTGAAAGTTCTCGGGGCCGTACCATCGCGAATCTTGTCTAGGCGAGCGGCTCACGATCCTCGCCCACCATACCTTTGCATGCAAATTCAACCGAGTCTGCAAACTTCTCGTAGCGCAGTTGTCGCGCTCGCCGTCGTACCTGGTCATGTGCGAAGCGGAGCGATCGAAGCCCTGCGCGGATGGCCAAGCCGATAGCACCGGTGCTTGCAGCAATGCGCACTACCGCAGCTAACTCGTCGCGCCCGCATCGCGCCTCAAGGGTTTGCGCCGTTTCGAGGGCCGAATCACGATGTCCCTGAGCCAACGACACGAATGCTCGGCGGAAGAAGCGCCATTCGAGACCGCTCCTGATGATCGTTCGCATGGCGCTTGCCTCGTTGGGCGAAATCGCTCCTTCACCCTCAGCCCGTGCAATCTCATGCTCGATGCTTTCGACCAGGGTGAGCAGCTTGTCAGCCGAATACTCTTGACCACAATCGGCGGCAGATGCGCTGCCATGCTGCAGATTTATCACCGCGCAGGGCTTGCGGGAGACAAAGACTGAATTTCGGATCGATAGCCGACCCAAGAGTTCCACGTCGCCGCCGTATCCCAGCTCCGGTTTGAGGCCACCAGCGTTGATAACGATTTCCGTTCTAAATAGCGAACTCGTCCATGTTGTCCAGCCACCGGGAAGAAAAAGCGCCCTGAACATCCGTGCGGACTCGACTGTTCCCTCGACGTCCCAGTCTTCGACGGGTGCAGCGACGACTCGACGCCCGTCAAAAAACAACAGTCCGCCGAAGAAGAACCCCGAGTTCACGTGGGCGGTCATTGCCTCGATCGCGGTCTCGAAAAAGCCAGGCAGCAAGTAGTCATCATCGCCCAGAAGGTTAAAGAATGACGTAGATACCTGTTCGATGCCGAAGAGAAAATTTTGCATGAGCCCGATGTTCTTGGGATGGCAGTGGTATTTGACCCGACGGTCACGTTCGGCGATTTGCGCAACCACTTGTGGAGTCTCATCACCCGAGGCGTTGTCGTATACATGTACTTCAAAATGCGGATAACTCTGATTCAATACACTGCGAATTGCTTGAACTAGTAATCGCGGCCTGCGATAAGTCGGAATCACGGTCGTAATTTGTCCGTTCATACGGCAGCTACGCCTTCCTTGTTCAGTTGCGAGCCTCCAGCAAGAGGTCGTCTGCTGCAATCGGGTGTCCCGAGCGCGTCAACCCTAATCCGAAGATAATTTCGGTTGGCTCGGGAATTTGATCGAAGAAAAAGAGCCTCTGCACGTCCTTTGGAGTGCGATAGCAACGCGACTCGAGACGACACGAAAGCCCCCGAGATGCGGTTGAAGGTCCGGCGGTTGTGGCGGCCGATCAAGCGCGAACTTCCTATTCAGATTGGTCCCGAACAGCTCATTTTCTATGGTGGGCTGGAATTGGTGCGCCGTTACTTTCAACTCTTTGGGTTGAACGCGCCGATTCGCGGCGCATCGGGTAAGCATGTTCGCGGCGATTACGGCGATAGCCACTTGGTCTTGCTAATGATCGCGCCACTGGTGGTCGGCTCCAGCACTTGCGTTATCTCGCCAACGATTCATTGTTCGCGCAGTTCTGCGGTCTGTCGCGGATTCCCAGCGACCGCACGGTGGTCAACTCGCTTAAGCAGTTTAAGCAGACTTCACTGCGCGCGCTAATGCGCCTCAACAGCGAGCTGCTCCATGAGCAGATTAAAAGCTCGCACTGCGGCGTTTGACGATAGACCTTGACGGCACCGTGATACGTACCCGGTGGTAAAGTGGCCCGGGCCGCACGCGGCTTTAGCCCCCATCATCCCAAGGACCCTAGCTGCTGCAACGTACGCTTTCGAGCACCCTTTGCGCCACATCTGTCGCATTTGTAGAACTGTCGTCTCATCCGGCCCTCTGCCGGTCGGTCACACCAGTTGCAGCATACGATCTCTAACCACTTCGGAGTAAACAGAATAGCGCGAACATTTAGCCTTGCCAAACCAAAGCCCGCGTGCACTTCTAACGGTACTTAGGGCAAGGCGAAAGGGAGAACCTATCTTATGATCCATTGTCGCGACACGAATCATCGCTGCCATGGCTTTCTGGTCGAATGACTCTGCGAGGACCCGCGAAGCACGAAGAGCAACTGGCCGCTGGCCTCTTGCTATCATTCCGAAGGCCCCACGAAAGAGTACCCATTCGGTCGTTGCGCGAAACAATGATTTCATTCCGGCAGCATCGTGATCAGTGACAAGTTTATCCTTCCGAGCACTGTCGATCGCCTCGTTGACGCTTTCAAAAAAGCCTAAGGTCAGGAGAGATTCAAACGCCTCGCACGCTCCAGCAACCGAACTCGAGCCGGGATGAACCGTGAATACCGCGCAGGGTGCATCTGATAATACTGCCTCAACCCGCGTGGCCAATCGCAAAATCAAGTCAATCGAAAAACTGTAGCCAGTCTCTTTCTTCAGGCCGCCCACAGCCTCCAAGGCAGTCCGTCGGAATATCGCACTTGTCCATGTTCTCGTATAAGGCGCCAATAGCTGGAATAGCTGAGCAGGGCGGTAGACTTGGTCCGCTTTCGATCCGTAGCAAACCAACGCTCTCACTCGGCCATCAGGATCAGCCGATAACATACCGCCAGAAAAGAATGCTACACTTGGATGTTTATTCAAGGCAGAAGTTGCCTGCGCAAAAAAGCCAGGCAGAAGAAAATCATCGTCGCTGATTAAATGGACCAGAGGAGTGTCGACTTGGGAAAGCCCGAAGATGAAATTATCCTGTGCGCCGATGTTTGTCGGATGGCGATGGTAGCGAATGCGTGAGTCGCGCGACGCCATAGCGCTCACCACTTCGCCGGTCTCGTCGTTAGAGGCGTTGTCGTAGACGCAAATCTTAAAGTGAGGGTAAGTCTGGTCGAGCACGCTTCGTATCGCGCGCCGCAGCATATTAGGCCGCTGATACGTTGGAATTACAGTGGTGATTAGCGGCTGTGATGACATGGCCGTCCTTGTTGGTCGCGAAGCGCGTCGGAATGGACTTGCATTCGATTATAACTTGGCTTCCTTCTTTGCGCTTTGTTTTCCAATCTCGCTGCACCGAGCGCATTGTGGGAAGGCGGAGTGTTTGAAGATCCGAAGAAGGCCCGCGGAATCGGCGCGTTCTCGCGGGATGGCAAAAATATGCACGTTTCCCGGTGCATCGCGGACTGAAGCCGCGCTGCCTGGCAAGCACGCATTATAGTCATACTGCGCCAATATATCGGCGACGGCGGCATTGGTGTCGTGAAGCTCGATGAACATTAAGGGCCGAAACGTGGCAATCGTTTCCGCCGCTCCTGGCAGAACATCCATTTCCGCCCCCTCGACATCTATCTTTATAACTTGCGGAGCAGGCAGGCGATATTCGCGAACCGCGCTATCCAATCGCTTGACTGCAACCGTGGTTTCTCCAACAAATTCACCGGGTTCTTTGCCCGTCGCTGCAAGCATTCCCCATGACGGCTGCGAAGATAATAAGAATCGCGCTGATCCGTCCGTACAGCCAAGCGCGATAGGCAATACGGTCATGTTTTCAAAGTTATTCGCTCGGATGTTGTGTTGGACAATTTTGACGTTCGCGTCGAGCGGCTCAAAAGATACAACTCTGCCATGTGGGCCTACTAATCGCGCCGCAATCAGCGAAAGCCAACCAAAATTCGCGCCGATGTCATAGAAAGTCATTCCTGATTTCAGTACCGTTAGGATGGCCTGCTCGCTGTCTGGTTCCAGGGCACCATGAGCATACGTATATCCGACGTTTGAACGACCGCTGTTGAAGACCAGGCCTTTAGCCAATCCATCGCGGACTGTTACGTCGCGTCCACGAAGCCGGTCAGCTATACCATCTGACCAGCGTCTAAAAACGGCATTGTCTCTGCGCGCTCGCACGACGGCGTCGAGTAGCGATTGCGGGAGGTGCGCCATAACTCTGCTGGTCAATTGCTTATGGACGTGCATATGTTCATTGGTTTTGACTTGAGACTATTCCTCACGAGACTAGGCGTCGCCTTCATTCTAGTTGCCCGTAACACTCGTAATGGTAGCGCCACTCGTCGGGCGTGAGATAATCACGGTCAGCAATTTAATGGGCTTGGAGCGCTTCACGATGTACGAGGGCGCTACCTATTTCACTGTTGCGAGCCACTAGTTTTCAAGCATCAGCTCTTCACCTGCGAAAACATCGGACGCCGTCACTCGAGCCTGACGCAAGCTGAGCACAATACCATAAAGATAGAAACGCAAACGTAAAGAATCGCCGGTTATATGCCCAAAGGTTCGAATGCTTCTGCTATAAATTGCTGTTGATGCAGCTCCCCGTCCTGTTGTCCTGACTGCACCATCTCCAAAGCCAGCGACAACTGCAAGATTTCTCAAGCTCTGGGGTGTGAATAGATGAAGATGCCGTGGTGGATCGAGCGTAAACCAGTCAGCCAAGAACCGAGCGTGCAAAATGCTTTTCGCATTCGGGGTCGCGACCACAAGCTTGCCCTTGGGCGATAGAATCCTTCGACATTCTTTCAAGATAGACAATGGATCGTGGACATGTTCGATGACGTGATTGCAAATCAACAGATCGAAGGCGGCATCAGGAAACTTTTGGTCAAAAAGGCTACCGAGGTGAACTGCTAAACAGCTTCGTCTGGCTGACTCGATTGCCCTTGGATCAACGTCAATTCCTTCCGCGTTCCAACCCATGCGGGCAGCCAGCTCGACCAGAGCGCCTGAGCCGCAGCCGACGTCCAGCATACGGCCCTTCTGGGGATTGCTCAGTGCCCGGAGTGGGAATTCGAGATCTGCACGGTACCAGGGCATCAAATAAATTGGGGCGGCCAGCACCCGGCAAAGCTTCGATGAAGCCGCGTTGAATTCCATATCGACATACGCTTGCTTTATCGTGCGTACGGCGCGATGAAGAGGGGATAAAGTGGTCGGGGCGCCAGCCGCCGATTCCTCCCCATGTGTGTAGTAGACCTCGTACGCTTTACCGATGTCCTCCTCCGTGGGCATCGGGTCGAGCCATAGCAGGCCACAATCGCGATTTGGGCATCGGCGCAAATTCCATTCGCCGGGCGCATCGAATAACCTGTCGTGCTTCCCTCGTACAACATCTCACCCTGCGCTTGGCACAGGTAGCATCGCGGACAGGGTTCGGATCGAATCACGCGATCTGTAGTCTTGCCGATACTTACTGGGACTTGAATCATAGCTAGGAGCACGTCTGAGTAATACAGATTCGCGACCTTGAGACATGACTACTGCTGTCTATAACATCCATTGACAGTCGGTGTTGTCGCCAAAATCCTGAAACCCCTATTACTCGGACAGGCTCCTAGCTAGGCGCTTGGCCGGGAGCCAAAGCTTTGAGTCTCGGTCTCGTGAGCTTCTGCATAAGCATCGCTCGATCAGTTGGATCTAGTACGCGACACCAACCGACGACCGCATAGATCGCGAGGGCAACAGCCGTATAGATGACGCGGCCGGAGAGTCCCGGCAGCATCACACCAAATGCGACGACGGCGGAAGCGATCGCGGCAAAACAGGCAATCCGGGCGATGACAGCCTTCGTTGCGGGCAAAAGTATCGCGGCGGCAGTGAACAGCGCGGCCGCATCGAGGGTGACCCGAAGCGTCCATGCGACCGCGGCTCCGGCCACGCCGAATCGGGGCAGCAGTAGGAAAAGCGCCAGGAAATATATTGGAGCTTCCGCGATATGAAACTTGGCGGTTAGATCCGGCCGATTGGCTGCTTGCACCAGGCCAGACGGGATTTGTGCGAGGCCGTTCATGAGCACACCGATCAGCAGCAAACGCATCACGTCAGAGCCATGACCGGCGAAACCGCTGCCAAGAAACATAGTCAGGATTTCCCGCGAAAAGAAAAAGAGAATCAGCACACCCGGAAATAACGCCAGCAAGGCATAGCGACTGGCGCGCTCGAATAAGATCGTGGCGCGGTCCGGATCCGTCCGCGCGGTAGCCGAAAACGCCGGGAAAAGGACACTCGCCATTGCTCCCGGCAGCATCGGGAGCTTGTTAACTATTTGATAAGGAACGGTGTAATAGGAAACCGCCGCAATCGACAGCATAGAACCGATCACGAAACGATCAAAGTTAACCATGAGCGAACTGATTAGACCAGTGATGGTCATCCATCCACCAAATGACATCAGTGGTTTGAGGGATTTGCGCGAGGGACGGATGTTCGCAGCGAGCCCGGGAACCAGCCGCATACATAATGTGAGATTCACCGTCCACGCCGCCAGTCTGCCGGTAACAAGGATAGCGACGATCCATACGAGGTTGTGCGTGAAGAACAGGACGGCCAGCGGCGCAGTGAATGAGTAGACGCCTGTTGCCGCACCAACTGAAGTGGTCAGATCGAAGCGTTGAAAGGAGGCGAGGGTGCCGATCGAACAAGAGCCGCTCAGTATGAACGGCAGCACCGCCCCCAGCACCAGGAAGACGCCCACCGATTCGGCTCGCATCGGCGCGGGAATGTTAAGGACGCTATAGACGAGCCAGTGCGACATTCCAATGATGATCGCGGCCGCGCAAATGCCCAGGACGAACATCAGCATCATCGAGGTCCAGAAAATCGCGGGAATCCGGTCCATTTCGCTGGCGCCGATCGCATCGGAAATCTGCTGCGTGGCGGCGCGGCCGAGGCCGAGATCGAAAAGCCCAAGGTATCCGACAACCAGATACGACAGGGTGAGGACGCCGTAGCGATCCACCCCGAGTTCGCGTACAAGAATCGGAATCGCGATCAGGCCCAAGGCAAGCGGCGCGGCCTCCCCGGCGATACTCAAGAGCGTATTGCGTGCGAGCAACCGTCCGCCAGTCAGATTGGTTGCACCGGCGGGCACGATCGATGTCTTGGGCTCTATGCTCATGCTTCAGCGCTCGTGCCAGCAGCATGGCGCGCACGCCACCAATCGATCGTGGTCGCAAGGCCGTCGTTCAAAGACAAGCGCGGAGTCCAGCCGACTTCCTCGCGGAGCCGGCGAACATCGGGGATCAGTACGGGAGGATCGCTTGGCGCCGCAGAAATCGCACCAAATTCCACTCGACCCTCCGCCTTAATCATCGCCGCTATCCGGGTTACGAGCGAGTGTATGGTGACCGGTTCACCCGAACCGATATTGACGATCCCCGCGACATCGCTATCGAGCAACGTCACGAATGCGGATGCGACATCCTCGACGTGCATGAAGTCACGCAGTTGCCTCCCATGGGTGCATCGCGCGCGCCCGCCCCGTAGCATGGAAAGGATCACCGAGGAAACAAGTCGGTTTGAACGTTCATATGGACCATAAAGATGGAAAATCCTGCCCCACGCCGCGCTGATAGTGCCGGGCGGAAACCGCGTGACCAGTTGTGCGAGCGCGAGCTTGCTCGCGCCGTATCGTGTGGATGGTACGCATGGCGTCAGCGCCTCGGAGCAGTAGCCATAGCCGAAGTCATACTCGAAGCAGGTTCCGGCAAAGACTGCCCGCCGTCCGCCTGATCCGGCAAAAGCTCGGACCAGCTCGATACCGGCCTGACACCATCGCAGATTGTCCTCGGACTGCTGATATTTTTCGGGTTCCGCATACCATGCGAAATGCAACAGATGCGTCGGTGCAACCTCGGCTAACAGCTCGCGAATACTCGCGCTATCGAGCAAGTCGCCGCGATGCCAAACCGTGCTGCCGCATTCCGGCAGCGACCCTTTATGCGCCACCGCATGAACCTCGAACCCGCGCGCGGCCAGATGCGGCAGAGCGTGGCGTCCGATGAACCCCGACGCGCCAGTAACAAGGACCCGTTTCACGGTGTGAACTCCGGGTGGGTTTGATCTCTCGCAGAGATGACAGGGTTCGCGATCGGCCAGTCGATTGCGAATGCGGGATCGTTCCACTTCACTCCGCGCGCATGCTCGGGTGAATAGAACTCGGAAATGTAATAGGAGACTTCCGTTTCGTCCTGCAAAGTCTGGAAACCGTGCGCAAATCCTTCAGGAATATAGACCATCAGATGATTTTCTGCACTGAGATGGACGGCAATCCAGCGCCTGAACGTCGGCGACTGAGGACGTAAGTCGAGGATTACGTCGTAGATGGCGCCGCGCGTGCATCGGACCAGCTTGGTTTCGGCGTGTGGCGCCACTTGAAAGTGCATCCCACGCAGCGTACCGCGCTTTCGGTTAAACGAGACACTGCACTGGAGCAGATCAGGGTTCAGGCCACGAGTGTTGAACTCGCGGCGGCAGAAGGTGCGCGCAAAGAACCCCCGTTCATCCTCGATTCGCTCGGGCTCGATGAGAATAGCTCCCTTGAGCGCGGTCTCCGTGAACTTCACTGCGTAACTTCCGAGAGCTATTCAGGCGCAGTGCGCAAGAATCCGTGGCTCAGGTATTGGGACAATGAACCGACCACCGGCTCGCAAATACTCCCGCTGCTGTTCAACGATCTCGCCGGCAATATTCCATGGCAAGATGACCGCATAATCAGGCATTCTGCCGATCAGCTCTTCAGGAGGCAGAATCGGCAGATGCGATCCGGGCAGCAACAGGCCCTGCTTGTGAGGGCTGCGATCCACCGTGAATTCGAGCAGATCGAGGCCGATGCCGCAGTAATTGAGCAGCGTATTGCCTTTTGCCGGCGCACCATAGGCCGCCAGCCGGTTGCCACTGGACTTAAGCAGTTGAAGCATGTTTACCAGCCGCTGCTTGAGCGCTTCGACCTGCAACCCGAAGGAAACGAAATGATTAGCGGTGGTAAGGCCCTCGTCGCGTTCCTGCTTAAGTATCGCTTCGACTCGGGCGGCGATCGGCCGCCGCCCCGAATGCTGCAGGTAAGCCCTTAGCGAGCCACCATGGACCGGCTGTAGTTCGACATCGAACAGTTCGAGGCCGGCGCGCTTGGCCAGCACTTGCACCGCGCTCAAGGAGTAGTAGAAGACGTGTTCGTGATAGATGGTGTCGAATTCGGTTTTGTCGAGAAGTTCTTTGATGTACGGAAACTCGAACACGGCCGCGCCATCTGGTTTCAGGCAGGCCGCCGCCGCGCTCAGAAAATCGTTAATCGCTGGCACATGCGCCAGCACATTATTGCCGATGATTAGATCGACGGTTCCGAATCGCGCCTGGATTTCCGCCACCACATCAGGCCCGAAAAAGCAGGTGAGTGTCGGAATGCCCTTGCGCGTCGCCTCGGCTGCGATATTGCGGGCGGGTTCCACACCCAGCACCCGAACGCTGCGCCGCAAGAAGTATTGAAGTAAATAGCCATCGTTGCTGGCGATCTCGAGCACCCGGCTCGTGCCGTCAAGGCCAAACCGCTGGATCATCTCGTTCGCCATCCGGCAGGCGTGATTCAGAAAGCTATCCGAGTAGGATGAAAAGTAAAGATATTCGCCGAACATGTTATCGGGTGGAACGCGGTCGATAAGCTGAACCAGATGACAATGAGTGCAGTAAGCAACTGCCAGAGGAAAACTCTCCTCTGGGGCTTTCGCTCGTTCTGGGCGCAGGTAAGCGTTGGCAAGAGGCATGCTGCCAAGGTCCAAGAACGGAGAAGGCAGCGGGCTGCCACAACCCAAGCAGAGGCGGTCGTCTCTTGCTGCCATTAGTCTTCCGCTGTCGCGCGCGCCTTGGCCTCCAGACGCTCGTAGCGAAGTATTTGTTCGCGGCTCATCTCGTACATGTCGATGGGCGTGCGCGATATAGCCTTGCGATACCAGTCGGCGGTCATGTCCGCTGTTTCATCCAGGCCCAGCAGCGGCCGCCAACCCAGCAAAGCGCGGGACTTGCCGCTGTCGAGCTTGAGGTAGGCCGCCTCGTGGGGGGCCTTCTCGAGTTGCACCCTGCGCCATGCTCCCTCGCCCCAGCGCGCAATGATTTTGTCGGCGACCAGGGCGACACTCACTTCGCTGCTATCCGGTGGCCCGAAGTTCCACGCCCCGCTCCATTCGCGGCCATCTTCATGAAGCCGCTCCGCCAGCGCGAGATATCCTGCCAGCGGCTCCAGCACGTGCTGCCAGGGTCGCACCGCATCAGGATTGCGGATCATGAGCGGCTCGCGGCCAACCAGAGCCCGGATCGCATCCGGAACCAGGCGGTCCTTTGACCAGTCCCCTCCCCCAATCACATTTCCGGCTCTCGCGGTGGCCAGCGCTATCGTCGATCCATCAAGATCAAAAAACGACTTCCTATACGCCTCCGCCACCAATTCGGCGCAGGCTTTGCTCGCACTGTAAGGGTCGTGCCCGCCGAGCCGGTCATGCTCCCGATAGCTCCATAGCCACTCGCGGTTCTCATAGCATTTGTCGCTGGTCACAATGACCGCGACTCGTACCGAAGGCGTGTGCCGAATCGCCTCAAGCACATTGACCGTTCCTCCAATGTTGGTTGAGAAAGTCTCAGAAGGATTTTCGTATGAGCGCCGCACCAGCGCCTGTGCCGCCAGATGAAACACGACTTTGGGCTGGACGGCTTGCATTGAGCGGATAAGGACGTCCGCATCGCAGATATTGCCGGTAATCGACTTTAGTTTGTGCTCAAGATTACACAGAGCGAAGTACGAAGGAGTAGTGTTCGGCGCAAGCGCATATCCGCACACGGTCGCTCCCATATCGATTAGCCAGGTGGCGAGCCAGCCTCCCTTGAATCCAGTATGGCCGGTCAGAAAGACTGATTTGCCACGCCAGAATTCCCGGTCAACCTTCACCTACCACACCCTCCACGGCGCCTTGTCCCGGGTCCACATGTCATCGAGTTGCTGCATTTCGCGATAAGTATCCATGCATTGCCAGAAGCCCTCGTGCTGATAGACCGCCAGTTGCTGGCGTTCGACCAGCCGCGCCAGAAGCCCGGTTTCAAGCGTATCGCTGTCGCCTTCAATTAAGTCGAGCACCTCCGGTTCCAGAACCAGAAAGCCGCCGTTGATCCAGCCCTCCGCAACCTGCGGTTTCTCCCTGAACAGAGTCACCCGGCCCTCTTCAATGGCCAGTTCCCCATAGCGCGACGAAGGACGCACCGCCGTCACTGTGGCGAGCCGGCCGTGCCGGCGATGAAAAGCGGCCAGCGATTCGATATCGATATCGGCTACGCCGTCACCATAGGTCGCCAAGAAAGTCTCGCCGGCGATATATTTTTGGACCCGTTTGATTCGCCCCCCCGTCATGGTCCTTTCGCCGGTATCGGCCAGCGTTACCCGCCATCCGTCCTCGGAATGGTTGCCATGAATATCGAGCTTTCCTGACCCCAGCGTGACAGTCAGGTCACGGTTGCGCGTCTCGTAGTTGAGAAAATAATCGCGGATCACTTCCCCCTTGTAGCCCAGACAAAGCACGAAGTCGGTGTAACCGTAATGCGAGTACATTTTCATGATGTGCCAGAGAATCGGTCGTCCGCCGACCTGCACCATCGGCTTCGGCCGGTACTCCGTCTCCTCCCGTAGACGAGTACCGAGGCCGCCCGCGAGAATTACCACCTTCATCGGTTGTACTCTCCAACCGAGCAGTCCATGCGCTGAATCATCTGCTGCTCCCAGTCGTATCCACGCGATTATGAAACGCCACGAAGGCACTACGGAATTGCAGGGGAGCGAGGCACGCCGCCCGAGCGTAATTCTTGTCGGCGTCGGAATACTGATAATCTCTCTCTTGGGCGACAGCGAGCGAGTAGAATCCATCGGCTGATGCTGGATTAATCTCGGTTGCGTTCTGCAGCATCGCGACCGCCCGGTCGAGCTTTTGGTTCTGAAGGTAGAATTGCCCGATCTGCATGTACATCTCGAAGTTAGGCTGATACGCCAGCGCCTTGAGCAGTGCGCCCTCCGCTACCGTCTCGTTTCCATTCGCTTGCGCCGCGGCCGAGAGCGCCAGATACAGGTGCAGTGGGTCTACTCCGTTGCGAATTCCCTCATCGGTCACCGACTGTGCTTCACGCAAATCCTTGGCCGGACCGTATATCTGCGATATCAGGTTCTGATACGCGGTTTCGTCAGATGGTGCCGCCTGGATCGCCTGGCGAAAAAGCTTCTCGGCCGAGCCGCTGTTTCCCGTACGAATTTCAGCTTTGCCCGCGGCTACGAAGTACCTCGCACGTTCGCCGCCCGCGGAAGTGTCCCGCGCGGCGGTGGTGAAAAGCTGTGTTTCATCGGAAAACCTGGCGAATAGGTCATCGAAAGCGCCCAATCCATCGACAGCCCCAGGGTAGTGCGCCGCAATAGCTTCTTTGAAGCCGTGCTCCACCGCATTTTGCTCTGGAGATGAAAGCTCCGAAATCCGTTTGGACTCCAGATAGAAGTGCGTTCCAAGCGTTGGCGAATTGAATACCGATTGAGCCACTTGTTCCAGAGCCGCCGTTTGATTACCCGCCAGAGCAAGGTTTTGCGCGTACAGGTCCCGCAGGTACGGATTGGTAGGAGCCGCGAATAAGGCAGCCTCAATTTCGTTAAGCCTCGTCGTGAGAGGCATGTTTTGACCGGCGAGGAGGAGCAGATCGAAATGGGCCTGCAGGCTTGCAGGATGGGCGAGCACCAGTGCGTGAGCCCGCACTAGTGAGCTTGGCTGCTCTATATCGTAGGGATACGGCAGACCGTTCTGCCCGAGCGCGAGCACAATCAAAACGGCACTCGCGGCCACCGTACAAACAGCCGCAAAGGGGCGACGAATTCTGCGACGTTGGACACCTTGCATCTTTGTCACCGCCATACGAACGGCAATGGCAAGCAGCACGGTAAACAAAAATGCATTGGCAGGAATACGAAGGCAAAAATCGACCAACTCGTGCAATGCCATCACGGCGACGGCCAACCCCAGTGCGATAAAGAGGGGCCGCTCGGTAGCGGAGAAACGATGCAGCGCGGCACGGCCTTTCCCCACTATCATAAAGCAGAACCAGACCAGCGCCAGAATTCCAAACAGTCCGGTCTCGGCGGCGTATTGCAGGTAGTCATTGTGAACTTCGCGAAAATAATCGGGCTCCCAGGGAGCCCTCTCGTAACGCGGAAAGATCTCAGGCCATCCGCCCAACCCGACCCCGAAGACCGGAAAATCCCGAATCATCCGCAGTGTGTCTTTCCAGACGGTTGGCCGTATCCCGAAGCCGCCATCGCTCGCAATCGTATCTCCAATTCTGATATCGGCCTGTGTTCGCGCCACCGGGCCCATTATAAAAAGCGCGAAAATCACAACTGCCAGAAAGACCACCAGCGAAAGGCCTAAGGCCGCGGTTTTCGGAAACCTGAACAGCAGACGCTGACTCACACCCTTACTGTGATGAGCCTCGAAAGGTCCGTGACCGATTCTTGTCGCGGTCCTGTGGCGTCCGGGAATATCGGTTTCAATGTGCGCCTTGGAGTCTTCAAGCCAACGATTGAAACAAATTAACGAGAAGAGAAGCCCGGCAGTGGTTGCTTCTATCCATCCGGCCCGCGAAAGACTCAGTGCAATAGCTAAAAAGATGATGAATGCCGCGAATCCGCACAGGAGCCGATAAGCATTTGATCGCTGTGTTGACGCAGACGAAAGTCCGTAAAAGCCTCCTGCCAAGACCAGAGGGAAAGCCATCGACAGATAGTTAGCGAAGTGATCCGGATTGACGAATGGCCCGGTTGCTCGTGGGAAAACTCCAGGCCAAGGTGCTCCCCAGTCCCGCGGAACAACGAACCAGAGAATCTTGCCGTTCCAATAGACTCGCTCAGCCAGACCAACCAGCGCCACGAGGAGACTAGTTACTACTACGGTCGCAAGCATCGTGCGATAGAAGCGTCGTTCTCCCTCAGCCCTATCGACGAATGGATAGGCAAGTACCAGGAAAAACAGCCCCGCATATCCGGCGTATTTGAGCAGAGCCGCCTCCGTAAGGGACGGTGCGATGGACAGCGGGTACCAATTCTTAGCAAATCCAAGTCTCGTCTTTCCGGACAGACTATTGCGCCTTGCATAGTCGTCATGTGACGGCTTTCCAGTTGCGAACTTTGACTTGTTTCCCGCTCCTGCCGTGGAATTTGCGAATGGCACCGCAACGCCCCGTCTCACCTGCTCCACCGTCGGGAGAATGATGCTCCCAGAGTCAGACGCCGCTCCGGAGGCAACACCTGTGCTAAACGCGTCTTCTGCGTAAGGCGCCGTTCGCGGCCAACCGGGCAGTGCATGCACCAGAACCTGATAGGTGGAAGGCGAAAGAAAACGAACCAGAACGGGAGGCAACGGAAGAAGCTGAAGCGCGACGAGCGCGCCGAAGATCGATGCGGGAAGCAAAAGCGACCGAGACCGGAACGACGCTATTTCCGATCTGGGTTCCGCAACGGCGTCGACATCGACCGTTACCCTCATCGCCCACAGCATGAGCAGACCGAAAACCGCCACCTCCATCAGCGTAAACGCCCATGGGTGGACGGACCCAACGGCGAAAGGCGTGAAGAGAACAAGTGCCGCCAGCACTGCGGTAAGAATCCGATCGAGTAATCGCACTTGAATACGAGGACAACTAACCGAGCGGAAGGTGTCACTATCGGCAGGCTCTGCTGAACGCACTCTATTTGCCAGCGGCCGCACCGGCGGAATTATCTTTCGGACCGTATCCGTACCTGTAGTACGGAGTGCTATAGCTAAAGACGCTCGGCCCGACCATATTCAGCACGACGCCGAACATCTTCGCCCGTGCATATTGGAGGCGTGAAAGAGCGGCTTTCACCTGCTGCCGGGAGGTCCGTTTATTTGCCACCAGGACGACCCCGTCTACCAAGGTCGATAGAACCACTGCGTCCGTGACTGCGGTTACCGGTGGCGAATCAAGCAATAGATGGTCGTAGCGCTCGCCCAGCAGGCTCAAGACTTCCCGCATCCTATCCGATCCCAGAAGCTCGCTAGGGTTGGGCGGTATCTCTCCTGAACTTAAGAGGAACAGATTCGGGAATCCTGTTGGACGGATTAGGTCATCGAATTCTCCCATGCCACTCAGAACTTCCGTTAGACCGAAGTGGTTTTCCGTCCCGAGCAGTTCGTGGCACTGCGGTCGGCGTAGGTCGGCGTCGATCAAAAGCACCCGTTTCCCACTGCCGGCGAGTGTGACAGCAAGATTCACTGAAATGGTAGTTTTCCCCTCGCTCGGTGTCGCGCTCGTGATTAGCGTCGTTTTCGGCGGTGCCCCCGCTCGTGAAAGCAAAAGTGCGGTACGCAGCATCCGATAGGCTTCACCCGCCGGCGACTGAAATCCATACGGAAGCAGCGCTCCACCGCGACGACCGGATGGTGGCTCAACCAGCTCGGGCGAGCGCGGAGGTTTGGGCCCGTAGCCAATACTGTTCGAGCGACGAGAATCGGGGATCATCCCGAGTTGCGGCACCATCAGGTAGCTCTCAACCTCTTCGGCGCTCTTGAATGATTCGTCGTGATGCTCCAGCAGAAATGTAAGTCCCAACCCGGCCATCAGGCCCAGCAGCGCAGCCGCGAGCATGTCGCGAACTTTCCGTGGACTGGAGGTGCCCTGTGGTACCGTCGCCGGATCCACGATCGAAACATTTGATGCGTGCAGATCCGCTGCGACCTCCACGTCCTTCATGCGCTTGAGGATGGCATTGTAAAGCTCCCGGTTAGTGTCGGCCTCGCGTTGCAGGATCATATATTTCACCGCGGCATCGTTTAACCCCAGTGCGAAGTCCCTTTGGTGCTTAAGTTCTTCACTAAGCGCCTCTTCATTGCGTAGACTGGCCGCGTATTGCGATCTGACGCCGGCGACGACGTCGTCAATTTCCTGCTTTATGGCCTCGCGGTTTCTCTTGATTTTGGCGGTGACTGCGGCCATCGGCGGATAATTGGGCTTATACTGGCCGGACATGGCGGCGTATTGAGCCAGCAGACCGTTCAGACTTTCTTTGAGCGATTGAACCATGTCGCTTTCGATCACCGCGGGCAAGGCCTCCGCTTGACCCTGGTTGATGAGCTCAATCGTGGTTTGAAGATTGATATTTTCCAGATGCGCCTGCTGAACCTGGTCGCTCAGCTTGTTGAGCCGGTCCAGCACGACATCTTGATTCCCGTTAACCGAAATCAGGCCTGGAATGATGCCCTTGTCACGGCGATAATTGTTCAGTGCGAGTTCGGACTGCTCCACCTGCCGCTTGAGCTCTGCAAGCTTTTTGTCCAAGAATCGTGCGGCCTGGTCGCTGGCCTGAGCATTCAGATCAATCCCTTGGTGGATAAATTCTCTAATGTGGGCGTTAACCGTGCGTGCCGACAGATCAGGGTTGGATGAAGTGAAACTGACGGCTACGAGTTCGGTCTCCTCTAACGGCATCACCTTCAGATCGGTTAAATACCGATCGATCAGCCAGTTCGGAACCGAATGATCCGAAGGGTCGCTAGCGATTGTGGAATGGTCGAGATCCAATGCCGTCCGCAGTTTGTCTTTGCCGTTAGCACCCGTGAATGCCGGATTGGTGGAGAGCGCTTCTGTCGCGATCACCTTGGCTGCAAGGCTGCGCGAACTGAGCAATCGATGCTCCGTCTTGGAGTCTATGTCCCACGCCGAGGTCGACGCCGCCGGGCCACCGGATGGTGAGTCCAACGTAGTGTAGTCAAATACCTGCGGAGCTGTGTTCTTGATCAGAATTGTGGCTTGCGCCGTGTATAGCGGTGCGGCCATCAAGTCCTTGACGACAACAATACTTACGAGCGCAAGCGGCACCGCCACCACGAGCCATAAATGTTCCCTAATCGTGCGCCAGTATTGACGCAGATCAATTCGCGCAAGTTCGGCCTCGGGCAGCAACCGATAGTCGGACTGGTTGAGTTCGCTCGAGATGGCCGAACTACGCCGAATTAAATATGGCGAAGGCTCTTCCATTCCATCGGAGCTCCGGCAGATATCGAAGACACAAAGTCGACAGTTCTTCCTATTCTAAGGATCTTTATCGCTCGCGAATTTGCTGAAGGTCAAGTAGCGGCAATTTTCACAAATGTTCGGATCGCGCCAAGCAAAGGACAACACAGCTCGCGCCAATCGAGCATGCCTTTCACGATAAAAGGCTCGACAAGCTCCTCAGGTTGGATCGGCGTTCGCGTCATCGGCCAGTTCCGCCCCCCTCAACGCAAGCGAGGTTTTGACGGTATCGGTCGCCATCGCACAGCTGCGCCGTCGCGGTTGCTGCTTACGCAGTCGCCACCCAGAAGGCCGAAAGCCGGCGAACAATTCCCAACTCTCGATGCACGACGACGGATCATTTCATTCCTCCGGGCTAAGAACCTAAAACGATGAGCTGTGGGGATGCCCCGGCGGCGTCGGCGGCGGCGGTGGCGGTGGCGGCGGCGGCGGTGGCGTCGGCGGCGGCGGTGGCGGTGGCGGTGGCGGCGGCGGCGGCGGCGGTGGCGGCGGTGGCGGCGGTGGCGGTGGCGGCGGCGGCGGTGGTGGTGGCGTTACTCGCAGCGGTCGCGGCGTTGGTGGCGAATTCTGGGCGACTTCGACCGCGGCAGACGATGGAGCCTTTTCCGTCTCTTCCATTGCGGCGGGAGAGACCTTCCGATTAACCTTCAGATTCTTGTCTGGGACGAAGGGCGCCGCCAACTCCTTTTTGAATCCAGCACTGCCGGGATCAAGCGTGAAGCGGTACTCACTGGTGGCAAGGCTTGTAAACTCGCATTCGGCTTCTGCTCCGCTGACCGCCGTCTGCACTCGCTGCGATTTAAGATCCTGTACGAGAATCTGGATTTCCGGCACCGGCTTGCCGGAAGCATCTGCAATAACGCCCGGAACATCTGCGCCAAATGCCGGAAGGGCAGCGGAGAAAATTATCGCACCGACGACTACCCAGATACTCTTCTTCATGAGTGTCCTCACTTTTCTGTCCTCAGCAAAAATTAGCTGCGAGGCTTGCATCGAGCAAAATTGCGACCAAATTCAACGGAGGGGACCTCTTGGACCGCGCTGCTTGACTGTCGTGGGGTTCTTGCGGACGACGGACTACAACTGACACTGAGCGCATGGTAAAGCCAAAAGCACAGTCCTGCAGGTGCCGAGGTCAGTGGAAAGGTTCGAGCTTGTCGAGCATCTCAAGTAGCCAGTCCTCTACCTCTTCCAGATCAATGAACCATCGGTTGCCAACCTTGAAAGCTGGCAACCTCGATTGACCACCTCCATGGATGAGCTCCCGGATAGCGTTTTCCGGCATCTCCAGGTAGTCCGCCAATCCAGGAATGGAAATTAGGCGTTTGCCCAACGCTATCGGCAGCGTTCGCACGGCAAGGAACCTTTAGAGCGAGAGTTACATCCAGATATTAGACATGCGTCCGCCATCTGTTGAAGGCACTTTTAGTAAAATTCCGACCCTCAGCAGGACTTGCCTCATTGGGCAAGCATCACAGATATGCGACCGAGAACGCGGACACATCGCCGCAATCCCTGAGGGAGGTTTTTTAATGACCACCCTTCGGCAGAGCGTTTCTTGTACACTTAGGGAGGCGTTATTTTCTCGCGAACTAACTATGTAATGTTTCGGTGTAACGATCGGTAGCGTCGTTGAGCATTCGCGCCTTCGTATGTCTGTGGGATAACGGATCACTCGCCCAATATGATGCAGTCCCGAGCCGTCGTAATCACACGACTTCAAGAACGTCAATTCGTAGCAACGCTTTATAAAGTGTCGCAAGCCGATACTGCTGGATAGAGGCCAGCGAAGCTTAGCTGAGAACGAGTGAAGGAAGTTTAGCCCGGATTTCCATTTTCTCAGTGAACTATCAATTTGGTAGAATGCGATAACCGCGCTGATGGACGTGGGTTTGGATGCGATAGGAGCGGTGCGGAGGTGGAGAGGCGGTGGGTGAGATACAAAATCGGCCCTTTCAGCTCTCGTTCAATAGCTCGTTGAAGGTCGATTTCCAAGGTTCAGGGGTGACCTCGGATGGTGGATTAGTTCTGGTGCGTGAGCTGGACGAGCGTCTTGGCTTGAGCGAACTGGTGGACCGGCACTTGAGCGACTCCCGCCGGGGCAAGAATATCCAATTGCCTCTGGCCGACCTGCTGCGGCAGTCGATCTATCGCCTGGCGGGTTACGCAGATGTTAACGACGCCGAGCGCCTCTCCCAGGATCCGACCTTTCGGCTCATCGGTTCGCGTAGGATCTGGGACCGCGGGGCAGCGTTGACCTCCCGTTTCAATCGTTCGAGACCGAAGTGCTGACACAATCCGACAACCTCGCCGGGTTGGCCGCGCTCAACCGGGGGTTAGTCGCAAGGGCCGAAGCTATCGATTCGTCTCGGCGCGTCGTGCTGGATCTGGACAGTACTGAAGTCGCGGTCTATGGCCCGCAAGAGCAGAGCGCCTACAACGGGCATTTCGAGTCCACCTGCTACCATCCGCTGCTGCTGTTCAATCGCGAAGCCGACTGCCTGGCGGCGAAGCTGCGCCCCGGCAACGTCCACAGCGCCGACGGTTGGGAGGAACTCCTGCTGCCCGAAATCGGCCGGCAGCAGGCACAGGGCAAAGAGGTGACCTTCCGCGGCGACGCGGCCTTTGCCAAGCCAGAGCTGTACGAAGCGCTCGAAGAACGGACAATGAAGTACGCGATCCGCCTTCCGGCGAACGACAATCTGCAGCGGAACATCATGGAGTTGTTGACGCGGCCAGTGGGGCGACCGAGGTATAAGCCGGTGGTGCGGTTCAAGAGTTTTCTCTATCAGGCGACGAGTTGGGAGCAGCCGCGGCGCGTGGTGGCGAAGGTCGAGTTCCATAGCGGGGAGTTGTTTCCCCGCGTCGGCTTTATCGTGACCAACTTGGCGCTCGACAACCGGGCGGTGGTGCGCTTCTACAACAAGCGCGGCACGGCTGAACAATGGATAAAGGAGGGCAAACAGGCGGTCGCGATGACGCGGCTTAGCTGCCACCGCTCCCGCGCCAACGAGGGGCGGCTGTGGCTGAGCGTGCTCGCCTATAACCTCGGGAACTTGTGGCGACGGCTGACGCTGCCTTCGCCGATCGGGAAATGGTCGCTGACTAGCTTGCAGCAGCAGTTGGTGAAGACCGGCGGACGGCTCATCCAACATGCGCGCTACTATTGGTTGCTGTTGGCCGAGAGTCACCTAACCCGCCGGCTGTTTGTCGGCATGCTGCGGAAGATCGCGATGCTGCCGTCGCCGGCGGGATAAAGTGAGCGCAAAGCGGAGCAAATTTCGATGACGACGCCGGGGATGGAGGGACAAGTGTCGCCAGAATCGATGGGGAAAACGGCATTTTCAGCCGTCGGGAGCCCGCCAGACGCGAAACCGGCCTCTCTCTGCACTATCGGGAACACTCCGGACCAAAATCGGCTAAACGCTTGCCGAGGAAAGCCGTTCGAGCTATGGAAACAGTTGAAGTTCGAAAGTCAAAAAGGAAATTCCCGATTAAACATCATGGCGCCTCGAATTGGAGCACTGGCTGTTGGTGCGATCTTTCTACTATTCTGCTTGGCGATGTCCGCGCGAGCACAGGACCCGAGCCCAACCCCGCCACCCGCCAAGTCGACCGAGAGCCAAGCGATCATCCCTAAGTACGCAGTCAAACACCCAGGCGATATGGGTGTCCGCCGGCATATTCCACTGCGAACATTCGTTAATTTAATTAACAGCCTATCTTCTGACGGATACGTCGTCGCGCAGGGGAACGTGTATCTATTCAGTAACAGTGACTGTCCTTTGTTCGTCTCAATCTTTAACAGTTGTTTTGGAAATAATCCGGCTGCCCCTTATATCATTCCGCAGCCCCCAATCGAGCAGTCCTATGTCGATCCTTATTACGCGACCCAATTAACCACGCCAGGGCCGAACGGCTCCCAAACCAACATCGACTATAGGCTAAGTGACCAGGACGCCTTGGTGACCTTGGTGTCATATCCGCCCAAGGGTGCATACTTTGGATATCAGAGTTATGTATTCACAAGCGAAACCAGCAACTACACCAGTTCCTATCCACTTCAGGTGTTATCACCCGACCCATCCCGGTATGAGATCTTTGGCAGCATAGGAAACGATGTAAACGACATTATTGTGCAAGAGCAATATGGAGAACCCTGGGGCGGGCAGGTCGTGATGTATCTCACGACATCCAACCGGGACATTGCCGACGATTTAATTAGCAAGGCAAAAGCATGGGGTATCAATCCCAAGTCCATATTTGTCGAACCGCTTGGCCCTAACGTGAAAACAGGCAACGGGAGCCTTGCCGACGACCTCATCACCCTAGTTCGCTATGCCATCCCGCAACAGTCCTCCGCCGGAAGTGACTGGCTTGCTAATGTCAGCAGCAATGTGCTGGTCTATAAACTATCCAACCCGTCAACAGGCATCACTCCATTTGCTCCCAATCAATATACGAGCCGAACTGGCAATTCGGAGCTTCAACTTCGCCCGCAACTGAATGAACTTGCGGGCCTGTTGCAGACCTGGCTGGCGGCTCGGACCCCGGCGCCAGAAGTGGTCGCCACCGAGGGCATGAATAAAACCACCGTAGATATAGGTGGGATTCCTCATGGTCTGGTGGGCGCCGACTGTATCGCGAAGGGGACAATATGCGCTGGAGATAATCAGGATACCAGTACATACGCGTTCTCGCCAAAGATCACGCTATCGGAAACAGATACTCTGTTTATTGTAGGCGTCAATCACAATTTATTAGGTAATTCGAGCTATATCTCGCTCGATATTTATAACGCTACGGATGCGGCGGGCGTGGCTAGTTCATCGCAAACGAACCCTGGTGCGGTTGGGTTTAATAGCGGTGTATTGACCGGATCGGCAAAGGCAGTGCTGCTACGGTTGGGCATCTATGGGTCAGCCTCCCGGGCGTTGAAGATGACCTTGCCTAATTTGTACGTTGCATTAGTGTCAAAAAACTGCAGCGTTGCGACGGCTTATTGCGTCAACTTGGACGGCAACACGCTTATTCCGGCCAATGCTCCAATCAATATTTACGAAAGGTCATATATTAATCCTGGCACAACGACTGGAGCTGACACGAATGTGATGGTCTATCCGAATGTTGTGAGTGCGGGATTTGAGTAATCCCGGATTAGACCGCCACAAATTATTCGAATTTAGATCGATATGAGCGAATGATGCTCAAAGCTCCCAGTGCACGCTTGAATCAGGGTTCGGGCGATACGCACAGAAAAGCCCCGTCCTGATGCTAATTCCCAGGTGGCTCGCCAGCGCAGGATGATGAAGCGAAACTTCCGAAATCGCGGATCTGATGGCATTCGTGACGCGCAGGCGGGCGCGCTCGTTGGACGATACGCTAGCACGATCGCGACCGTATAATCCCACCGCCCGCGCGAGTTCACGCATCAAAAAGCGCAGCTCTTGTTCCAGGGATTCAACGCGTCCCAGGTCATTATTGCTCGTCGCTTCATTCAGCTCTTGGCGCAGCTCCCGCACCCGTGTTTGATAAGAGCGCTTCGCCTCGGGATCTATCATCGCACCAAGATCGCTTGCTTCGAATCCTTCGACGATCTTATCAGTCGAACTGTGTGCGCCGCCAATCGCCCCTGCGAGTACCGAGACATGAATCGATTCCTGAGGTTTGGACATCAGGAGGGATATCAACGTTAATCCTTTACGATCTCTGATCTGCGCCGTCCGGCCCCTATAAGTGAGGGTCCATAATTTGTCCACCTTGCGGAAGACTCCGACAGTTTTCAAAGCTCCGGTGGCATCGGGTTCTGGATTCCCATAGAGGAACGATCTTTCGGCCAGGATCGATTCGTCGTTGACTAAACCGGGAGAAGAGTTAGAGTCGCCCGCCCAAAGTCCTGCAACTCTTTTGGTAAGGAAACCCATGGCGCGAGACCCTACTTCGGCCTTGATCTGAGATAAAAGGGCTGACGCATACTGCCGTCGCTCACGATTTTCATCCTTTAGCAGCATATCGGCTAACTCGTACGCGGCGTAAAGACTCCAGGGCCTGGCCTCCATTTGCGAATGGCGTTGCATAGCGACTTGAAAATGACGGATCGCGTCGTTTCTATTCGAGAGCGCATTGGCCAAACGACCCAGGCAAAAAGAAACGGATCCTAGGTACGCAACTTGACCGAGTACTGCGTTTCGATCCGCGTATGGCAGCAAGAGATCATAAAGACTTGCTGCGTGGTGCAGCACGTTGCCAATTCTCAGACAGGTGGCAGCCAGCATTACCCCCCCTGCGAGGAAGTCCGCCGATGAGCGCAACTCTGCGAAGTTATCGATCGCCAGATGCTCAAGCTGCATTCTCGCTTCGAATCGACGTCCAAGGCAGGCGTTGAGCCAGCACCTTGCGGCTTGGTCAGATAGTGACTGAGAATATCGGCTCGCCCAATCGTCGTTTGCTATAGAGTCGAGTTCAGGGAGGCGCTCGTCCTCAAAATACGGGATAATCAGGAGGGGCCAGCACCGGGCTGAAATGTCCGGAAGCTTCTCTTCAATTACCGCGTGCCGCCCTTGGTCGAATAATCGCTGGCAATCGTCAAAGCGTCCAAAAAATGAAGCCCTGCTCGCCAGGGTGAAGAAATGAAACGCTCGATACAAGGGACGGCGAATCATCTTCGTGGTCTCTTCTATAATCTGAAACTCACGGTCCGATTCGTTCGGCCGTCCGAGTTTAAAGAAGGATACGATTCGGACCGTGCTCGCCTCCCAGAGTGACAGGTGATCACCCATCTCGCGCGCTATTCGGGACATTTCCGCTGCGTTGGTCAATCTCTCCTCAACGTCATCGGGGTGGCGAAGGGTACAATCACGAAAACGCAGGACATGCAGTGCCAGCGCCGAGTCCTCCTCGAAATTACCCGCTATTTCCATGGAAAGTGCGATCAGCGCCGAACTTCTCTCCTCCTGTGAACGATCATAAGAAAGCTCAGCGGCAAGCCGACTCGCCAGACGGGCTTTCAGACCAGGATTATCTACGAGCATCAAAGCACGCTCGCACAGCAAAATGGCTAGGGCGCTGCTGTGGCCAGGAAGAGGCCAGTGATAGTCAGGAACTTTCAAGGCAAACTCGCAAATCCGCTCAGGCTCTCCCATTCTCTCCGCACATGCCACGGCTTCGCGGAACAGATCTTCGGCGCCGGCTAGGTCGCCCATCTCGTTCAGCGCTTCTCCGTACTCCGTGAGCTGATCGCACAGTCGTCCTTCCTTCTGGGTGCTGCATCGGCGTGCCGCATCAAGCGCGAGCGCGAACATTTCGGAAGCCTTTGCGTAGTTTCCCACGCGGAGGAATTGACGTCCTGCTCGGCTGGCATTTTCCAGTGCCTCTTCAACGGCATCTGGTTCTCGACTCTTGAGGAGGTGATGTGCGATGCGCTCCTGAAAATCCTCGGCACCGTCAGCCGAGAGTGCCTTGAGTATTATGGCAATTCGATGATGGAGTGATGCACGGACGTCTGGGAGAAGCTCGTGATAAAGTACCTCTCTCAAAAGACCTGGATTGAATTCGAATTGTCCGGGGCTCGAAAGCCGAATATAACCGCGCATCTCAAATTGGTCGAAAGTCTTCAACGCCTCTGAGCGATCGATCTCGGCCAGTTTGATGGCCACTTCCTGCTCAAAGCTGCCTCCGATGACGGCCGCGCAGGCAAGTAATGAGCGATCGTGCAACGATAATTCATGGAGCCTTGCGTTTATCGCAATCGAAATTCCCGGGGTTATCCGCAAGATCACATTGGGCGACGTTGAAACTTCGTCGGCAGCAATGCTTTGCTGATACTCGCGAATCAGCTTGGGATTTCCGCCGGTAAGTTTCCGCAATTCCTCCAGTTGCTCCTCACCCTCATTGATGGGCATCGCCCCCTCCAGCAATTCTCGAATTGCCTTGGTCGATAGTGATCGCACTTCAAGGTTCAAGGCGCGCCGCTTTATGATTTCGAACGCGGAGCGCGACACGCTCTTCTCGATTTCTGACGGGCGATACGCGGCGATCATGCAAACCGGAACATCGTGGAGCGTTAGAGCAAGGTGAGAGAATAACTGTAGCGATGTCTCATCTATGTGATGAATGTCATCCAATATAATTACGACCGGTCGTAAGCGTGCGGCATAGACCAACATTTCCAGTATCCGCGAAAAGTCGCCGATACCGGCTTCGTAGTGGTCATCGCTGTTCGTTAATGGCGGGAAGTGGTCTATGACGTCGTTAACTGGCGTGAAACCGTTATTGACAATCCCAGTTTGGATTTTGGGACAATCTGCGACAATCTTGGAATATAGCGTATCGCTGAATTCTGTGGTTCCTAGAGCACAACAGCTACGGATCTCACTGAAGACCTGCTTATCGATCGATTCCGAGAAACTTCTCAAAATCGCCGTCTTTCCGATTCCTGGTTCACCTGAGAGTAAAACTACATTGGTATTCCCCTTATGAGTTTCGCCGAGAATCCGGTGTAGGAATTGAAGCTCAGCCTCTCTACCGACCAAGGACATTGTGATGACCGCCCTTTTCGTTCGAGAAGAGGGCACGAACATTTCTGATGGGATCCCCCCGCAGAGGAACAGGTCGTCAGAAATTTGTGCGCTAGTCGTAGCCTGATCAGGCCCCCTTCTGCATTCCGAAAGAATCTATCGCGGTGTGCCATTTGGCTATAATCGCCGCTTCAAGAGAGCTACTTACCACGTTAACATATCGCGCAACGTAGCAGCTTCGTTTCATTCCGTCTAGGCTCGTTAGTGCCCCTCGGAAGCAGCGATTATACGTTAACGCCCCTTAACGATGAAATCATTCTGTCCATGCACCGACCGGCCGTATTTGGCGTCTCATTTACCGTCGGTAAACTCACCTGCAGGCGCGCAGTGGCGACGGATCATCCTGCCCCGCGGCATCGGATCGGGTTGTTTGAGAACCGCGCCTTCGGCGAGCGAATTCTTCGCCCGAAAGCCCGAGTTCCACTAGCCGCAGCTGCTCTCGGATTTCTTGTTCCCCTGATTTGCCGTGGAATTCTGCCCCCCCCCCGCATCGATCTCCCTGGAGATGGGATCTTCCTCGTGTGGCCCTCTCACAGCCACACGCCTCCATGCGCATTGACAGTCGCGTTAAAATTAGATAATTACATAATTTCATAAACTACGAGCAGCGCTGGGGATATTATACTGGAGGTGCTGAGATGGCCGATTACGCTTCCCGCATTGCATCACTCAAATCCGAACAATCGCGGCTGGTTCAGCGGCAGTTGGAGCTGGCGGCGCAGCGCCGCGACGAGATCGGCAGGCTGGCCGAGCGGCTTGCCGTGTTCGAAACCGAGGATGACGTCCTCGCCGGTCTGTTCCTCGAACTCAAGGCGGCGACCGAGTCGGACACCCCGCGTCTCGCGCAGTGGCGCGACGCGGGGCGGCGCTTTCGCTCTTGCAAGTCCGAGCGCCAGCAACGACACGGCGCGGATGCTGGGCCGCATCCGGACGGCGCTGATTCGCGTCGAGATGCGTAGGGCGCGCATGAGTACGGAGGAACGAAAGCTCGATACCCGCCGCAAGATTCAATTCGGCGGCCTGGTGATCAAGGCCGGGCTCGCCAATGAAGAGCTCGCGGTCATCCTCGGCATGCTTGCGGCCGGAGGCCGGGTCCTCCACGGTCAGAACGGCAGCGAGGCGCGCCGACGCTGGAAGGAGATCGGCGAGCACGCCTTCGGGGTGGGTCCGCCGCGATGAATTTCTATCTGCCGCTGCTCTTTTTTGCGGGTTGCTTTATTCTGGTCGGAGCTTACGAGAGCAACCTGTTCGGCTATCCGGCGGCGGCGGTATTCGTCTTCGCCCTGATGGCGTTGTTGCGCCATTACTCGGCGCTCTGGGTGCTGAGTCTTGCGGCCGGCCAACACGGCGAGTTGGTGCGTTATTTTATGGCGCGAAGCTCGATTACCGTCGCGACTGTCGCTCCGCTCCTGCTGGTCGGCATCGCTCACGCGCTCCGCCTCAATCGTTTTTCCTGGTACCTCTCCATTGCCGCCGCGGTCTGTTCGTCGCTGCTTACCGCACACTACGAATTCAACCGGCTGGCGGCCTGCTACCCCGCGTATTCCCTTTTTTACCTGACCGGCTGCATTGACCTGTTCGCCGCCGTCGGAGCAGTTGTGCCGCTGGCGCTGAGCATTAAGGCTTTGCGTCTGGGTAGCGGACACCTCCGACAAGGGAGCGTCCGGCGAGCCGCGTCGGCGTTGCACGGCGAGAGCGATTGGCTGCCAATTCGGGTCGCCCGCCAATGGTTCGCCGATGGCAGTATCATTGTCGGCGAAGCCTATCGTGGGGATCTGCAGGCTCATGGCGGCAAGGCTCCGCTACTGCGTTACGACGGTCGGACCGGCTCGGGTCACATGCTGGTCTTCGCCGGTTCCGGCGGCTACAAGACCACGGCCACGGTGATCCCATCGGCGCTGGAATGGCCGACAGGACTCGTCTGCCTCGACCCCTCGGTCGAGGTTTTCCCCCGCGTCGGCGGCGCGCGGCGGAATCTGGGTCATCGCGTGGTCAGCCTGAATCCCGAAGATCCCGGGTCGGCGGGCTTCAACGCGCTGGACTGGATCGACGTCAGTTCCGATCGTGCTCTGCTCGACATCCAATCGGTGGTGGCATGGCTGTGCGGCGAGACTCCCGGCGAGCGCTACGACGACTACTTCCGCAGTGCCGCGCGGGCTCTGCTTGCCTGTCTGCTGGCGGACATTCTTTTCTCACCCGGCGTCCGCCCTGAGCAGAAGACGCTGGCGCTGTTACGCAGGCGAGTTTCACTACCGATCCCGGAACTGAAGGAACTGCTCGACGCGATTCACCTCAAGGGTGACTCCTTCGGTTTCGGCTTTCCCGCCCAGCTGGCCGGCAATCTCAAGGACATTGCGGAAAAGCAGTTTTCCGGTTTCTACGGCGAGGCGGGCAACGCGACCGCCTGGCTCGCAGTGCCGTCGCTCGCGCGCCTGGTCTGCGGCGATTCCTTCCAGACCCGCCAGCTCCATTCGGGCCGGCTGGATGTCTTCATCAACGTGCCGCTCAAGGCGCTCAGCAGCACGCCGCAGATCGCGCGCGTGATTCTGGGAGCGTTGCTTAACTCGGTCTACGAAGCGCGCGGACGGATGGCAGGCCGCGTCCTGTTCCTGCTCGATGAGGTCGCCCGGCTCGGCTGCATGAGCGCGCTGGAGACCGCGCGCGACGCCGGACGCAAGTACGGCATCAATCTCTGTTTGCTCTATCAGTCGCTCGGACAGTTGCGCGGCGCTTTCGGTGAAGCGGGCCAGCGCGCGTGGTTCGATTCCGCGTATCTGAAATGTTTCGCCGCGATCCAGGACCTCGACACCGCCGAAATGCTGTCGCGAGCTTGCGGCGAGTTCACCGCGTTGGGTGATTCATTCAGCGAGGGTTCCGGATCATCGGCGGGACGCGACTACAGCTCGCATTCGCGGCACCAGTCGAGCAGCCAGCAGCAGGTCGCGCGCCGGTTGATCAAGCCCGAAGAGATTCTGCAGCGGCTTCGGGTTGACGAGCAGATCGTGCTCATCCAGAACGCCGCTCCTCTTCGATGCGGACGGGCGATCTACTTCCGGCGTCCCGAGATGGTGGCGCGGACCCGGTCCGACCAAGTCCGACAGCTTCACATCGTCCGCTAGAACCTCGAGCAACCGCGAAGGCAACCAGGCGCGGGGCGGAAAAATCACGAAGCGCAGCGGAGTGCGCACTTATATGTCGCGAGCGACATAGCGCGGAAATAGCGGAAGCGAATAGACAAGATGGCGATTTATCACTTCACCGCCAAGGTCATCAGCCGGAGTAAGGGGCGCAGCGCGGTCGCGGCGGCAGCCTACCGCTCCGCGTCGGAGATCCACGACCTTCGCCAGGACCTGAACTTCGATTACGCGGCCAAGCCCGACGTCATCCACTCGGAAATCCTCGCGCCCGAGGGTGCGCCGGAATGGGTCCGCAACCGCGAACTGCTGTGGAACGCAGTCGAGGCGGGCGAGAAGCGGCGCGACGCGCAGGTCGCGCGCGAGGTCGAGTTAGCCCTGCCCGAGGAGCTGTCTAAGTCCGCAGCGATCGCGCTGGCGCGCGAGTTCGTCCAGCGCGAATTCATCGCGCGCGGAATGGTCGCCGACCTCAACGTCCACTGGGATCGCGGCAACCCGCATGCGCACGTGATGCTCACCATGCGCGAACTGACGCCGGACGGCTTCGGCCCGAAGGTGACGGAGTGGAACCGGGTCGACCTGCTGCGGGAATGGCGTGAGCATTGGGCCGATCTCGCCAACGAGCACCTGCTCCGCGCTGGCCTTGATGCGTGTATCGATCACCGCAGTTACAAAGACCAGGGCGTCGATCTCGAACCGACCAGCCATCTCGGACGAGCGGTTGACGAGATGCGCGCGCGGGGTGAGCAGCCCGAGCGTTTTAGCCAGATCGAGGAGGTCCGCGAGCGCAACGCGAAGAAAATCGAGCAGCGTCCGGAGATCGTCTTCGACAATCTGACGCGCGGCCAATCAACCTTCACCCGCCGGGACCTGGCGCGTGAGGTGTTCCGCTGCATCGATGACGGCGAGCGCTTCAGGAACTTGATGGCGCGGCTCGAAGGATCGCCCGAGCTGGCGACTCTCGTCGAGGAAGCCCGACAAGGCAGCGAAGTATTCGAATCCGCCCGCTACACGACTCGTGCAATGCTCCGCGTCGAAGAGCGGATGGCGGAAGTGGCCTTCGAGATGGCTGCGAGCGACCGCCATCCCGTGAACCAATCGGCGATCAACGCTGCGCTCTTCCGCCATTCGGAACTCAGCAGCGAGCAGCGCGAGGCCGTGATACGGATGACCGGCCCGCGCGGCCTCGAGGTGATCGCAGGAGCGGCGGGCGCCGGGAAGTCGGCCGCGGTAGCTGCCGCTAGGGACGCATGGAGAGCCTCTGGATATCGTCTGCACGGTGCGGCGCTCTCGGGCATCGCCGCCGAGAATCTGGAAAAGGCCTCGGGCGTGGAGAGCAGAACTCTCGCCTCTTGGGAGTTGGCCTGGAAGAACGGCAAAGGCGAGTTATCGCGGCGCGACGTGTTCGTAATCGACGAGGCCGGGATGGTGGGGAGTCGCCAGATGGCGCGCGTGCTGTCGAAACTCCACGAGGCGGGGGCCAAGGCGGTGCTGATCGGCGACGCCGAGCAGCTTCAGCCGATCGAAGCCGGCGCGGCATTCCGGGCGATCGCGGAACGGACCGGTTGTTATCAGGAACTCACCGGCATTCGACGGCAGCACCAGCTGTGGCAGCGGGAAGCCTCGCGCGACTTCGCGCGCGGACATGCTGCCAAAGCTCTGGATCGATACAACGAGCAGGGCGCGGTCCGGTTCGCCGAAAGCCGCGGAGAGGCCAAGGAGGATCTGGTCAAGGGATGGAGCGCCTACCGCGCGGCTGCGCCGGAGAAGCGCGCCATCATTCTCGCGCATACCCGCGCCGACGTGGCCGAACTCAACCGGCGCGCCCGCGAAGTCCTCAAGCAGCGTGGCGAACTCGGCAGCGGCGTAAGGGTGGAAACTTCGCGCGAGGTGACGCGCGACGACGGCACCGGCGCCATCGAGCGCGGCGAGCGCACCTTCGCGCCGGGCGACCGGGTCATGTTTCTAAAGAACGATCGCGAGCTGGGCGTCAAAAACGGAACGCTTGGGACCGTCACCGATGTCGGCAGGGACTCAATGCGGGTTGTTCTGGACGGGAAGGAGCGTGAAATCGGATTCAATCTGCGGGACTACGGCGCGGTTGACTACGGCTATGCGGCGACCGTGCACAAGGCGCAGGGAGTGACGGTCGATCGGGTCTTCCTGTTGGCGACTCCCGGCATGGACCGGCACCTCACTTACGTGAGCATGACGAGGCATCGTGACGAAGCGACGCTCTATGCCGGACGCGATGACTTCAAGGATTTCGATTCACTCAAGGAGCGGCTTTCCCGCGCCCGGCCCAAGGATTCGACGCTCGACTATGCCCAGCGCCGTGGCATCGCGCCGGCGGACGAATGGGTTCGGAATCCGGAGGCCAGCCAGCGGCGCCAGCATGAGCCGGCCAGTCCGACACCAACCGCACTCGGACCAGTCGAACGCTTTCGGAAAGCGCAGAGAGAATTCATCATGGTCGCGGGGGCGTTCGATCTCGATCCAGCGGCGAAGGCGCGCGCGGCCGAACTACGCGAGGAGATGAAGCAGTCTGCGCAAAAAATATCCAGGCATTCGTCACTAATGCACGAGGCCGAACGCGCCGGTATCGCAAGTCAGGTGAAAAGCCTCGCCGCAGAGGGCGAGCGCGGCCGGAGTCGGGCCTCAAGCAAGGCTCGCGGCTATGAAAAGGATAAAGGACTCGAGCGGTAACGCATTCCAGAATCGTCGCGGGCCTCGCCGATAGGGTTCCTCCGCGTTAGACCGGACCCGGGGGCGGTCGATCGTTTGCCGATGACTGTTCGGGCCATCGTAATACTTTATTGATGGAGGCTCGTCGCGTTGCGCGACCCTGGGCCGGGGAAGGAGTCCCGGCCAGCGGGTCGCAGAGCAATGCGACTTCGCAATCCGGAATCTAAGCCCCTCCCCGGCCATCCCCCATCAGCATTTCCCCGCGCCCGGCTTCAGTGAGGCGCGGGGAAATGTTGTTTTCCACACAGATCCAAGGGAGGGGAAGTCGCTCATTTTGCACCTTTGGCTGGGACGCTACCGTTCGCCTGTGGAGAAAGTTACGGTTTAGGGCTTTAACAATTTCGTTATTTCGTTTGTGATATCTTGGACGCAAGCGCGATGAAAGCGCGGGCCGAGAGACGCGCGAGGTTTGCGGCGCGCCGGAGGTGAAAATGAAAGGATTCGGCCAGGTAATTACCGAAGCCCGCAAGAAGGCGGGCCTCACCCAGAGGGAGGTTGCCGGACGCCTCAAGCGCGAAGACGGCAGACCGGTCGATCCGCCCTACCTCAACTCCCTGGAGCACGATCACCGCTACCCGCCCGGTGATCATATGATCGAGCAGTTGGCAAATATTCTCGGCATCTCGGCTGACGTTCTGTACTTTTACGCCAACCGACTGCCCGCCGATATCAAGCGTGAAGCCGGCAATGAGTCGGTGCAAGCCGCATATCAGGCGTTCCGCAAAGCGCTGAAAAGCAAGAGTACCAACAAGAAGTAAACGTGAAATACCTTCGCCATCGGGCGATGTAGCTGTGCGAAACTCGGGGGCATCGAGAAGACCCGGCGGGGCAAGCAGAGGCCATCGGGCGAGGTGGGCTGCAGAGCATCAGGGGCTTCAGACAGTGCGCGAATCTGGGTGGCAAGGTCGGCCCCCCGCGGCGGAGACGACTCCGCCCAGCAAGGGTCGGTAATGATCATTAAGCCAATTCGAACCGTTTGAGCTTGATGCGGTCGGCGCGGACATGCGCAAGATCGTACTGTGCCTGCTGCGTCAGCCAGCTTTCGGCGCTCCCGCCGAGCGCCTGAGACAACCGCACGGCCATTTCGGGAGAAATCCCGCGCTTCTCATTGACGAGACTCCGAGAGTGGTGCGCGTCACGCCCATCGCCGCGGCGGCGGCGGTGATAGTCAATCCCGAGGGCTCAATGCACTGACGCAGCACAACGCCGCCGGGGTGCGGGGGATTCTTCATGGCCATTGTCGGTTTCCTCCTTAGTGATAAACCGGCGAAGCGCCGGGGCAACGAACTGCCCCACCCGGCGCCGAAATGGCGAGCGCTTCTAACGTTCGCCTAGCCATTTTTTCGCAACCGACCTCGGGCTGTCCGGGTACGACCAGCGCCTCGCGCACCGGCACCCGCAGCGAGTAGTGTTACGAGTTCTTGATTCAAGGACACGCCATCTAGCGCCGCCAGCCGGGCGAGACGTTCGTGGAGGGAACGAGGGAGACGAAGTCGAAGCTGCCCGGAATGACCTGCGGTCGCATCCTCTGGGGGGAGCGAATCGCCGTGAGCGCTCATCGATTCGATAATGCCGCGAGCGGCGACAACCGCTTCACGGGTGGCTTGTTCTGGCGTGGGACCATGGGCGGCGCATCCTGGCAAGGCGAGAACGCGCGCGACGAAAGCATTGTCCTCTTCGCTCCATTCCACGACGACACGATATCCAAAAGGCTCTGCCATCAATCCACCTCGAGCTTGTAAGTATCGACGATTCCCAACACCTGTCGCACCTGATACGGCTTCGCTTTTCCCGTGCCGCCCTCTTGCAGGTTGACGATCGGCAAATCCCTTCGCCGTGGATGCCGATAAATGCGGTGCGAACCACGTTTCCGATCAAGCTCATAGCCGAGGCGCACCAGAAGTCCGCATAGATCGCGGAACCGAACATTCACCGGGCTTCGTCGCGCTGTCTCAAGGAGTTCCTGCCACCGCCCCACATCTTGATGATACCGTATTTGGAACCACGGCGCCAAGAAGAGCGATTGGATTGCAGGGCAAAGTTGCGGGGTTTGCGGACGGTCACGTTTAGAACCAGTCCCCCTGGATTGTAAGGCGGGTTCCCAACGAGTGAAAGAACAAGGAAAATCGCAGTATTCCTCGCTTTTCTGCTCGCGGGTCGGGGCCTCATCGCGACTCATAGTACGCCCCTAGCTACGGATAGCATCGTGCGGCCGGCAGAACTCATATCCAGCACGGCTTTCGCAGCCGCGGATTACCGAGGCGAATTAGGGAAGTTACGGGAAAATCATCGTTTGCTGGATGGCCGCGATCACGGAACAAGGGGTGGGTCGATGGTAATCCCCAAAGTAGGCCAGACCGGGTCAATATCAACGTTTTCAGTAGGAAAGATGCGACTGGCGCGCTACAATCGGAACAGGATGGAAGACTTTCTCAAAGGTCGAAATTCGGTCGTGCACAGTGACCCGGAAATTCTCGGCGGAACTCCCGTCTTCGTGGGCACCCGCGTCCCCTTGCGCAACCTGATTGACTACTTCGAAGGGGGCGCAGTCTGGACGAATTCCTGGATGACTACCCTACGGTGTCGCGTGCTCAGGCAATCGGCGCACTTGAAGCGGCTCATGAGGTTCTGACAGCGAGTGCGCGTCTCCTCGATGAGCAGCTCCCTCGTCGCGTGGCTCGCGAGCTAACCGGACACGACGTCCGCACCGTTCAACCGCAGGGTTGGGCCGGCCTTCGCAACGGAGAGCTTCTGCGACGTGCGGCGAATGAAGGCTTCGAAGTCCTATTGACCAGCGACCAGAATCATCAGTTCCAGCAGAATCTCTCGTTAGCGCAGTTGGGCGTCGTTGTTCTGGTCGCAATACACTTGAAGATTTACTTCCGCTGGTTCCACGTGCCATCGATGCGATCTCCAGGAGTCAGCCCGGCAAGTGATGCGCGTTAGTCAGTAACGGTCTAACGGTTGTCAAGTTCAAGAGGTGGATTTTGCTGGCGCGGCGGAGTTTAAGATGAAAGGATTCGGCCAGGTAATTATTGAGGCCCGCACGAAGGCGGCGGGCCTCACGCAAAAGGAGATTGCCGGAGCCTCAGGCGCGAAGGCGGCAGACCGGTCGATCCGCCCTACCTCGACTCCCTGGAGCACGCTCACCGCGATCCGCCCGCGGATCACCTGATCGAGCAGTTGGCAAAGAAAACCTCGGCATCTCGGCTTACACCATCCACTCCTGTGCCAACCACCTGCCCGCTGATATCAAGCGCGAAGCCGAGAGCAAATCGGTGGATGTCGCGTAGCAGGCCTTTCGCAAAGCGCTGAAGGACAGGAACTCCGGCAAGAAATAAAAGTGAAATATCTTCGCGATCCACTCGGACGGCCGATTCCCCGCATTTTTTTCGAGGATCTGAATGAGCTCGACACCGCGTGCGAAGCGATTATCGGCGATTTCACACAACGCCGATACGGCCGCTTCCGATTGCCCATCCCGACCGACGCTCTGATCAACCTGATCGCGGAAGAGACCGATGAACTCGATCTCTATTCGCAGCTACCTGACGGGGTCGAAGGGCTGACCGATTTTTATTCCGATCGCCGGCCCAGGGTACGCATCGCGGACGACCTCTCCAATGCTCGGCGCGTCCATCGACTGCGCACCACTTTGGCGCATGAATATGGTCACGTAAGGTTTCACGCTCCGTTGTGGCGCAAGGTCGGGGCTCTAGAACAGCAGAGAGTTCAGGCGCCGTCCTGGACTTGCGCGTGGAATACGATCGTCGATGCACCGGAGAACGACTGGATGGAGTGGCAGGCGGGCTACGTCTGCGGAGCTCTGCTGATGCCCCGCAGCGAGATCCGGGAATTCGCACACCTTTACGCGATGGCCCGCGGATTAGCTATGCCGCTTGGCGCGAACTCGGCCGAGAGCGTTGAATTGATCGGCTTTGCCGGGCAGAAGTTCGAGGTCTCGCGGCTCGCCGCGCGTATCCGGATGCTGAAGTTGCGGTTGCTAGTAGATTGATGAGGTTTGGTGCCGGGTGGGAAACGGCGCCGGTCACCCTTCAGAGGTCAAGAAAAGTGTCGGCGAGCTCGCGGCACGCCTGCGAAGTCGTCAATCAACCGCCGATGGGGAGTCCGCTCGTCCTCCAGGTTTCGACGATATGGACGAAAAACCGACCGTATCGTCGAAGGACAAGCCAGGTTGAGTACCGTTGCAAGCGAGTGCCGCGCCCTGTTGAAGCGAAAAGCGAGAGATGTTTGACGCCACTTTGTTGGAGACACGGCGCCCGTGCGAAAAATCTGCGGAAGATCGGGACTTTCTAACGGACATAATTGACAAAGTTCGCGTGTATATAGTCGCGCGGCGGTTAAATTGAGCCGAACGCGCCGCGAGTCAAGCGTGATAAGGAAGTATGATTGGATCTTTTGCGCAAAAAGCTAAAAGGCGGGCCGGCCAATCCGGACAATGATCCTTCAACCTTCTAGATGTCCATTTATTTTAGACCATAGCGAAATTATTTGATTTGACAATTTCATAATTAAAGGAGTACGATCGGTAGCGTGCGGTGAACCGGGATGCGCCTGAGGACGCCTCCGCAACGCTACACGTAATTCCAATCAGGTGGGTATCGTCATGGAAAACGAGAAGAAGCTGAACAGCCCGAAGCTCGGTTGGACGCTTGAGGAACTGGCGCACAGTCTGAGCGTGTCCGTCCCCTTTCTGCGGCTCGAGGTGAAGCGTGGCCGGCTGCGCGCGGCGCACCTGGGCCGCCGGGTCGTGCTGCTCGATGCCGAAGTGCGTCGCTACCTGGCCGAAGCGAGCGAACGCGCGGCCTGAACGTCCCAAGGGAGGAAAGCAATGGGTGTCTACAAGCGGGGCGAAACGTACTGGTTCAAGTTCCTCTTTCAAGGGCAACTCATCCGGGAGTCAGCCAAGACCAATTCGAAGACGGTCGCGCGCGAGGCGGAACGGGCGCGCCGTCGCGATCTTGAGTTGGCCGTCAACCGCATCCGGCGGCCTGAGCAGATGCCGCTCTTTTCCATCGCGGCCGCGGGTTGGCTTAAGACCAAGCAGGTGCGGAGCAGGTACACGAAGCTCCACTACCAGTTTTATGTAGCGACCTTATCTGAATTTTTTGGGAGAAGATTGCTCTTCGATCTCCGCATTGAGGATATCAGCGCTCTGCAACAGTCACGCGCGGCAGAGGGAAAGTCAGGACGCAGCGTGAACGCAGAGGTTGGCGTGCTCCGCCAGATTCTGAAGCATTACAACCTGTGGGCCACGCTTTCAGACCGGGTGCGATCTCTCCGCGAGCGGCGCGACGTGGGTCGCGCGATTGATCGCGATGATGAGCGCAAGCTGTTAGATGCAATCGCCCGCAGCCGCTCGCCCAGCCTGCTGCCGTTGTTCATCGTCAGCATCGATAGCGGCTTGCGCGCGTCGGAAGTGCGTCATCTGCGCCGTTGCGACCTGCGCCTAACCTGGACGGAAGGGATCATCCAATCGGGCGAAATCATCGTCTCCCGTTCCAAGACCGAGGGTGGCACCGGACGCGGGGTTCCGCTGACTCGCCGCGCGTGCGCCAGCTTGAGCCTCTGGCTGGCCAGGTTTCCGGCAGCGGGACCCGAGAGCTATGTTTTCCCCACGCATCAAATCGGTTTCGCCGGGCACCTGCGCAAACCGTACCTCTACAATGTCGATCTGACGCGCCCGATGAGCGAGTGGAAATCGGCCTGGAAGGTTGCCCGCAAGCAGGCCGAAGTCACCTACCGCTGGCACGATCTTCGCCACACGTTTATCTCCCGCTTGGCCGAAAATCCAAACGTCAGCGAACAGACCATCACCGCATTAGCGGGGCATGTTTCGAAGAGAATGCTGGAGCGCTACAGCCATATTCGCACGCAGGCCAAGCGCGACGCGGTCTCCGCGCTGGACGCTATGGATGGGAGGGCACAAAATTGGGCACAATCGCCCAAAGTCACTGATTTCGGCATTGCCGAAAGTCCCGATAAGTCTTTGAATTCATTGAGTTTTTTAATGGAGCGGGTGATCGGTTTCGAACCGACGACCTTGTGCTTGGCAAGCACACGCTCTACCAACTGAGCTACACCCGCTCGCCAGTCTGGCTGGTCAGACCTCAATGATTTATTGGTCGGCACCGCACTTGTCAATTCGCCATACGGCCACCGAGCGCCGCCAGCCAAACCAGCCGCGCCCATCTGCCCATCTAATGACGCGGCGCCAATCAAATCGCAGCCCGGCGGGCGACCGCCGAGCGTGGCCGCCGCATGATCACATTCCAGGCCCGGTAGAAGTAATCGATGCCCGACCACACCGTCAGCAGCGTCGCCATCCAGAGCATGAACAGGCCGGCGGCGAAGAAGTCGATGTGGAAGTAGGTGTAATGGATGAGCAGTCCGTGCAACGCGATCGACTGCAAC
>Ga0181536_10000316_pt1 | contig 58403 bp, 54 predicted proteins | sample PEATcosm2014_Bin_41_FD_121105 | JGI IMG/M metagenome (GOLD analysis project Ga0181536, IMG submission 121105) | Peatland microbial communities from MTU Mesocosm Facility, Houghton, MI, USA - PEATcosm2014_Bin17_60_metaG | ecosystem: Environmental > Terrestrial > Soil > Wetlands > Peat | place...
TATAGGCTTGGTAATCGCGCTCATCCTCATCGTGGTCGGGGTCAAAGAAGCGGGACTGAATCTCCTGGTGCTTCTGTGGGCAGCTGACGCAGTGCTCCTCATTGTCACGACCGTGTTCGTTTACAAATCCGAGGCCCCGTGGGCCGACAACAGGGTGAAGAACCTCATCTGGGTTGTATTCGGAGTCGCTTTCCTTTCGAACGTCGTGGTTCCGCTCATTCTCCTTGGACGACTGAATATCGTAGCGATCATGATTTACGTCGTTGTTTTTTCCTTCCTTTTCTGGTTGAACGCACAGGCGGGCAAGTGCATCGCGTCTGAACCGCCGAAGTCGCCCCCAGCTACGAAATCGTAACCGTGTGCTTGAGCCGCGCGAGCGCCGGCAGCGACATCATGCGCCGAGAGTCTGCGGCATGAGCGCTCTCCTTTGCCTCAATCCTGCGCTTCTTGCGCCTCTTTGCGCAAAGTAAGAAAAGGGCTCACGCAACGACGCAAAGGCGCGCAAGAACAACAAAGACAAAGGTGCCTCTGCTTTGCATTCGTCGTGCTTTCCGCCTTTGCGTCTTTGCGTGAGTATATTCTCCTTTGCCGTGGTCCCGCGCTTCTTGCGCCTGCTACTCTGCGAAGTAGCGGCCTTTCGCTACGTAGCACGAGTCTTTGCGGCAGAATTACGTTCCCATACTCCGTTGGTTCTGCTGCGCTTCCCGCGGCTCCTGGCGGGTGAAACCGGCGCGCGGCAGCAGGGCGGGCGCCGGTTGCTCCGCCACCTTCAACCGGCGCGTGACGCGGTAGAGATAGGGCTGCGTGCCGGTGATCTGCGTGAAGGCGCGCGAGAAGGCGGTCGGGTCGCGATAGCCGACCATCCGCCCGATCTTCTTGACCGTGTGCCGCGTTCCGGTGAGGTAGTCCATCGCCTGGACGATCCGGTACCGCTTCAGATACGCGCCCGGCGTCATGCCGGCCTCCTGGCGGAATTTCCGGAGGAAGTGATACTTGCTCAGTTGCGCGCCGCGCGCCAGGGCGGCGAGCGGGATCTTCTCCGAAAAGTGGCTCGAGATGTACTCCACCGTCCAGATGGTGACCTGGCTCGGCGACACGCCGGGTTTCCGGTCCAGCGTCGTGAAGGTGCGGCGCGCGACGTGCGCGACGATTTCGAGCGGCCCGGTCGCCTTCCCCGCGGATAGAATGCCGTCCTGCGGCTTGGTCTGTGGTTCGGAGCGAGAGATTTCGTCCGGCTCTCCGGCGGATTCATCCATGGTTCCTGGCCCTCCCTTGCCGCGTTCCATAAGCGCGAACGCCGTGCCGCGGAGAAGTTGCGGAGGCCGAACGCGCAACCGGCGGCGCTCGCTGGGGTTGCGCGCGAGGAGCTTTCCGTCGAGCGGCGGCGGCTGTTGCCGGACGGGCGACAGCGGTGATCTTTGTAAAAGAAAAGGAAAGGGCTCACGCAAAGCCGCAAAGACGCCAGGAACAATGAAGGCAAGAATGGCCAAGCTTCGCATTCGCCGTACTTTGCGACTTTGCGCCTTTGCGTGACCATTGCTTTTGCAAACATCAATAAAGGCGCGTTTTCTCGGGGCGGGAGCGCCGACGGCTGTTGCCGCGGCGGCGTCAGGACGGCCGCGAAAAGTATGAGCGACGAGTGATGAATGAGGAAGGACTTCGTCATTCGTCATTCAGACTCTGCCTTCGCCGCCGGCGGTCTCGGTTGACACCTGCGGCCAGTCTGATAGAATCGTGCGTTGGCCGACCCTGCGCGGTCGGGCTCGGACCTTGCGCGGAACGACTTGGAGGACCCGATGGCTTTGAAGCTGCGCGATCTTGCGGCCCTGCTCGGGGGCGAACTGGTCGGCGACGGGGAATGTCTCATCGAGCGCGTGGCCTCGATTGACCACGCCGGCGCGGGGGAGATCACCTTCGTCAGCAACACGAAGTACACGCCCTTCCTGCAGACGACGCAGGCGGCGGCGATCATCGTCGCGCCGCCGTTCCGGAATCTGCGCAAGAACCTGATCGTGACGGCGAATCCGTACCTGGCCTTCGCCCGCGCGGTCGGCGCGCTGATGGAGCAGCCGGCGCCGCGCGCGCCGGGGGTTCACCCGACGGCGATCATCGCGCCGACGGCCCGGCTCGGAGAGGATGTCGCGATCGGGCCGCACGCGGTGATCGAGGATGCCGCGGAAATCGGAAACGGCGTCACGATCATGGCGGGCGTTTTCATCGGGCCGGGCGCCTCGATCGGAGAGGGGACGTGGATTCACCCGAACGCGGCCATTTACCGCGGCGTGCGGATCGGGAAGCGCTGCATCATCCACGCGAACGTGAGCCTGGGCAGCGACGGCTTCGGCTGGGCGCCGCTCGACGCGAAGAAACACTTCCTCCTAGAAATGCTGGCGAGCGGCCGCGCCCCGGCCGCCGCCCCAGGGGCCCCCGCGCCGAAGGTGGACCTGAAATCCCCGTACGAGCGCATCCCGCAGGTCGGCATCACCGCCATCGGCGACGACGTGAGCATCGGGGCGAATTCGGTCATCAACCGCGGCGGACTCGGCAACACCTCCATCGGACGCGGGACGAAAATTGACAGCCTCGTGGTGATCAGCCACAACGTCGAAGTCGGGGAGGACTGCCTTTTCGTCAGCCAGGTCGGCGTCAGCGGGTCGGTGAAGATCGGCCACCATTGCAGTTTCGGCGGGCAAGTCGGCGTGGCCGGGCACCTGAAAATCGGCGACAACGTCCAGGTCGCCGCGCAGTCCGGCGTCAGCCACGAGCTGCCGGCGAACGGGACGTACTTCGGCTCGCCCGCCCGGCCGATACAGGAGATGAAGCGCGCGGTGGCCGCGCTCCACAAACTGCCGGAACTGCGCGACGAGATCCGGCACGTCCAGAAGCGCATGGCCGAGATCACCGCGCTGCTCGACCGCGACGTGGGCGAAACGAAGCCCAAGCCGCCTGAAACGTAACCGCCCCTCGGCATCGCTCAGGGTCCCCGAACGGTCATGCGATCCGCATTGGGAACGATCCTCGGCTCGATCACGTTCTGGAGCGCCATGGCCTTCGCCACCATCTGGGTCTTCCTGGTCGTCCGCAGTCGAAACCGCCGCCAGCGCGAGCAATGGAAAGAGCAAGAGCGCGAATGGGGCCTGCCCGATCCCGACGACGAGCCGCCCGACGACGAGAACGTTCCTTGACCCGGCGTCGCCGGCCGGGTAATCTCTGTCCGGCGGGAGCGATTTTGACGGAATGGAGTTTGTTTTGCTCTGTTGAAAACATGGCTGCCTGACTCTTTGAGGCTGCGTCGTCGTCATTCCCGCGAAAGCGGGAATCCACGTTCTGCGCAGGATTCTGGATTCCCGCTTTCGCGGGAATGACAATGGATTCGGCTGAAAACATGATGCTTTCAACAGAGGAAGTTTGTTTCATAACCCGTGGAAGCTGCGGAGCGCTGTCCGTTCGTAATCATAATCGTAATCCTAATCGTAATCGCCGTGCCGTATTGGCGTGCGCCGGACAACGGCGATTACGATTACGAGTAAGATTACGATTACGATGCTTTGAAAGATGAGAAGGGAGATTCATGAACGACTGGCTGGTTACCGGCGGGGCGGGGTTCATCGGGTCGCACATCGTCGAAGCGCTCCTGAAACGCGGCGCGAGCGTGCGCATCCTGGACGATTTTTCCACCGGCCGCGAGGAGAACCTGGCCGCGTTCAGGGCCGGGCTGACGGTGATCCGGGGCGACTTGAACGATCCGGCGGCGCTTCGACGCGCGGTCCGGGGCGCGGAAGTCATCTTTCACGAAGCCGCCCTGCCGAGCGTCCCGCGCTCCGTCGCCGACCCGATTGCCAGCAACCGCGCGAACATTGACGGCACGGTGGCGCTGCTCTGGGCGGCGAAAGAGGCGGGCGTCCGGCGCGTCATCTACGCCGCCTCGTCGGCGGCGTACGGGGACTCGCCCACTTTCCCGCGCGTCGAGACGCTGCTGCCGGAGCCGCTCTCGCCCTACGCCGTCGGCAAGCTGGCCGGCGAGCACTACCTCTACGCCTTCTGGCGCTGCTATGGGCTCGAGACCGTGTCGCTGCGCTACTTCAACGTCTTCGGCCCGCGGCAGGACCCGAAGTCGCAATACGCCGCCGCCATCCCGCTCTTCACGGCCGCCATCCTGGAGGACCGCCCGCCAGTCGTCTATGGCGACGGCGAGCAGTCGCGCGACTTCACGTACGTCGAAAACGTCGTCCACGCGAACCTGCTCGCCGCGGACGCGCCCGAAGCGCCGGGCAAAGTCTTCAACGTCGGCTGCGGCTCGTCGGTGACCGTCAACCAGGTCATCGCCGCGATCAACCGGGTCCTCGTCAAGAACGTCCGGCCGAAATACGAGCCGCGCCGCGCCGGCGACGTGATGCACTCCCTTGCGGACATCTCCGCCGCAAAGAAATTCCTCGGCTACGAGCCGAAGGTGTCGTTCGAGGAGGGGCTGTTCAAGACGGTCGAGTTCTTCAAGAGCGCGCGCCGGCAGGCTCGTTGAGACGGACGCCCCTGAGATGGGGAAGAGGCGCTCTCCCTGGCTTGACTTGCGCCGGCGTTCGCGCGATAATGTTAGGCAGAGGTTAGAGATGCCCTTTTGGAGCGAAAGGCCCCGATGAACCTGACTCCGAAACAACTCAACGTCCTGCGCTTCGTCCGGAAGTTTCGCGACTCTCACGAGTACGCGCCGACGCTGGAGGAGATCGCGCGCGAATTCGACGTCTCCAAGATCACCGCCCTGCAGCACCTGAGGGCGCTCGAAAAGCGCGGCGCGATCCGGCGCAGCCGGTACCAGTCGCGCTCCATCGAAATCATCGAGCTGCCCAAGCCGCATGCCGGCCGGCGCATCCGGATCGCCGGGACCATCGCCGCCGGCGCGCCGATCGAGGCGATCGAAGAGCGCGAGGTGCTCGATCTCTCCGATCTCATCCGCGGCCGCGCCGATCCCTTCCTCCTCCGCGTGCGCGGCGACTCGATGATTGACGAACAGATCCGCGAAGGCGACTACGTCATCTGCGAGCGTCGCTCCACCGCCGTCAACGGCGAGACCGTCGTCGCGATCCTGCCCGGCGGCGAGGCCACGCTGAAGAAATTCTACCGCGAGCCGAACGGCCGCATCCGCCTCCAGCCCGCGAACCCGAAGCTGTCGCCGACCTACGCGGAGCGCGTAGAGATCCGCGGCGTCGTCGTCGGCGTCCTGCGAAAATACTGAGGGACCGCGCCGGATTGACCGGGCGCGCAGGATGACTCTTTTCTCGCCCTCGTGATACTGTTATCCTGTGAAGAGCCTGGCCCCCCGTTCATCAACAGGAGGCTGCTCCGGTGACCCGCAAAGAGGCGGTCCGCAGGACGCTCGCCTTCCGGCCGGTTCGGCCGACGCCGTACAACTTCGACTTCACGCGCCCGATGCGGCGGAAGCTCGCCGAGCACTTCGGCAATCCCGACGTGGACCAGGCGGTCGGAAACTACATCCTCCAGATCAATGTCGGCTCGAACGCCGGCGCCGAGGTCAACCGCGTCGCCGCCGGCCTCATGGAACCGCTCGGCGAGGAGCGTTTCCGCGACGAGTTCGGCGTCATTTGGGACAAGCGCGGGGGCGACGACATCGGCGTGCCGCAGAACCAGGTGATCACCGAGGCGGACCCGGACCTCTGCCCGGTCCCCGACGCGGCCGACCCGCGGAGATGGAACGGCTACGAAAAGATCGCGGCGACCGCCGGCGACCGGTATCTCCTGGCCTGTTTCAGCTCGCCGCTGTTTCAGCGCGCGTGGTTCCTGCGCGGCATGGCGGAGTTCATGATGGACATGGCGCTGCGCGAGGAGTTCACCGAGGCGCTGCTCGACCGGCTCATGCGCTTCAGCATCGGCATCGTGCGCGAGGTCGGCCGGCGCGGCGCCGACGGCATTTTCTTCTACGACGATTATGCCCAGCAGAGCGGACTGCTCTTTTCGCCGGGCATGTTCCGGCGCTACTTCGCGCCGAGGCTCGGCCAAATCTTCGGCGCTGCGAAATCGGCGGGGCTCGACGTCTTCTTCCACTGCTGCGGCGACTGCTCGACAGTCCTGGAGGACCTCCGCGCCGCCGGCGCGCAGGTCTTCAATCCGTTCCAGCCGGAAGTCATGGACGTCGGCCGGCTCGCGGACCAATTCGCCGGGCGGCTGGCCTTCTACGGCGGCATCTCGACCCAGCGCACGCTGCCGTTCGGAACCGTCGCGGAGGTGCGCGAGGAGGCCGCGAGGATGATCGCTCTCTTCCGCGGCCGAGGAGGCTACATTCTCGCCGCCGCTCACGCCATCCAGCGCGACGTGCCGCTCGAAAACGTTCTCGCGCTGGTGGAGGCCGCGCGCGAAGGGTGATTCATCCGGCTGCGACGACCGGTGATCGTATCGTACTCGTCCTCGTCGTCGGCCTCGTCCTCGAACTTCTGTTCTGAACGGCCGAGGACGAGGACCAGGATCAGGACGAGTACGATTGGTTGACGCTCCAGCGCGCAGAGTAATTCGCGTTGCTGTCGTTTTCCAGTTTACGAAACCGGTTCCAATCCAATCCGCAACGAACGTATCGTCCTGGGACATCTGCGCCGCCCCGCGCGGGGGCTTCCAAGGCCTCGCAAATTCTCCAGCAGTAAAGCCTCCTGTCATAACTCGCCAATGTGTTGCGTCTTATAGCAAGCCCATCGGCCGCGCGTCTTCCAGTCCGCCACGGCCGGACCAACGGCACGGGACTTGCTTCCTGATTCATCGAACGTGAGGTGAATCGGTCGGCTACCGTGGCCGCTCGTCCTTGTCGTGAGTGGGTTCTACAGTGTGCGCCTTCGGAAAAAATGGCCTGGCGGCATCCGAATCGGCGCTAGAGCCTGCTGATATGGATGAGCGGCCCGTTTTTTTCCGCGCGCGGTGAGCGGCGGAATTCAGCGGAGAGGACCGGCGGATGTTTTTCATTCTGCAAGCTGCGCTCTACGTCGCGCGGTACGTATTCGTCCTCCTGCTGGCCCCGCCCTCAGATAATCCTTAACTCCACCGAAACCATAGCGACTCCGCAGCGTGTCTTCTCCCATCCGTTTCCTGCTTCAGACACCAGTTCGACGGCCTTGGCGCGCGCGGCACTGGCTAGGTCGCCCAAGAGCTCTTCTAACCTCGGGACCTCAGTGCCGGTCAAAGCCACGCGCACAGTGCCTATTTCAGTGCCGGCCGAGAGTTTGGTTTCGGTCTTATGGCGGCGGATGATCTCCAGGATGGTCACAGCGAGATCGCCGGCACGGTCGGCGATTGGGTCGCGCCAACCTGGTTCTGTGTGTGGCCACGGCGCCGCATGAATCGAGGGCCAGGACGCGCGATGGGCAAAGCAGAACTGGTACAACTCCTCGGTAATAAATGGCGTAATGGGCGCCAAAAGCCGCAACACCGATAGCATCGCCGTGTACAGCACCGTCTGGGCCGAGTGGCGCGGCGCAATCTCGGTCCCGTATAGCCGCCCCTTGGCCATCTCGATGTAGTTATCGGCAAGGATGTTCCAGAAGAAGCGCTCGGCTGTTTCCTTGGCCGACACGAAATCATGGGCCTCGAAGGCTGCAGTTGCTTCCTCTGCGGCGCATGCCAGTTTCGATAGCAGCCATCGGTCCAAGGTCAGCAACTCGGCGGCTGGACGGGCAAAGTCGTGCAACCGGTCAGCGGCAAAGCGCGTGGCATTATACAGCTTGGTCGCCAGCCGCCGACCTGCGACAAAGTCTTCGGGGCGACAGAGCGTGTCGCGCCCGGCGCGCGTGCAGCAGGCCCAATAGCGTATGGCGTCGGCCGACTCTCGGTCAATCAGCGACGGCAGATCGGAAGCCCCGCTCTTGGACTTGCTGATCTTCTGCCACTTGGGCTTCCGTTCTCCTTTCGCCTCTGCGGACGGACTCACCGCATGGCCGGATATGAGGATTTCGAGCCAGGGCAACTTGTCGAGGTGCAGAAGCGACTTCACGATGGTATAGAACGCCCAGGTTCGTATGATGTCGTGCGCCTGCGGGCGAAGCGACATGGGGATCAACCGGCGCGTCCTGTCGTCCGTCTCGCCCCAGCCGCTGTTGATCTGCGGGGTGAGCGAGGACGTGAACCACGTATCAAGCACCGACATTTCACCACGGGTCTCGCGGCTTCCACAACTGCAGGGGACTTTGGGGCAACTCTGTCGCGGGTCCGACGGCAAGTCTTCCTCTCGTGGCAGAATGACATCACCACAGGCTTGGCAATGCCAGAGTGGAAACGGCACACCATAGAGCCGCTGCCGTGAGATGCACCAGTCCCAGCGCAGGTTCTCGATCCAGTGCTCGTAGCGCTTCTGCATGTGCGCTGGGTGCCAGGTGATTTCCCGCCCGGCGGCAAGCAGCCGATCCTTCATGTCCAGGATGCGCACGAACCACTGCGGAGTCATCAGGAACTCCAGCGGCGTTCCGCAGCGTTCATGGATGTTGAACGCATGGCTCAACGACCTCTGCCCGGCAATAAACCCCCCGTCGCGCAGTTTTTCGAGCGTCGCGCGACGCGCCTGAGTTGAGGTCATCCCTGCAAGGGTGTCAGCCGCAGTCGTCATCCGGCCGTCACCGCCGATGGCTTTTTTGTGGGGAAGGCCATGCTCGCTCCACCAAGCGATGTCGGTTGTATCGCCGAATGTGCAGCACATCACGACGCCAGTCCCCTTCTCGCGGTCCACCTTCTCATCGGACAAAATCGGCACGCTCTGTCCGAAGAGAGGCACAATGGCCTGACGCTCAGCCAGGCGGGGCCATCGCGGGTCTGCCGGATGAACGAAGATCGCCACGCAGGCGGGAAGAAGCTCGGGGCGCGTCGTGGCGATCGGAAGCTCTTCACCATTGTCGAGGGCGAACCGAAGCGTGGTCATTTGCGTAGTCGCCTCGGCATCTTCAGCTTCGGCCTGCGCAATTGCTGTCCGGCATTCGGGGCACCATAATGTGGGCGCCTCCTGACGGTAGATTCGCCCTTGCCGGAAAAGATCGAGGAACGAGCGCTGGGCCATGCGCCAACTGCGCTGATCCATCGTCGTGTACAGGAGCGACCAGTCCACGCTCAGGCCAATGCGATCCCAGATGGCTCTGAACTCCGCTTCCGCCTCCTGACTGACCTGAGCGCATTGCAGACGAAACTCATCTGGGGCTATTTCGTTTGGGCGGATGCCCAAGTGCTTTTCGGCCAGTCGTTCGGTCGGCAGGCCATTGTCGTCGAAGCCCATGGGGTAGAAGACGTTGTCCCCTCGCATGCGCCGGTACCGCGCGATGGCGTCGGCATGGGTGTAAGAGAACAGGTGGCCAATGTGCAGCGAACCTGACACTGTGGGCGGCGGGGTGTCAATGGAATAGATCGGGGCGGGCGAGTCGGCGCGGAAATGGAGAAGGCCTGATTGTTGCCAGTGGGCCATCCACTTGGCTTCGGCGGCTTTGGCATCGTAGTGTTTCGGCAGCGACATGATCGGACTCCTTGGACTCTGAACCATTAAATGCAGCACGCCAGGGATGGGCTGCCGTCCACCCATGGCGCTTATCGGTCGAGTCGTCTCACATAAGCTCGTGCCGGCGCGCCAGGGGCAACGGGCAGCCCCTGCGTACACCGACAACTACCCGCACGTTCCGTTGACTGGAAGGCCTGGCGCTCATGTGAATTCAGAGTCCTCTTGAAGTTCATTGGCTATTCAACCACGGGAGGGCGCGGATTTCAAGCGCCATGTCTGCGAGATTAGGTCAGGAACCGGACGTTCATCCCCTTCAGCCGTTTTCGCATGACCTCGAACGCCTGCGGATTGTCATCCACCAGGATGAATCGGCGGCCCAGTTCGTGCGCGGCGACGCCGGTCGTGCCGCTGCCGGCGAAAAAGTCCAAAACCAGATCGCCCGGGTTCGATGAGGCGAGGATTATCCGCCGGAGGATTCCGAGCGGCTTCTGCGTCGGGTAGCCGGTCTTCTCCTTGCCTGTCGGGCTGACGATCGTGTGCCACCAGGTGTCGGTCGGCAGCTTGCCCCGCCGCGCCTTTTCCTCGCCGACCAGCTCCGGCGCCATGTACCGGATGCGGTCCACGGCCTCGGCGTTGAACGTGTAGCGATCCGGGTCCTTCACGTAGAAGAGGATGTTGTCGTGCTTGGCCGGCCAGCGCCGCCGCGCGCGCGCGCCGTAATCGTAGGCCCAGATGATCTCGTTGAGGAAGCATTCGCGGCCGAAGAGATCGTCGAGCATCACCTTGGCGTAATGCGTCTCGCGGTAATTCAGGTGTACGTAAATCGAGCCGGCCGGCGCGAGGACGCGGCGCGCCTCGGCCATCCTCGGCCGCAGGAACGCGATGTAGTCCTCGAAGCGGTCCGGGAACGCGCTGCTCCCGAGCCGGAGGGTCCGGTAGCGACGCCCGCCGAAGCCGACGCGGTCGCCGTTTTCCGAGCGCACGGTCTTCAGGTGCAGGCGGCTCTGCCGGCCGCCGGTGTTGAACGGCGGGTCAACGTAAATGAGATGGACGGAGCCGGCCGCCAACCGCCGAAGGAGCGGGAGGTTGTCGCCGAGATAAACGAGGTCCTTCCATTCCGCACTGCGCATTCCGCGCTCCTCCGTCCCGCTACGCTCGACGGAGCGGGGCGCACTCTGTCGTTACAGCTTCCGGCTCTTCTCGAGCATATCCTCGAGCTTGCGGACGACCTCGGATTCCTGCTTCTCGGTCAGCCCCAGGATTTCCTGCAGCGCGATGCCGATGTGCGGGATGTACTTGGTGATGTACTGGCGCTTGCGCTCCGCTTCGGCCTCGCGGCGGCGGCGGCGGACGAACATCCCGAGGTTCCGCCCGCACTCCTGGAGCGCCAGCTTGATCTCCTTGAGGATCTCCGGGTAGTGCGCGACCGCCTCCTTGCTCTCGGAGGTGAACGGCACCCAGACGCTGGCGATGTGGACGAAGATGGCGAGCGGGCCGACGGGAAGCTGCCCCTGCGATTGCTGGATGCCGTAGTTCCGCCACGCCGTGGTCGCGGCGGCGCGAGTGACGGCGCACGCGGACTGCTGATAGAGCAGCGGCACGCGGTTGGCGAACCGGATGAGCCGGCAGGCCTCCTCGGCGGGCAACCGCCCGCCGTACGCCAGGCCGGCCTCGACCTGGAACGGGTTGCCGCGATAGACCGCCGGCGGGCGCGTGACGGTGTGATAGAAATCCGCCTCGACGCCGCGCTTGAGGCCCTTGAGCAGCAGCTCCTCTCCGATCGGCACCACGCAGTCCATTGGCGGCTTCATCAGCTTCGTCGCCTGCAGCGCCGCGTAGAGCCGCTCGGCCTCGTCGCGGCCGACGCGCGCGGGCCGCGCGTTCGGGTTCACGTTCGCGCGCCGGCAGATGTCCGCCGCCACCGGACTGCTCACGCGCGAGAAATCGGCATGGAGGAACGACGACACGCGCGGCGAGCGCGTGGACTGAAGCATGCCGATCAGCATCCCGAGCTCGATGCCGTACGGGTGCGGCTTGATCTCGCGCGGCTCCGGCGGGAGCGCGTTCGAGGAGCGCCCGAGGCGCAGCGCCTCGCCTTCCGGCGGCTCGAACAGGATCGTGGCGTGCGGGTTGGCGATGGCCACCTGCTGCAGGTACTCCTCGACCGATTGGCGCCCGCGGGTGTAACGCGCCTGCAACTCGATCTCCACGCGCGTGCCGTGCGGGCGGTCCCAGTCCACCTCCTCCTCTTTCACCACGGTCGGCTCGTTCTTCTTCGTGTCGAGCAGCAGCTCGCAGCGGTACGCCTTGCGGCGCGAGGCCGCGCGGGAGATGATGCGCGTCGGCTTGCCCGTCGTCAACTGGCCGTACATCCCCGCCGCGCTGATGCCGATGCCCTGCTGCCCGCGCGCCATGCGCATCCGGTGGAACTTCGAGCCGTAGAGCAGCTTACCGAAAATCCTCGGGACCTGGGCGGGCACGATGCCGGGGCCGTTGTCCTCGATCGTCACGCGGAAACGGTCCTCGACGCCGTCCGCCTGGGCGACCGCGACGCTCAGTTCGGGCAGAATACCGGCCTCTTCGCAGGCGTCGAGCGAGTTGTCCACCGCCTCCTTCACCGCGGTCAGGAGCGCCTTGCGCGGGTTGTCGAATCCGAGCAGGTGACGGTTCTTCGTGAAGAACTCGCTGACCGAAATCTCGCGTTGCTGCTTGGCGAGTTGCTCGGCCGTGCGGCGGTGGGGGACGGGCGCTTCCGCCGGTTTTTTCGCAGACTCAGCCGGCGGCGGGACGGACGTCCTGGCCGGCTTTGCGCGGGCTGGCGGCGGGGCGGCCTTGCGCTTCAGCGGAGATTTCGCGGCGGCTCGCGACTTTTCCTTCCCGCTGCCGCTCGGATGGCGGGCAAGCCCGCCAGAAGGATGGCGGGCAAGCTCCTCGGGCCAGGGTATCGCCCGGCTGCGCAGTTTAGCGGCCCGCTTCTTGCTCAATGGATTTCTCACACGCGAGACGACGCGCAGGTCGTATCGGATTGCCGCCGACGACGTTGCGGGCCATTCTAGGCCGCGCCCTTTGCGAAGTCAAACCGGCGCGCCGGAGCCGCAGACCGCACTTGACACGCCGCCTGCGCGCGCCAATAATTAATGTAGAAAGGCGACGGCGGCCATGGAGGATTCCGGCAGATACGTCGCGATCAACGCAACGCTCAGGCGGCTGGAGCGGTACGCGACGCTCTCGCCGTTCTGCCGGGCCTTCTACCGGCTCATTTACGAACTGCTGGGCGACCCGGAGATGGAGTCCGCCAAGCTCCGGCAGGCCTTCCATGTCTTCCTTCGCTGCGAGTGCCGAAAGCACCAGGCCGTCCGCGGCATCGTGAAGGACGGCGCTCTGGACCTGGAGAAGATCATCCGCTCGGGCCGGCAGACGCATGACCTGCTGGAGTGGCTGGCCGGCTCGCTGCGGCAGATGGAACTCGGCGCGCCGGAGCAGGAGACGGTCCGCCAGTTGCTGCTGGCGGAGTGCGACTACCACCTCGGACACACGAGCGAGGTGGTGCATGAGCTGCGGCGCGCAGTGCGGCTGGGGTGCGATCATCCGCTCGTCCATTTCGCGCTCGGGTACAATCTCTACTCGGGCGCGGTGCAGAAATTCACGCGCGCAGGCGACCGGAAAGGGACCGTGGCCGTCAAGGATCCGGCGGCGTTCCAGAGCGCCTGCCTCCAGGCGCTCTCCGCCTTCGAGCAAGGTCTCGGGCAGGGCGATTACGACGGACAGATTTACTGGTGGATGGGCCTGATCTGGGAGATCCTCGGCGAGCGCCACGCCGCGTGCGGCGCGTACCGGCGCGCGATGGAGACCGATCCGGACAATTTCGCCGAGCTGTCGCGCGAGAAGCTGCGGCTTCTCGAAGCGCAGCCGCTTTCGCTGCGCTCCGCCGAAGAGGTCGAGCGCCTCTCCAGACTCGGCCCTATCACCGATGAGGAACTGCGCGCGACGCGCGAGATGCTCGCCGCATGCGATTCCTTCCCGTCCGCCTTCTTTGAATGACGGTTCGCGGCCGTCGTGAACTGAGTGGGCGGGATTCTACGTCCCCCGAATGACAAAGCGAACGGGATTCCCATCTGAACAATGCCAGGCGAGGGCGAAGCCTTAACTTTAGAAGGGGGCGGCGGGGCTGTTTAAAAAGGCGCAGGGCGATGGCGCGCGCAGCCTGCGATAGAAGTGGCTGACATGGCGTTCGCTCCGGCGCTCGCAGTTGAGCGCGGTCGAGTGGCCTGCCTCGATGAAGGTCCATCTCAGAAACTTCGCCTTTCGAGGATGGACCAGCAACGGCCGCAGCCGGGCCTCCTCGATTTCCTTGACGATCCAATACCAGTTCGCCGTCGCCTCCAGAGCCGCGATTTTCTTGACAAGTTATAGCTCGGGATGATATCCTCTTGTGAAGGAAGACCCGGGGCACAACCGTCGGAACAGGCTCGTCCGCGGCCGGAAGGGGACTTCGCGACGCGAGTGAGCATCATTACAGGGAGGAAGATCATGGCGTTTTCGCGCGGAAGGGCGTTGGTGCTGGCAGGGGTGTTGACGGCGCTGGTTCTCTCGAGCGGCTGCGCGTATATGAAGGATCGCGGCCACGACGCGCTCAACATCTTCGACATCGGCATCACGGTGACGAAGGAACCGCACTTCGGACTTTACGCCGGCTTCAACACCATACTCGCGCTCGGCTACGTGAACCTGCCCGATGGGTACCTGCTCGGCCTCGGCCACACGCATTTCGGCGCGCTCGACATGCGCTATCACGGCGCCGGCATGTTCCTCGAAGGATACGAGTGCCAGGGCTACGACGATTTCGACAAGAACGATCCCAATTCGCCCCAGAGGCGCGGCATGGGGGTGGGACTTCTTTATGCGCACACGCCGCGCACGATCCCCGAGGCGCTCCAGTGCAACAAGGTCCTCCACGTCGGCTGGATCGGCCTTGACGTGAACTGCAAGATCGGCGGACTGCTGAATTTCATCGTCGGCTGGACGACCTTCAGCCTCGACCGGTGGGAATGTTTCGGGTCGGGCGAGTGCCTTCTCAAACCTGAGCCGGCGATTTGAGGCGGGGTGGGCGGGCCGTCGCCTGTCGGGCATCGCCATCAGCCCACAGAGGGGACGTGCGACGATGATTCACGACGCAATTTCCTCTGCGGCGCGCGCCGGACTGGCGGCTGAGCCGGGTTCCGACCCGTGCCTCGGCGCGCGCCACCGCATCGTCGGTGTCGGCCGGGCCGTGCCCATCTCCGGCGGGCGGCGCGCCGTGTACGTGAACTTCGACAACGCCGCCACGACGCCGGCGCTCAGGGACGTCGCCGACTGCGTCACGGAGTTCCTCGACTGGTACGGCTCGGTGCACCGCAGCACCGGCGCGCGCTCGTACGTCTCCACGCGCTGTTACGACCGCAGCCGCGAAATCGTCGCCGCGTTCGTTGGCGCCGACCCGGACCGCCACACCGCGATCTTCACCCGCAATACCACCGACTCGATCAACAAGCTCGCCGGCGTGCTCTCGCGCGAGGAGCGCCCCCGGGTGCTCTGCACGATCCTCGAACACCACTCGAACCTGCTCCCCTGGCGGCGGAACGCCTTTCGCGTCGAGTGCGTGGATTGCCGCGCCTCCGACGCCGCGCTCGACCTTGAGCAGCTCGAGCAGAAACTGCGCCGGCACTCCGGCGCGGTCCGGCTCGTGGCCGTCACAGGCGCCTCGAACGTCACCGGCTTCGCCCCGCCGATCCGCCGCATCGCGCGGCTGGCGCATGAGCACGGCGCGGAGATTTTCGTGGACGCCGCCCAACTCGCCGCCCATCAGCCGCTCGACATGGGCAAGCCGGGCGAGCCGGAAAGCCTCGACTACGTCGCCTTCAGCGCACACAAAATGTACGCCCCATTCGGCGCGGGAATCCTCGTCGGGCCGAAGGCGGCGTTCGAGCGCGGCGAGCCGACCCAGGCCGGCGGAGGCACCGCCCGGCTCGTCTCGGAGGACCGCATCGTCTGGGCGGACGCGCCCGCGCGCGAGGAGAGCGGCACGCCGAACCTCGTCGGCGCGGTGGCGATGGCCAAAGCCGCGCAGGCGCTCGGCGAGATCGGCCTGGAGCGGATCGCCGCGCACGAAGCGGGGCTTCGGGCGCGCCTGGCCGAGTTGCTGGGCGGCATCCCGCGCGTGCGCGTCTTCGGAGCGGAGACGCCGCAGGACCATTCGCAGGTCGGCATCATCGGGTTCACGGCCGACCGGATGGACCACAGCCTGCTGGCCGCCGCGCTCGGGCACGAGTGGGGAATCGGCCTGCGACACGGCTGCTTCTGCGCCCACCCCTACGTCATGCGCTTGCTCGGCGTCGGCGCGAAGGAAGTCGAGAAGCTCGCCCTCAAAGCCGAACTCAATGACCACTCCGGATTCCCCGGCCTGGTGCGGATCAGCCTGGGCCTCTATAACACGCGGCAGGAGGTGGACTACGTCGCCGAGGCCATCCGCGACCTCCTCGAGCGCGGCCCCCGCGAGCGCTATGTCCTCGACCGTCCCACCGGCGAATACGTCCCCGAAACCGGCCCGCTCTGGCCGGAGGAATGCTGCCCGCTGTAGAACCGCAGCAGGTGGTCCTTGATCCGCCGCAGCCTGCCCAGCCGTGCCGACGACCGCGGCGGAAAATCCGCCGCGCGCGGAAAAACCGCTGGCCCGACCGGGCCTCCTCTGGTAGAATAGCCGGTGGAGAAGCGAAAGTCGGACAGGCGGCCGCTGCGGCGTGGGCGAATCCGGTTGCGTTCTCACCGGACCGTCCGCATGCCGTGGAGGAAAGTCCGAGCTCCACAGGGCAGAGCGGTTTCTAACGGAAACCGGGAGTGATCCCAGGGAAAGTGCCACAGAAAACATACCGCCCCGCGCGTTACGCGAGGCAAGGGTGAAAAGGTGAGGCAAGAGCTCACCGCGCTCCTGGTGACAGGAGCGGCAGGGCAAACCCCGCTCGGAGAAAGGCCAAATAGGGGAGCATGAGGCGGCCCGCCTCGCTAGGACTCCCGGGTAGGCCGTTTGAGGTCCGTCGCAAGGCGGATCCCAGATACATGGTCGCCGCCCCTCGCTTTGCCTCGGCAAAGCGGCGGGAGACAGGACTCGGCTTATGGCCGGCTTTCGCTCTCTGAGATTCTTTCCCCCGGCCGATCGGTTCGTACCATGCTCGTGAAGATGACCATGAGGACCGCGACGCCCGCGGCGCCGACGAACACCCACGAGTAACCGTAGCGGATCCATATCAGGCCGCCGATGGACGGCACCGACATGGACACGGCGTGGTTGATCGTGACGCCCAGCGAGAGCGACGGCGCCACGTGCTCCGGCTTGAGCGCGATCTTCGACATGTACGTGTCGCGCGCCATGTTGACGCCGAAAAGGAGCTGGTCCGCAACGAAGCACGCGTAGAGCAGCCAGAGCGCCAGCCGGTGGTTGCCGAGATGGTTCGCGAAACCGTAGCCCGCGCAGATGCCGAAAATCAGCATCGCGTCCACCATCAGCACTTTGCGCTCGCCGAACCGGTCTATCGCGCGGCCCAGCATCGGCTGAAACACCATGCCCAGCACCGCGCCCGCGATGAACAGCTTGGCGAAAATGACCGCTTCCTGATGGAAGACCTTGACCAGCACCCACGGGCCGAAGGTGATGAAAATCTGCTTGCGCGCGCCGAAGAAGAACGCGAGCACGTAGTAGAGCCAGTACCGGCGCCTGAAGACGAACTTGGGCCGGCTCAGGTGCGCGCCGGGCATGCGCATCGTGAAGAAGACCGCCGCCGCGCCCAGGGCCACCATGCCGCCGATGATGTAGATGAGCCGGTAGTTCTTCGGCGTCAGGTCCAAGACCACCCAGACGAGCGCGTAGCCGAGGATGCTCGCCGCGATGCTGGCGCCTTGAATCTGTCCCAGCCGCCGCCCTTTCCTTCCGTCGTGCGCCAGGTCCATGCCGATCGAGGAGCGCACCGGCATGATCAGGTGCGAGCCGACGCTCCAGACGGTCATGAGCGCGATCATCGCCCACCAACCGCCGCCCCAGATCGCCACGCCGATCATCCCCGCGCCCACGCACAGCGCCGAGATTCCCGCGATGTTCGTCTCCGCCGTGAAGAACAGCAGCCCGGCGAACAGCGCCGTCAGGAAACCGGGCAGCTCGCGCGGGAACTCCAGGAATCCGCGCGTCTCGGCGGTGATGTTGAATGTGTCGGAGAGGAAGTTGTTGAACGTGGTGTCGAACATGCTCCCGGCGAAACCCATCAGCGCCGCCCCCGCCGCGAACAGCAGCAGGTTCCGGTGCGCGTTTTTGACGCGAATTCGCCAGGAGTCGAGATACTGAATCATGAGAACGGTCCCGCAACCTCAGCGTTCTAAAGATTCACGGAGAAGCCGTCCGCAAGCGCCTGATCTGCGGCGGCCTTGGCAGGCGCGTCCTGCCGCGTGCGGAGCCGCCCTCAGTATACCCGCGCTATTCGCCGGCGGCAAGGAGGCCGGGCGCTGAAAAGCGGTTTGACGGTGACGGCCTTCGCCACTACAATCCGACATTGGATGCCCGACCATCCTGTGGAGGGCTTGCCCGCCGGTCGTGTGGAGGACGGCCATAGGGCAAATTCCGGACAATACCGGCGACGTGTCGCACGATGGGCGCGAGCCGGTCCTTCTCCCGCGAGACGCCGCCCAACCGAGCGGCGAGACCGATGACGAGTCGAGAACGCTTTCTGAAAACTATGCGGTATGGGCGGCCGGACCGCGTTCCATACCTCGAGGAGGGCTTACGCGACGACGTGCTCCAGCGCTGGAACACGGAGGGCCTGCCCGCGGACGCCGACCTGGCGAGGATGTTCCATACGGATCGCCGCGAGCAAATCGAGCTGAACCTGGAGCCTTTGCCGCGGTCGAGGGTGCGGCTGACCTCGCGGCGCGGCCTGAGAACGTTGCGCGAGCGGCTGAATCCGGCGGACCCGGCGCGCTTCCCGAAAGACTGGCCCGCGCGCGTTAAAGCCTGGAGGACCCGGCGGCATATCCTCGCGCTTCGGATTTCCAACGGCTTCTTCCTTTCCCTGGGAGCGGGGACATGGCCGGGGTTCACCCGGGCGATGTACCTGCTCAACGATGCGCCTGAGCGCGTGCGCGAGATCACCGGCATCTACGGGGAGTTCGCCGCCCGCCTGGCCGACCGCGTGCTGCGTGAAGTGGAGGTGGACTGGATTATCTTCTCCGAGCCGATCGGAGGGAACGAGGGGCCGCTGCTCTCGCCGCGGCAGTACGAGGAATTCGTCCTCTCCGGCTATCGGCCCGCCCTGGACGTGGCGAGGTACCACGGCGTCCCGGCCATCTGCCTGGTGACCTACGCCAATGCGCGCGTCCTCCTCCCGAGCATTGTGAACGCCGGCTTCAACTGTCTCTGGGCGTGTGAGGTGAATACCGATGCGATGGATTACCGCGCCATCCGGCGGGAGTTCGGCCGCGACCTTCGCCTGATCGGAGGGATTGACCTGGACACGCTTTCCGTGGGAAAAGCGGCTATCCGCAGAGAGATGCTCTCAAAGGCGGCGCCGCTCCTGGCCGGAGGAGGATATATTCCCCTCGCCGACGGGCGAGTCCGGGCCAATGTGCCGTTCGAAAACTACGCCTATTACAGGCGCTGGATGGAGAAGCTGACTCAGCGCTGAACCCTGCGCCCTCTTCCCTCCTCTATTCCGGAATCCGGGGACGCACGACTTCTTTCCTTCAGAACAATTCTCCCGGCAGAGCTTGACTCTTTTCTCTAAAGCGAAAAATCTTGACGCAGAGTCCGCTCGCCCCTAGAATGTAAGCAGGGCCGTTCGGGGCGGGGCGGCGGATGTGGGACAAGTGCGGTTCGCGGGGGCGTCTTATTCGCTCAACCGTCCGCCGGCCCATGACCAGCCCAGCGGAAAGGGGGAATATTATGAAACGCAGCGAGGCTCGGCCGCGCGGCGGCTCTTCGACTCCGGCGGCGCGGAAGGTCAGCAAGGTCGTCAAGAGCGAGCCGACGATCGAGGGCGCCGGCGTGCATCTCAAGCGCGCGTTCGGCTTCTACGAGGTCCCGGCGTTCGATCCCTTCCTGCTGCTGGACGATTTCCACAGCGACGACCCGGCCCACTACCTGCCCGGCTTTCCGTGGCATCCGCATCGCGGCATCGAGACGATCACGTACATGTTCGAGGGCCGGGTCGAGCACGGCGACAGCATGGGCAACAGAGGGGTCATCGGGCCGGGCGAGGTGCAATGGATGACCGCCGGCGGCGGGATCATCCACCAGGAGATGCCCCAGGGCGGCAGTTCCGGCGCGATGTGGGGTTGCCAACTCTGGGCGAATCTGCCGGCCGCCGACAAGATGATGCCGCCGCGCTATCGCGAGGTGAAGGCGACGGAGATTCCCGAGGCGGCGCTAAAGTCCGGGACCCGGATCAAGGTTGTCTGCGGCGAGGTGGAGGGCGTTCGCGGGCCGGTGCAGGACGTCGTGACCGCGCCGGAATACCTCGACGTGACCGTGCCGGCCGGCTCGAAGTTCACCCACGCCGTGAAGCCCGGGCATACCGCCGTCGCGTACGTGCTCGAGGGCGAAGGGTTCTTCGATCAGCGGCGCGACGCGTTCTCGCGGCAGATGTTCGGCGCCGGCTGGTGGGACGCCGCGCCGCGTTGCATCTGTGGCGCCGAAAGCCTGGTGCTTTACGAGAAGGACGGAGACCACGTCGTGATTTCGACGGAACAGCAGCCCGTGCGGTTTCTGCTGCTCTCGGGCCGGCCGCTGGGCGAGCCGGTGGCTTGGTACGGCCCGATCGTGATGAACACGCAGGAGGAGCTGCGCGTGGCGTTCGAGGAATACCGGAAAGGGACGTTCATCCGGCAGCGATCGTAGGAACGCGCCCTGTTCCCCTTCCTTCAGCCCGCTCGCCGCACGCCCCTATTCCGCGACAGGTTTGAAGCAGGGAGAGGTGCTCCCGTCCTGGCGTCATCTCAGGCGAAAGTCATGCTCGGAGAACCATACTCCCCGAATGAACGGCTTCGCCGCGGCAAGCGGGAAGTTGTCGGACGGCGCCTTCGTGTAGTACACGCAAAAGATTCTGTCATCCGGCAATTGCACCCAGCCGGAATACCCGTAGTCCCAGAGGTAGTTGTGTCGGGCGCTCTGGAGTTCCAAAATGGCGCCGCGTTGTGTATTGTACTCCGCGTCCAGCGCGCTATCGGGGGGCTCGATGTATGCACATATCCCCACGTTTACGAGCCGGAACGTAACCAAAATGTTGCCGCTTCGCAGAATGCCGGCGCAGGGCCGGTGGCCCGCAAAACAGGACATAGCCCGGTCGTTCCATCTCTTGCCCCCCTCAAGACTGATACTCTTCGGGCCTGGCGCACTGTCACCGCCCCGCGTGTAGCAGACCATTCGGGAGTCATCCAGAATCACCAGGGAGGATTCCGCCGACCTGGGTTCGACAGTGGGGCGAATCTGCGTTCCCTCATCCCAGGAGGCGCCGCCGTCATCGGAAGAATAGAGAATAGTACCTGCTTCCCCACAGGGCACGGCAAGCAGCAAGCGCCCGGAGGGCAACGCGACAACGCGATCAGGAACGAGCCCTCGTCGCAGGATCAACTGCGGCCCTGACCATGAAGCTGCCCCATCTTCGCTCCACCATGCCCAGACCGCGCGCTCCCTTGAACGGTCTTCGTAATCACAGATGATGACGATCCTCCCGTCGGGCAGTGCAGATATGCGCGGACAGTTCCAGCAGAAGCCGTCTTTCCCCAGAGACGCCCCGGCAAGAACGCAGGGAGCGGTCCAAGTTTCCCCAAGGTCGCTGCTTCTCTTGATTACGACTTGGGACCAGCATGGGCTGTGCTGGTCCCCTTCGAAGTAAACGCACACGAGGGTCCCGGCCGGCGTGGCTGCCACATCCGGAAAGGCGAAGTAGTTGTCTCCCTCGGCAATAGTCTTGTAGCGTAGTTTGCCCATCATTTCGCCCCGCACCTAACCGCACTGAACGCCTTCCTGCCGTCTTCGGCTCATTTCGCGGTCGCCTCGACTCGCTTTTCCTGGGACATCGAGGCGAGGCGTTTCACTTCCTTCTCGTCCAGGCCGAGGCCGGCGGTCAGGCGGCAGATATTTTCTGGCTCTATCAGGGACATGCCGCTTTTTGCTCCGAATTTCAGAAAGCAACTGCAAGCCGACGGCGACAAAGAAGCCTGTCACAATTAAGCTCTCGCTTTCATCGTGAGATGCTACTGGGAAAGGGGACTTCGGAATCGCAATCGTTTAGAAAACAGCCGTGACGTCAATCAGGGAGGATGGCTCTACCCCTTCTTTCTTGAGAAGGGCAGAGAGACAACAATGAACTTCGCTAAACCACTGTGCAAATCGTGACAGCTCACACGGATTGAACCTCCTTCCTTCGTATCGAGCGTCCCTCGACCATTCCTCAATTTTCCGATAGGACCTAGCCACGCCGCAAAGCTCGGTCTGTACGTTCAGCCATTGCTTGACGGCATAGTGGTCCTGGAGTTCCTTGCCGCGACAGACCGCTAATGCCTTGACCTGAAGGCATAGAATGTAAAAGAGAAGGGCGACCTGCCAGTCGGTGACATCCTCTGAGTTCTTTTGCCCCGAACACGCGGCAAGGAGCAGCCCGACGACTCGGTAATCGTGTTCGGCAATGCGGACGTAGCGACGCGCGGCATCCTCATTCATGGCGTTGATAGTGTCTGATGCAGCTGGCAAGCAGGGAATCTGGCGACCACCCGTCACGCGTGCTTCGTATCCGAAGGTCGAAAGGAATGGCAGGAAGCTCCCTCATGATCTCCTGTTCGGCACCAAAGATGGCGTCCAGAAGCTCCTCTGGATCATCGTCAACGACGACGAATACGGCATAGCGCGCGCCTTCCAGGCGCTCACCGATTGTCACCACGTGCTCAAGCTGGCAGAGACGTTTTTGGGCAAGGAGTGCTCCAGGAGTGATCCACAGAGGATCGTCTTGCATTCCCACCTCGAAAGAACCGCAAGGAACAGCCTGGGGCGCAGCGCCGGATTCGATCACGCTAACATCGAAACCATTTCGAGTCATGTGTTCCCTCCCTGTGGCAGAATGGGCATCACGTTGACAGTGATTTTCGCGTCGCCGATCGGCTGATCGTCGAACTGAACTTCAAAAAGGTAGCTCCCTGCATGCGGCAACGGAAGCCCCTGTGTCTGAATTCCAAAGTCCACCTGCGCGAGACGATCGGTGACCTTGATGTGCGCCCTGGGACCCATCGCAAGCTGCCGACGGTTACTGTCCAAAAAAACCACGCGCACATCGTGCTCCCCGAGAGGGACGTCGGTGAGGCTCAAAAACAAGCCCAGGCTCGGAAGCATAGTAGGAAAATTGGGGCAGTGGATTTGAGTAAAAGCGCCAATAATGCACCACTTGCCGGTCTGGGCCTGCGCGAACACGGAATCAGCGATCAAGCACGAGTGAATTACGGGCGTGGGCTTCTCGACCATAACGTTCGTTCCGTGCCTGGGTTGTGGAAGATGCAGTGTCGCGCGAAAGCAGTATTTTAGCCATCGGCGACCAGCAGAGCAAGAGTATTCCTGCCATTATTTTCGGCACAGTGCGCTTTGCATTGAGTGCTGCTCACGCTACATCGTGTTTATTAAGGACAGAGGCCCCGTTTGTTTTCGGACCTTCAGAAAGCAGCTGCAACCCGACGGTGACAAAACCGGGCTAATCCCCATTAAGCAACATTAAGCCATGGCCGAGGGCCGTAGCCTGTTCTTTTCTTGGCGATCTTTGCGGCTCGGCGAGAGACATTCAATTTCTCTTACAAACGTCGATAAGCTCTACTGCGACGAGCGCTGACTATGCTCCCGCCATCATCCTTCATAAGGCCCATTATATCATAATGCTTCTTATATGTCAAGTGCATCCCTGCGCGCGCGACGCGTCGGATTTTTTCCTGCCGTCTTCAGCTCACTTCGCGGTCGCCTGGATTCGCTTTTCCTGGGACATCGAGGCGAGGCGTTTCACCTCCTTCTCGTCCAGGCCGAGGCCGGCGGCCAGCGCGTTCTGATCGTCATCCGCTCGCGTCCTGGAAGCCATCGTCAGCTTCTTGGCTTTGTCGGCCAAGGCTTGGCTCCTTTTAAGAGTATTGGCGCGTCGTCGAATTTCCGCTCTTGAAATCGCCATCCCGCACCCACGAGATGGGAATCGGCCCACTCCTGGATGCTACAAAGCCGAGCCGGCCAAGTCCAGCCCTTTCCGGAGGGAAAATCAAATCGGGTACCGTCAGAGAGCGTTTGTCTTCTTCTGCAAGACGAAGTCCGTTCGAAGTTTCCAGCCGTTGTGCCGCCAGAACGCTCTGCCGCCGGCGTTGCTCACGAAAAGGAAGATGTTGCACTTGGGGATGCGCTGTTTCGCGAGCGAGCGAAGACAGCGCGCGACAAGCGCCCTGCCGATGCCGCGTCTACGGTGCGTCCCGGCGACGGCGAGATGATGGAGATAGCCGCGCCGGCCGTCATGTCCTGAAAGAACAGCGCCGACGAGCCGGTCTTCATCGCAGGCCACGAAGCTCAGGCCGGGATTCCGCTTCAGGTAGCGCGCGAGGCCGCGCGGAGTGTCGCAGTCGTCGTCCAGCCCGATGCCTTCCGTCGCGCGCCACAGGGCGAAGACCGCCTTGCAATCCCGCCCGTTCATTTTTCGTATCTTGTAGCTCACGTTGTCCTCCTGTCCTGCTGATCGAGATATTCTTCATCTCGCCGCAGTCCGGGTCAACGAGCCGGCTTCATCCGCCGCCGCACGCGACGCCTGCGCGTTGAAGTCCCTCGATCAACTCTCCCGGCGTCCTGGATTGAAACGCCCTGAAGCCGAGCGCTCGGGCCGCCTGGACGTTCTCGGCCAGGTCGTCCACGAACACCGTCTCAGCCGCGGCGGCGCCCATGCGGTCGAGCGCCGCGCGATAGGCGCGCGGGTCGGGCTTGCAGAACCCGATCAGGTGCGACGCCACGAGCGCATCGAACTGCCGCGCGAACTCCGTCGCGATGAAGTAGTCCCAGTGGCCGAAGAACGTGTTCGAGAGAATGCCCAGCGAGTACCGCCCCTTGAGCGAGGCGATCAGCCCGGGCGCCTCCGGAAAGACGACGCTCACGTCCGGCCCGAACCAGGTCACGACGTCGGCGGGCGTGACGGAGGAACCGAACCGCCGATTGATCTGCTCCACGAACTCCTGCGGCGACAGTTTCCCCACCGCGATTCGCTCGGCCATCCCGTCCTCGTTGAACAGCGCGACCAGCCGCTCGGGCGTGCTGCCGAGCGCCGCCGCCGCGCGATCGAGCCCGTCCATCCGCAACTCGACCAGGACGTTGCCCAAGTCGAAAAGGATCCAGGTAATCTTCCGTGAGTCCATTCGCTTTCCCTTAGAGACGATGTAACCACCCAGGCGCCAAGACACCAAGAAGAGCAATTCGAGGCAAATGACTTCGTTTCCGTTCTTGGTGTCTTGGCGCCTTGGTGGTGAGAGAGCCGCTCAAGACGCCGGCCCGAACGCCTCGGTGATCTTCGCCTCGAGCAGCGCTGCCAGCGCCGTTTTCTCGGGCGTTCTCTTCCCGAGAAAGCCGAGCATCGCCCGGTCAATCGGCCCGGCTGCGGGGCGGCCGCAGAACTCACGCAGCGTGGCGGCGACGACGCGCATCCGGGGTGTGATCGGATTGAGCCGCAGGTTCCGCTCGGCGACCGCGAACGGCTCGTGCGGCTTCAGGTTGCCGTTGATGGCGCGCAACACCAGCAGCAGGTTCTCCGGGAAGTTCCAGTTCGTCGGCTCGAGATGATCAATCGCTTGCGCCAGCGACAGCTCCGCCGGCGCGCCGTCCATGGTGTCGTGAATGATGGTGGCGAGCGTCGGATCGCGGTATCCGGCGAAGTCCTCGTACTTCTCCGGGCGCGTCACGATCGGGAAATACTCGCAGCCCGGGTACAGCCGCGACGCGGCCTTCAATTTGGCGACGACCCGCTCGACCTGCCAGTGCTTGATCCGCGTCCGGTCCTCCAGCGCGCCGAGCAATTTCCAGCCCGCGTGGCGGCCGACGTTCAGCTTGTCCACCCTCGCCGTGTTGCCGGAGAGCCACGCCTCGAGGATCAGGACCGAGTTCTCCCACATCCACGTCGCCGGGTGCAGCTTTTGCGTCTCGCGGCCGAGGTATCCCTTGGTCGTCTGCCCCTCGCCGATGGCCTGCACGATCAGCTCCACATGCCGCTGCGCCTTGTGATGATAGAGCCTCAGATCCGCGATCAGGCCGCGTATCTTTTCCGCCTGTTCCTTCTGCATCGGCCCCTTGCTCCTGTAACCGGATTGCCTCTGATTCTAGCGCATTGCCGCCCCCAGTCAAGGCCGTCGGCGCAATTTGCGGACGCGGAGTTTCATTCCGGTTGATTTCCCCCTCGGACTGCTCTATTCTTTCTCGTTGCGGCGTCCGAATCCACAGCCCATGGAGCGCGCCATGAATTCCAAACTCCCCGGCCTCATCCCGCGCAAGCTGCTCTTCGGGAACCCGGACCGCGCGGCCGTCACGATCAGCCCGGATGGGACGAAGCTGGCGTTCCTCGCCCCGCTGGAAGGCGTGCTGAACGTCTGGGTCGCCCCCCTGACCGGGCCGGAGAAGGCCGAGCCGGTCACGAACGACCGCCGACGCGGCATCCGCAGCTATCGCTGGGCTTACACGGACGCTCACGTCCTCTACATCCAGGACAAGGACGGCGACGAGAACTGGCACGTGTACGCAACCGACTTGCGGACGAAGGAGACGCGCGACCTGACGCCGTTCCCCGCGACTCAGGCCCGCATCCAGCACGTGAGCCGCCGCTTCCCGCAGGAGATCCTCGTCGGCCTCAACAACCGCGACCCGAAATTCCACGATGTTCACCGCGTGAACATCCTCACCGGCGAGATCCGGCTTCTCCAGAGGAACGCCGAGTTCGCCGACTTCGTGACCGATGAACAGTTCGAGGTCCGCCTCGGCGCCCGCCAGACTCCCGACGGCGGATGGGAATTCCTCCAGCGCGCGGGCGAGGAGCGATGGGAGCTCTTCGTCAAGGTCGGCCTGGAGGACGCCGTGGGCATCGCTGCGGTCGGCTTCGACGAGACCGGCCGCACGTTCTACATGACCGACTGCCGCGAGCGCGACACCGCCGCGCTCTTCGCGTGGGACTTGAGCGCCGGCCGGCGAACACTCCTCGCCGAGGACCCGCGCGCCGACCCCGGCGAGTTCCTCCAGCACCCCGCCACGCAAGTCATCCAGGCGGTCTCCTTCGATTACGAGCGCGTCGCGTGGAAGACGCTCGACCCCGAGATCGCGCCGGACTTCGAGGCCCTCCGCGCCGTCAGCGCCGGAGATTTCCGCGTCGTCAGCCGCTCGTTGGATGATTCCGCGTGGATCGTCGCGTACACGGACGACATCGGCCCCACGCGGTATTACCGCTACGACCGCAAGTCGCGCCGGGCCGAGTTCCTCTTCACCAACCGCCCCGCGCTCGAAGGGCAGCCGCTCGCGAAAATGCGCCCGGTCGTCATCCGTTCGCGCGACGGGCTCGACCTGGTCAGCTATCTCACGCTGCCTCTCGGCGCCGGCGACAGGCCGAAGAAGCCGCTGCCGCTGGCGCTCTGGGTTCACGGCGGACCCTGGGGGCGCGACACTTGGGGGTTCGACCCCTTCCACCAGTGGCTTGCCAACCGCGGTTACGCGGTGCTCAGCGTCAACTTCCGAGGCTCGACGGGGTTCGGCAAGAAGTTCCTCAATGCCGGCAACCTCGAATGGGGCCGCAAGATGCACGACGACCTGCTCGACGCGGTGGATTGGGCCGTCCGGAAGCGGATTGCCGATCCGGCGCGCGTCGCGATCATGGGCGGAAGTTACGGCGGCTACGCGGCGCTCGTCGGGCTCACGTTCACGCCGGAGAAATTCGCCTGCGGCGTGGACCTCGTCGGGCCGTCCTCCCTGCTGACGCTTCTCAACTCGATCCCGCCGTACTGGCAGCCGATCGTCGAGCTCTTCGCCAAGCGCACCGGCGACCACCGGACCGAGGAAGGCCGCCGCCTGCTCAACGAACGTTCGCCGCTCACCCGCGCGGACCGCATCCGGCGGCCGCTGCTCATAGCCCAGGGCGCGAACGACCCGCGCGTGAAACAGGCTGAGTCCGACCAGATCGTCGCCGCGATGAAAGCCCGGAACATCCCGGTCACGTACCTGCTCTATCCCGACGAAGGCCACGGCTTCGCCCGCCCGGAAAACTGGCTGTCGTTCTCCGCGGCGTCGGAAGCCTTTCTCGCCGCGCATCTCGGCGGCCGCGTCGAGCCGGTCGGCGATGACTTCAGGAACTCGTCCATCACCTGCCGCGCCGGCTGCGACCAGGTCGCCGGCCTGGCCGACGCGCTGGAGAAGAAGTGACCCGCATCTACGCGGATGCCGACGGCTGCCCCGTGAAGCAGGAAATCTGCAAGGTGGCCGAGCGGTACCATATCGAGGCCACCTTCGTCGCGAACACCTGGATGCGCATCGGCCGGGGAGACGAGCACAAGCTGGTCGTCGTGGACGGCGACTTCAACGCCGCGGACGACTGGATCGCCGCGCAGGCCGCCGCGAACGACATCGTCGTCACCGCGGACATCGCGCTGGCCGCGCGCTGCCTGGCGAAAGGCGCCGTCGTCCTCGATCCGCGCGGCGGCGCGTTCACCGAGAACACCATCGGCCAGGCGCTCGCCGACCGGGAACTGATGTCGCATCTGCGCGACATGGGCCAGGTTACCGGCGGTCCCGCGCCCTTCGAGAAGCGCCACCGCTCCCGCTTCCTGCAGCGCCTCGACCAGACCATCCGGTCCGCGCTCCGGAAGAAGTCCTGAACCGTCTCCTGCCCAAACAGCCTATAACTGTTTTCGAAAACTCGTACTCGCAATCGCCATTTTCCGTTTCAGCCGAACGGAGGCCGAGTACGATTAGGATTACGACTGCGAAGGACGGGAAGCGCTCTGCGCTTTGCGCGGGTTATGAAACGGGCTCTCGAATCTTGAAAAACTTCCCCCGTGTTTCTCGGTGTTCTCCTCCGTCCTCCGTCCCGTCTCCGGGAACGGAGCGGGGCCGCTCTGCGGTTCGGAGCGGGGCATGTCTCCGTGTTGAATCAGGCTTTGAACCGATCGAGACCCGCTTGCAATCCGGCGACCGCCTGCCTCAGTTGCGCGACGGCGGGGCCAAGTTCACCGCCGGCGCCTGTGGAGGCCGCGAACTCGACGCGCTGCACGGCCTGGCCGACCGCGTAGCCGGCCTGCTGACACGCGCCGACGCGGCGGGCGAGGCCCTCTTTCATCGCGCCGAGACCGGCGGCCAGAAAGGTCAGGTCGTCCCCGGCCCGGAGCGCAAATCCACCCCCGACCCGGCCTTCGCCCACGCGCTCCATCTCGCGCGCCACGCGCCGGATCGGGCCCAGGATCCGATACGAAACCCAAACCGCGATGAATATGAACACCGGCGCCATCGCCAGCAGCGTGACCAGCGCGACCAGGCAGCTGATGAGCCAGACTTCGTCGGCCATCTCGCCCTGGAGCAGGCCGCGCTGCTGCAGGCCGGTGAGGAAGAAGTACGTCTGCAGGACGCTGACGACAATGCAGGTCAGCAACAGCACGCAGCCGACGAGCAGGACGATCTTCATCTGCGGGCGCTTCAGCGGCATCATCTCTTTGCGCGGTGTGCGCGGCCGTTCCATGACGAAGCCTCCTGGACTCATTGCGCCGGAAACGGTCCTGTGTCAGGGCTACAGCGTCCGGGGTTCAGAGGGTCAAAATCGAGGTCGTGCAGCAACTGCGCGACCGACTTCCCGAGCGCCGGGTGCCGGGCGTCCGGCGCGATCTCGGCGAGCGGTTCGAGGACGAAGCGGCGCTCGTGCATGCGCGGGTGAGGGACTTCAAGGCCGGCTTCCCGGATGACCTGGTCCTCGTAAAGGAGAAGGTCGAGGTCGAGTGAGCGCGGTCCCCAGCGTTCCGCGCGGACCCTTCCGAGCGAACTCTCGATCCGCAGGAGCAGATCGAGGAGATCCCGCGCGGAAAGGTCCGTGTCGAGCGCGGCGGCGGCGTTGAGGAAATTCGGCTGGTCCGTCCTGCCGACCGGAAGCGTCTCGACGAAGCGGCTTGTGCGGAGGATGACGACGCCCGCAGCGCGAAGAGCCCGGAGCGCCGCGCGCAGGCGCGCTTCGCGATCGCCGAGGTTCGAGCCGAGGCCGATATATGCCCGCGCCATAGTGTGTCGCAATCATCATCGTAATCGTACTCGTGCCCGTAATCGTACTCGTAATCGCCTTTTTCCATCGCACGCCGAAGAAAGGCGAGAACGATTAGGATTACGATTACGAGTACGATTACGGTGCCGGATACGATCGCGACCCGCGCGCCCGGCGGTCACTTCTTCGGGGCTTTCGCCGCCAGGCTCGCGGCGAGGCGCGACTTCACGCGGTCTGCGGCGCCCTTGCGCAGGATGCCCTTCGCGACGGCCTGGTCCAGTTTCTTCTGGACGCTGCGGTAAGCGGCGGTCGCGGCGGCGGCGTCAGCGGCGCCGGCGGCCAGGGTCATTTTCTTGACGGTGGTGCGGAGCGCGGACTTCGCCTGCCGATTGCGCAACCGGTGCGCGGCGTTCTGCCGAATGCGTTTCTTTGCGGACTTGCTGTGTGCCAATGCGGCGCTTCCTTTCTAACCCAATTGCCGAATCTTCTTCGCCGCGTCGAGCGTCTTCGGATTGAGGGCGAAGCGGCGGTCCGGCGCAACGGACGGATATTAGCAAAACGATTTTGGCCCTGTCAACCGGGCGCGAAAGCGGTTACATGAAGGTTTCCCATCTCACGCACGACTCGACATCCGCCGGGAGTTCCGCGCCCGGCTTCGCGTCCGCCCGCATTTCCCAGACCGCGCGATGGACAGCCGCCTGGTTCGCCAGGAGTTCCGAGGCGCCGCGCAAGAGCCAGTCGAGGGCGGCCGCGCCGAGCCAGAAGGCGAGCGATTTGGATGCGCGCGCCGCGCGGAAGGCCCGCGCATACGCGACCCCGCGCGTGGCGCGAACGCAGCGCAACTGCGAGGCTTCCAGGGCGAGGCTGAGTTCCGGCGAAAGCGCCCCCTTCAGTTGCGGCGCGAGCTTGTAGGCCGGCGCGTCCGGGCAGAAGCAAAGCGTGACGCCTTTTCTTCCCGCGCGCCAGGACCATTCCAGGTCCTCGAAAGCGAATCGGTATCCTTCCGCGAACTCGCCGACGGCCCGGAACGTCTCGCGCCGCGCCATGAGGAACGTGGCGTGGAGCGCCTCGGCGCGCCGAACCGGGCCGGCGACGGGCGGCTTGCGCGAGCGGACGGCAAAACGCCGCTGCCGCCAGAGCCAGCCGAAGAAGTTCAATTCGCGCGCGATGGAGGGCAGTGCGAACCCGGTCCGCCGCGGCATGCCGTTCTCCTGGAGCAATTGCGCGGAGGCGACCACAGGCGCGCCGGCTTCTCCCACGAGTTCGCGGAGCCGCTCCACCGTCCCTGGGCACGCCACCGCCTCCGAGGCGGCGAGCAGCAGGTACTCGCCGCGCGCCCCGGCCACGGCGAGGTTCTTCGCCGCCGCGCGCGAGGAATCGCGCGGGACGGGAATCACCCGCGCCTGCGCGCACACCGGCGCGGCCGAATCGGTCTGAACCAGCAGCAGCTCCGTCCCGGCCGGAAGCGGCGCGAGAGACTCGATGCACTCTTGCGGATATCCGCGGAGGTGATGATGGATGATCGCAATCGTCAGGTCCGGCGCGGACATTCGCGGAGCCTCGATAATCACAAGTAATTATAGGAGCGGCGTTTACGATAAATTGGGTTCGTTTTTTCAAATCGGCTTTTGTGCGCTATCTTTTTCTCCGTGGGCATCTTGCGACCTCCGATGCGCGGCGCCGTCTTATCGCCGCCGCACTTTTTCCGCCTTCAGCCTTCATTCCTATCCTCGGGGCGCATTATACCATAATTTTTCTTATCTGTCAAGCCGGCGCTCCCCGCTTTGGCGGCGCGAGCAGGAGCGGGCCGGCGAGGTTCAGGTCCCTGGGGATTTTTCCGGCCAGTTCGTCGGCGTCGAGCGCGAAGAGCGGGCTGATCTCGATCGGGTGTTTCGGCGCGCCGCGCTCGTCGCGCGGGACGCGGACGCCGGCCTGTTCCAGCCAATTGGCGTAGAGCGCGCTCATGTCGCGCCGGCAGGTCTCGGGCGAATCCTTTCCGGCCGCGTTCTTGAGCGGTGAGAACTCCTCCTCGCGGCGGACTTCGAGGACGACGGTGCGGTGCGTGTCGCGCAAGGCGTCGAAGATGAACGTTTCGAATTTGTAAATGTTTTTGCCCTTCGGCTGCACGAGCGCGCCGGATTCGTCGAGGAAAGGCGAACTCTTCTCCGCCAGGTGGAACGGCAGATTGAAGCCGGGCTGCGTCTCGCGCCGGACGAAGTCCACGCGGAGGACGTGAATGCCAATGCTGCCGAGGCCGTAGAGAAGCTGCCCGCCGGCGGTGCGCTGGTGCATCTGCTCGCGGGTGAGGTCGCTGTATTCGCGGACGACGAGCCGCGGCGCGGGCGCGCGAGAGGGCGCGGCGGCGTCGCCGACGCGGACGAACGCGCCGATCGGCTCTTCCGGCTCGCGCTTCCAGAGCGCCTTGCTCGACATCTCCGCCCCGGCGAGCGAATGGCCGCCGAGGAAGACCGGGTCCGCCGCCGGCGCCAGGCCGTTGTCCACCTGAAAATAGCTGATTTCCTCGATGCCGCGCCGCTCCATGTCGTCGAGCATGCCGCTCTCGGCGAGCGCCGGCAGCGTGCCGCCGTGGCCGTTCGGGCTGAGGAGGATGCGGTCCTTCGCGACAAGGACCAGGCGGAAGTGCCGGTCGAGCGCGGGCATCATGCGCTGGCGGAAGAACCGGACGTCCTCGCGCGGCAGGCCGAACCAGGCGCGCTTCTCGAAATAGTCCTTCGTCGGCCGATCGGTGGCGTCGCTGGTCATGATGTACCAGGGCAACGGGCCGCCGCAGCGCCGGCGGGTGGCGAGGATGCGCTCGGCGTGGATCTGAAAGAGTGAACGGGCGGACACCGGGCCGATGGGAAAGGTCCCTTTCGGCGCATCGAACCCCAGCCGCGTGCCCTGGCCGCCGGCGACCATGACCACGGCGACCTTGCCGGCGCTGAAGAGCCGCTCGCCGGCCGCGCGCGTCTTCTCTCGCGCGCTCTTTTCCTCCGGCGTGGCCGGCAGCCGGACGTAGTCGGGCAACTCGGGCCGGCCGGCCGGCGCCGGGTTGATGCGGCCGGCGCGGACGTCGGCGATCAGCGCGCGGAGCGGGTCGAGCTCCACCCAACGCAACTGCTCCATCAGCTGCGCGCGGCCGGCCGAGTCGAGCTCGTCCCACCATCGCAGGACGTGCCCTTGCCCCGCGCCGCGGAGCGCCACGATGAGTTCGGAGTCCGGCCGCTGGTCTGCCTTCATGCCGGCTCCGTTCGAGAATGGAGCGACCTGCTATCGTTCAGTGGTTCCAAACGCCTTTTCCGTTGTCGTTTTGGGGTCAATGACGTTACGGCGCCGGTTTTGCCTGCGCGGCCCTGGCTTGTTCGAGGAGCATTTTGCAGGTGGAATCGTCGGGGAGAAGCGTCAGCGCCTCCTCGAGCAGTTTCTGCGCAGCGGCCGGGTCGTTTTTCTGCTTAAAGTAGATCACGGCCAGGTTGCGGTCGGCGACGCCGCGCTGCGTGGGCGCTAGTTGGAGCGCGAGGACATACTTCCACGCCTCGATCGCTTCGTCGGCGGTGTCCTGGACGCCGAAGAACTTCGCGAGGACGTACTGGTTGGCGAGATCGCTGGCGATCTGCGGGTCCGCCGGCCTGAGCGCGCGGGCGCGCTGATAGGAGAGGATGCACTCGCGGAAGACGCGCGGCAGGTCCCAGCCGAACTCGCGGGAGGTCTCGGCGCGATGGGTCGAGTAGTTGACCGCGAGGTTCAGGTGGAAATCGGCGTCGTCCGGATACAGCTCGATCGCCTTGCGGTAGAGCAGGATCGCCTCGAGGTCGCGCCCCATGTGGTTGTAGAGCGTGCCGAGGTCGTTGTAGGCGTAGGGGAAGGCGGGCGCCTGCTCGATGACGCGACGCCACTCGGCGGCGGCGTCGTCCGGGAGATAGTTATCGGCCAGGAAAGAGGCGTAGCGGTGGCGCTGGTACCAGTCGTCGGGATACTTTTCGAGGAACGCCTCGTAACGGTCGCGCTGTTCCTGGATCAGGCCCCTGTACCACGCCACTTTTTGCTCGGCGTCCTTGCGAAGCTTGGCCACCGTGTCCTTCGTTTCCTTCGTCGCCGGCGCGCCGCGCCCGCGTTCAGGCGCCGCAGGGCCGAACGCGGTCCACTGGTAGCGCCGGACCGCCTGAGTGGCTTCCTCCTCGGCCTGCGCGATCATGGGGCGAATCTCGAGGTCGTCGCGGACGAGCTTCACGGCGGCGACGGTCTCGTCGAGCGTCCTGGGGACGTAAAGCAGCACGACGCCGGGCCGGGGCGGCGGCATCGTCGTCGGGGAAGATGCGGCGCCTTCGGTGGGCGGCTCGGCCGCGCACGCGGCGCTCAGCAGCGCGGCCAGCGCGGGCGCGCAGATTCGACCCGGAAACGGTCTTTGCTTTTTCGTTGTCACCCGGCAATGCCACAGAAAGCGATCAGATGCGGGCAAATAGCGAGGATAGGCTTCAACTTCAGCCACAATAAATTCTGGCGCGATGAATTACATCAGTTGCGCCGTCGAAGCTTGGGATAACGTACCGGAACGCGCGCAACCCCTGCTTCATCATAGTCCTCATTCATCCGGCGACGCCATGCTCGCTCTTGCCTGACCGCAGGCCTCTTTTCGGAATATGCGCGGATTTCCGCGACAAACCCGCGAATTACACTAACGGCTACCCAGACCTTTTTGGGTTCTTTGTGACGCATGGTTCCTCTCTCCTTGCCTCAATCTCTGATGCCAGCCAAAGACATTGCGGTAATCAAAGAAAGTGCAAATCTCGGCTAATCTGCTTGCCTGAAACGTCGGCCTAGCGAGTTGTCGTACGAACAACGATCTTCGCTCGTCATTGGACACGATGCCGAATCTGAGGTTAATGCCCGGAAACGACAGATGGACGTCGTTGAAACGAAGCAGTCCGGAATAGATGGGCGTTGAGTGTTCAACCTCGTAGAAGGCTTCAGGCCGATCGCCTCCACGATTCAACCAGATTACGTCAATTTCCTCTGCGATTTCGCGTAGGCCAGACAACATTGGCGGCAAACTGTTCGCGAAATGAAAGGCTGGCGTAAGAGCCCAATCCACGCGCGATCTGTCCGCCGGTGGAATCCAGATATCAAAACCCTTCACAGCTCCAATCCCGCCAAGAAGGGTCTGAATCTGAGCATGAGACAGAACCGGGAACTCAATCTGCGAGATGTGAACGAGCGATTCCAGAGATGCCCATCCCATGTAACTCTCGACGTTGAACCTGCCGGCATTGGCTATGTACAGTTCCGTGCCGCCGTCTTGTTCGTAAACCTGCGCCTTATACTGTCCATCCGATGCGGGATTTAGTGAAGCAAAAACGTCCTCGAACTCCCTGAAGGGGACAAACAGTGGCTCTCTTTGGCCCCCCCAGCAAAAGCACATGATGCCGTCATGTCCATCGATAGCCTGAAGATCAACCTTGCGCAACCCGAAGAACGTCCGATTATCGGGATGTTTCTTGGAATAGCGATAGTACAACCTCACCTTGCCCTCGCCAATTTCGAATAGCGATTCGCTGTTGGACAGCTTCTTTGTCGGTCCAAACCTTTTAGCCAACTCTGCCAGAAATGCGACTCTTGCGAGATTCGGCATGGCTCGCCACTCATTTTCAGTGCGAAAACACGGCTACATGATACCCTTGCGTCCCGGTGTGGTCAAAGGAACCTCAACCGGCTTTATCAGAGACCGCGCTCTACGGACCTTTCTCTTCCGTCTTCGCCTACGGTTTCGGCAGGGCCTTCAGGGCGGCGAGTGTGTCGGCGGGCAATTTCCGGTCGGGAACGGTCAGCGGGGCCTTGGCCCCTTTGATCCATCCGATTTGGCTGTCTCTGGACTTCGGCTGTTTGGCGATGAGCGCGTCCAGCGCGGCGGCATTGTTGCCCTGGGCGAGGTAGAAGCTGTCATTCAGAACGCCCCAGGGGCCGTCGCCCGTGGCCTTGCGCAGAGAAACGAGATCCTCCGGCGCGGTCCCGGCCCAGAGCCGATAGAGGCAGAGTTTCGGAACTTCGGGCCGCTGGCGGGCGAAGTTCTCGAGGAAGGAATTCATGTTCGGCCGGACGAAATAGCGGACGGAATCCTTGTTGCCGTTCGGGGCGGAAAGGGCTGCCTGGAGTACCCACTTCCTGAGCGATGCGTCGAAGAAATAGAAGGCGACCAGCGTATTCTGGCCGGACGGGTCGGGTTGCTTGGAGACGGCGAACCGGAACGGCTTGCCCAGTTGCCACGGGTAATCCAGATGCGTATGCTCGCCGGTCCCCTCGCCGCCGAAGCGGTTGCAGACGGCGCGCTCGTCGGCCTGAACGACGCTCGGATGCAGGGTCGGCGACGTATCCCAGAGGGAGAAGATCGTATTGTGTTTTTTCTCGGCGTGCTCCTGGATGCCGCAATAGCCGCCGGACCAGTTGACGCCGCAGAAGTAGATGCCCGGTCCGCTGGCGAGCACCTCGACTTCGCCGTAAAGCAGGGTCCGCTTTTCCTGGGGTTTTCCGGGGTCTTCGGCGCGCCACCAGAGATGCTGCGCCTGCGCCGGGCGCGGGGTTGCCAGGAGCAGGGAGAAGAGACTGCACAGGAGCAATCTTCTCATCGTTCCGTCCATAACCTCGTAATCATAATCGTAATCGCCGTGCCTTATTGCTTTGCTCCGGTCAACGGCGATTACGATTACGAGTAAGATTACGATCACGAGTACGATTACGAGGTTTTGATACCCGTTATAGCCTTGCGGCGGCGAGCGGGTCAAATACGGAACCGGCGCTGCTCGAAAATCGTTGAAACGGGGCAGCGGACAAGATATGCTGTTGTCATTGCTGATGCGCCTTGGCTAAGTCTACGGCGGACGAGTTGCCGATTTTGGAAGGTGCAAAGATGCCGAACCTGGCCGCCATCGGCGGGCCGTGCAAGGGGCGGACATTCCGGCTGGGCGAGGCCGCCGTGTTGGGGCGGTCCGTCGAGGCCGATGTGCGCCTGGATGACCCGGCCATCAGCCGACGCCACGCGCAAATTTTCCTCATCGGCGGGGGCTGGTTCATCGAGGACCTCGGCAGCGGCAACGGCACGTCGGTGAACGGAAAGACCATCGTGGGGCCGACTCGGCTGAAGAGCGGCGACGAGATCGGGCTGGCGGGCAACCTCTTCCGATTCGCGGCGGAATCGGAGCCGGCGCTCGAGAGCGACGTCCGGATCGTGGAGGAGCCGTCGGCGGCCGCGCCGGTGGCGATCGAGACGCTGGACGTGAGGGCGACTTCGATGGACGCCGCCCTGGCCCAGCGGGTGACCGCGCCGGACGCGCTCATCAAGGCCCAGCAGCGGTTCCGCGTCGTGCTCGAGATCAGCAACGCCGTCCAGACGCAACTGGACATGGACAAGCTGCTCCACCAGATCATGGATCAGCTCTTCGGCGTCTTTCCGCATGCCGACCGCGGGTTCATCATGCTGAAGGCCGAGGAGTCCGAGGAGTTCGTCTCGCACGTGTCGAAGCAGCGCGGACGCGAGCAGCCGGAGGCGATCGCGACCAGCGGAACGATTTTGCGGCGAGCGATGAGCGACCGCGTGGCGCTCCTGAGCGCCGACGCGATGGGCGACCAGCGGTTCGCCATGGCGGCGAGCGTGATGAATTTCCGGATCCGCTCGATGATGTGCGCGCCGATCGTCGAGCGCGCCAGCGAGAAGGCGCTGGGCATCATCCACCTGGACACCAGCCGGCAGGACCGGCAGTTCACGCCTGATGACCTGGACCTGCTGACCATGGCCGCGAACCAGACCGCCTTCGCGATCGCGAACGCGCGGATGCACCACAAGCTGCTCGTGCAGGAGCGGACCGAGCGCGACCTGCAGCTCGCGCGGCATGTTCAGGAATTGTTTCTGCCGAGGTGTTTCCCGGAAGTCGCCGGGATGCAGGGGCGCGCTTCGTACAGGCCGGCGCTGGAGGTCGGCGGCGACTTCTACGACTTCATCCCGCTGGAGGGGGGGCATCTGGGCATCGTGATCGGCGACGTGGTCGGAAAAGGCATTCCCGCCGCGCTGATGATGGCGCGGATGAGCAGCGCGGTCCGCGAGTTCGCGCGGACGATCGAGGATCCGCGCGGCGTGGTCAAGGCGGCCAACGAGTGCCTGCTGGCGATGGAGGCTGAAGAGATGTTCATCCCGCTCATCTTCGCGCGCCTGGATCCGCGCAGCCGCACGCTTCAGATGGTCAACGCCGGCCATCCGCCGCTGCTCCTCCGGAAAGGTTCGACCGGCCAGGTCTGCGAGATTCAGGGCTGCGACAACTTCCCCATCGGCATCAAGGCGGGGACGGAGTTCGAGGCGGAGAGTTTCCGGATCGAGCCGGGAGACCTCGTCTGCCTTTACTCCGACGGGATCACCGAGGCGATGAACGCGCAGCAGGACGGCTACGGCAGCAAGCGCCTCAAGTCCGTCGCGGCGCTGCCGGCCGCTTCCGCCGCGCAGTTGATGGAGAACATCCTCCAGGACGTCCAGGCCTTCGTCGGCGGCGCGCACCGGAGCGACGATTTGACGCTGGTGTGCTTCGGCGCGACATAATCCGCCGCTCGCGCGGAACAGGGGAGTGCGGGGCCGGTCTTCTCTTGAAGGCGGGCCTTTCGGCCGGCGCCTGCGAGAGGGTCGGGCGCACCGTCCGCGCCGTGCGGGCGGTGGAGGAAAGAAACAGCTTAAATTCTTGTGAATTTCCTGTTGACATGGCCGAACTCGCGGCTATAATAAGGGTGCTTGGGGTATGATGAGTTTGGCAGGGGATAACCTTGGGACAAAAATGGAAAGGAGGTGAAAACACATGAGAAAGTGGATAACATCCTTCACGTTGATCGAGATGCTGGTCGTCATCGCTATTATCGCAATTCTCGCCGGTCTGCTTTTGCCGGCATTGACCAGAGCTCGAGAAGAGAGCCGGCGCAAGTCCTGCGACAGCAATCTTTCGCAGATCGTCAAGGCCTGCGTCACGTACCAGGAGCCGAACGGGGACTTCTTCCCGGCGTTCGAGCAGGCGTCTTTTACGGATCAAGCCTGGTTCACGGCCTGCGGCGGGGTTTACGCAACAACCTACGGTCCCTATAACCTCACGAACGGCAACCCGACCGCGATTCCGTACATGGATTATCCGGGTGGGCCAGGGCCAACGCCGACGCAGAACAATCCGCCGAGCAATGTACCGTTCAGCGTTCAGGGCGGCGATGGGACGTTTCAGCCGATGGCCTCGCTGGCCTGCCTGTATCCCGGCTATATTGACAACGTGAAGGTCTTCGGTTGTCCGTCAACGCCGGATCACCCGCAGATCGCAGTCCGGTATTACAACGGCGCCAAGCACACCTGCTTCGGGTTCACGCCCGATCCGGGCGAGACCGGGACGATCTCGACTGGGACCATACCGGGACCCACGACTTACCAGTATGTCGTGGATCCGGCAGTGTTCACCGGCTGGGAAGTCAGCACGAACGTCAAGTGCAGTTACTTCTATGACGAGCTGCAGAACTTCCGCGAGGTCGGTCCAGGACAGGCTCTCTGCGCCGATGCGGACGGCTTTACGTGGATCGCCGCAACCGGCAAGCACCCGCCGTACTATGCCCCTGGCGCGACCGTCAGTACTTCGCCGTCGGGGGGGGGTACTTTCCCGTCCGGCTGGCAGCGGCCGACGATGTCCAATCACACGGACGGCGAAAACGTGATGTACTTCGACGGCCACGTGAAGTGGAGTGCCACCAACTACGCGAGCCGCGACCCCGCCGACAACATCTACGTCATCAATGCAGGTTGGGGCCCGGACACGGATGCATACCTGTGGGACGGCACGTTAGGCGACAGTTGCAATAACCCAGGTTACTGATGCTCCGTGCAGCGAGCGAGACGCGCCGAGAGGCGATCCCCGTTCGGGGTCGCCTCTCGTGTTTTCCGGCGGCATGACGCGCTTTGTGTTGGCGCCGGGGCGGGGAAGTTGGTACGCTGAGATCAGGCGGGCGGCCATCGGCGCCGGACGGAGAGCCGGTCCCGCTTCTCTCGAAGCGGGGCGCGGCGGCACGGAGGACGGAGGAGGAAAAAGATGAAGCGGCGACCCTCGACCTTCACGCTGGTCGAACTCATGGTCGTCATGGCCGTGATCGGCCTTCTCGTCGGACTCCTTCTGCCGGCCCTGATGGCCGCGCGGGAACAGAGCCGCCGGAAGAGCTGCAGCAACAACCTGGGCCAGATCGGCAAGGCCTGCATCGCGTACCAGGAGCCCAACGGCGATTACTTCCCCGCGTTCTTGCAGCAGGCAACCTATTATCCGGTCACTCCAACGTCAGACACGTTGTTCGGAGGCACATGGGCTGGCAGGATGGTCATTCCGGTAGCCGGCTCGGGCAATCCGGGATCGGACGGCACGTTCCAGCCGATGCCCTCGCTCGCCTGTCTGTATCCGACTTACCTGCCCGAGGTGAAAGTCTTCGCCTGCCCTTCGACCACCGATACGCCGCAGATCGCCTTCCAATATTACAACGTCTCGGCCAACGTGAGCGTGCTGCACACCTGCTTCGGGTTCGACTCGTGGGCGCGTGATCCCAAAACGGGCGCACTCATCAACACGGTGGACCCGGCGGTGTACACCGGCAACGAAGTCAGCACGAGGAACAAATGCAGCTACCTGTATGACGAGCTCACCCAGCCGCGCGACCTCAGCGCGGACCAGGCCATGGCCGCGGACGCCGACGGCCAGACCTGGCTGCTGCCCGGCGGCGGGCACCCTGGCTACGCTACCGGCTGGCGACGAACGCCGCGTCAGCCCAATCACGACAACGGCCAGAACGTGATGTACATAGATGGGCACGTGAAGTGGACGGACACCGCCTATTCCAGTCACGACCCGGCCGACAACATCTTCTGCCAGAACGGATTCGGTACGCCCGGCACCAGCAGTTGGCAGCAGTGGGGCGCGGACACCGACGCCTACCTCTGGGACGGTCTGGAATCTGATTCCCGCTCGGGCCATTAGACGCAGTGGCGATCCGGAAGCCACCGGATCGGCGCGCGCCAGGCGCGTATAACGAGGGCTTCCTGGGAGCCAGCCGCCGTCAGGCGACGTTGAAGCCGATCCCCTTGAGCTTCGCGGCGAGGGCGCTTGCCGCCGAGTCCGCCCCGCACAGCCGCACGGTGGTGTTCTGGAACTCGCGCCGGACCGGATACTCCGCTCTGAGGCGATCGAAATAGGGCCCCTGGTCGGCCGGGGGCAGCCCGGCGAGCTTGCGCAGCGCCGCGTCGTCGCGCTCGATCGGGCAGAGCCTCAACACGGCTTCGCGAAGGGCCTCTTCCGGCTCGACCGACCGCGCGTCCAGTTCGATTTCCGGAATCAGCGGCGGGGGCATGCAGCGCGCGCGAGACCAGACCGGTTCCCGCCCGAGGAACGCGCACGCCGCGCGGTAGATCATCTCGGTGCCGTTGACCTTGCCGTCGAACGAGTATCCGGCGACGTGCGGGGTCGCCAGCGCCGCCTCGGCCAGGAGCGCCGGCCGGATGCGCGGCTCGTCTTCCCAGACGTCGAGCACGGCGGCGCCGGGCCGGCGCGCGCGCAGCGCATGGAGCAGCGCGGCGTTGTCGGCCACGGCTCCGCGCGAGCTGTTCAGCAGCGCCGCCTCGGGCCGCATCCGCGCCAGGAAATCCGCGCCCGCGATGTGCCAGGTGGGGTCCGGCCCGCCCTTTTCCAGCGGGACGTGGAGCGTGATGAAATCGCAGTCCATGAGCTCGGCGAGCGGGCGATAGTTCGCCTGGCCGCCGGCGCGCTGGAGCGGGGGATCGTTGAGCCGCTCGCGCATCCCGAGCGCGCGGACCTTGGCGGCGACGCGCGAGCCGACGCTGCCGGCGCCGACAATGCCGATCGTGCGCCCCTCGAGCGGCTTGCCCTGCCGCCGCGCCAGGACGAGGAGCGCGGCGATGACGTACTCGGCCACGGAGTTCGCGTTCGACCCGGGCGCGGCCGCGAAAGCCACGCCCGCCCGGCGCAGGTACTCCGTGTCCACGTGGTCGAAGCCGATCGTGGCGGTGGCGACGAAGCGGACGGCGCTGCCTTCGAGCAACTCGCGGTTGACCGGCGTGACCGAGCGGACGAGCAGCAGCGCGGCGTCGCGGATGGCGGCGGGGGTCATCTCGCGCCCGCGCATCAGGCGCACCTCGCCCAGGGCCTGGAACGCTTCCTTGACAAAGGCGATATTCCGGTCGGCGACGATCAGCATTCTTTGATTGCGGATTGCGGAGTGTAGAGTGCGGAATGGACGGCGAAGGCTGGCTCGTTCAATCCGCGCTCCGCATTCAGCACTCCGCACTCCTTTATGGCGGCGCGAGTTCCGCGACGCGGGGCAGGTCCTTGAGCGATTTGAGGCCGAAGTGCCTTAGGAAAAGCCGGGAGGTGCCATAGAGGATGGGGCGGCCGGGGACGTTCTGGCGGCCGACGACCTTGATGAGGCCGCGTTCGAGCAGGCTTCGGAGCAGCGGGCCGGTCTGGACGCCGCGGATGTCGTCCACGGTCGCGCGCTGGATCGGCTGCTTGTACGCGACGATGGCGAGTGTCTCCACCGCCGACGGCGTGAGCTTGTCCTGTCGCCGGCGCCGGTGCAACTCGGCGATCCAGTCCTTGAACTCCGGGCGCGTGAGCAACTGGAAGCCGCCGGCGATCTCGACGGCCTCGAACGCGCGGCCCTGGGCGGCGTACTCGGCGTTGAGGTCGTCCACCAGCTTCCGCACCGTCTTCGCGTCCGCGCCGCTTCCGAGGATCTGCGCCATGCGCGCGGCGGGGACGGGCTCATCGCTGGCGAAGAGCAGCGCCTCGGCGACCGGCTTCATCCTCTCCGGGGTGAGCGTTTCTCTGGCCATGGTGGCTTTCCGTTTATCGTCATCGTAATCATAATCGTAATCTTACTCGTAATCGCCGTTACGAGTACGATTACGATCAACTGCGCGGTTCTCAGCCGGCAGGTGCGTTGGGTACGGGGAACGCGCGGCGGATCTGCGCGACGGCCTGGCGCAGGCGCTTTTCGTTCTCGACCACCGCCAGCCGCAGATAGCCTTCGCCGGCCTCGCCGAAACCGATGCCGGGCGCGGCGGCGACGAGCGCCTTCTCCATCAGGTCGAAGGCGAACTGGATCGAGCCCCGGCGGCGATACGGCGCCGGGATCGGCGCCCAGACGAACATGGTGGCCTTCGGCTTCGTGATCTCCCAGCCGGCGCGTTCGAGGCCGTCGCAGAGGACGTCGCGGCGCTTCTGGTAAACCAGCGCCTGGGCCGCGCCGTCGGGGATGCAGTGCCGCAGGGCGATGATCGAGGCGATCTGGAGCGGCTGGAAGAGGCCGTAATCGTAATAGGCCTTCACGCGCCCGAGCGCGGCGACGGCGTCGCGGTTGCCCACGCAGTAGCCGACGCGCCAGCCGGCCATATTGAATTCCTTCGACATCGTCGTCAGCTCGACGGCGACGTCCTTGCCGTACTTCGCCTGGAGGAAACTCGGCGGGCGGTAGCCGTCGAACGCGGTGGCGCCGTACGCCAGGTCGCTGACCACGAAGAGGCGGCGCCTCCGGGCGAGCCGCGCCATGTCCTCGAAAAAATCCAGCGAGACGCAGGCGGTGGTCGGGTTATGCGGGAAGTTGAGGACGAGGAGCTTGGGCTTCGGCCGCAGCGAGCGCATGAGGCGGTCCACGTCGCGCAGCATCTGCTCCTCGCTCTGGAGCTCGATCTGCAGGACGGAGGCGCCGGCGAGGCGGATGGCATAGGTGTGGGCCGGGAAGGCCGGCTGCGGGACGATGGCCGTGTCGCCCGGCCCGAGCAGCGCCAGGCAAAGGTGCGAGAACGCCTCCTTCGAGCCGATGGTGCAGATGATCTCGTCGGCGGGATCAATCTTCACGCCGTAGCGGCGCTCGTAGAGCAGCGCGACCTCGCGCTTGAGGCTGAAGATGCCGGTCGCGGTGGAGTAGCGATGGTTGCGCGGGTCCTGGACGGCCTGGCAGAGCTTGTCCACAATCGCCTTGGGCGTCGGGTCGAGCGGATTGCCCATGCCCAGGTCAATGATGTCGAGCCCCTGGCGCCTCTTCTCGTACTTGAGGGCGTTGAGCTTGCCGAAGAGATAGACCGGCAGTTCCTTCACGCGCGCGGCGACGTTCACTCTCATGTCGCTCTCGGGAGTTCAGAATTCAGAAGCTAGAAGCTAGAAGCTAGAAGATAGAATGGAAAGCGGGTCGGGCTTCGCCCGTATTAGCGCGCTGCTGCGCTCCTGATTCCAGCTCCCAGCTCCTAACTTCTATCTTCTATCTTGCTCACATCTTCCGCTGGATAGAGGCCGCCTCGAAGAGTCCGTCAATCCACTTGTCGCGCCGCTCGGTCAACTGGCGCGCGGTGAGGCTTTCCAGGATTTCGCCCTTCACGTCCTCGAGGCGTTTGTCCATGGCCGGCAGGATTTCGAGCAGCTTGAGGACGTGGAAGCCGTCGGGGGTCCTGACCGGCTGGCTGAACTGGCCGGGTTTGAGCTTGAAGGCGGCGTCGCCGAGGGGCGATCCCTGACCGAGCGGCGGGATCTCGCCGTCCTTGCGGCGGGAGACGCTGTCCACCGACACGTCGCGCGCCATCTCGACGAAATCGGCCCCGAGTTTGAGCTTCGTGATCACATCCTGCGCGTCGGCCTCGGAGCGAAGGACGATCTGCAACACCTTGGCCTTGGGGCCGTAGCGGCGGTCGAACTCCGCGCGGATGTCGGCGTCGGTCACCTGGACCGACTTGAGCAGTATCTTCCGCGCGAGAAGTTCCGGGGCGGCGAACGGGCGCAGCCAGTCGGACTCCTCGCGCAGGCGGAGCGCCGCATCCTCCGGCTTCAGATTGTTCTTCGCAGCCCAGTCGGCCAGGTCCTTCGCGCCGCTCGTCCGGGCGCGCGCGTCGAGGCGGTCCTGCGCGGCTTTCCGGATGTGGGCCTCGACCTCCTCCTCGGAGACTGTCACGCCCTGCTTCGCCGCCTCCTGCCGGATCAACTCATACTGGATGAGCGTCTCGAGGCCCGCCTTGCCGTCGAAATGGATGCAGAGGGCCGCAAGCTGGTCGCGGCTGATCGGCTTGCCGTTGACGGTGGCGACGACCTCGGGCGCGATGTCGGCCATAGCCGGTTCGGGCGCCGGCGCGACCGTGGCCGCCGGCGAGGCGGCGGTCGGGCCGTCCGCGAGCGCGGGGAACCCGCACCAGGCGCTCCCGAGCGCCGCCAGGAGCAACATCATGGAAAAACCGCGATTCATGTCGGCTCGTCTCCTTTAGCGCCAGGCCGTCCGGCCGCCGCAAGAGGGGAATATACCTTCGCGGCCGAGACTCGTCAAACATGGGAGGAGCAGGTCTCTCGTAATCGTAATCTTGCTCGTAATCGTAATCGCCGTTAATCTCCACAGCAAGAACGGCGATTACGAGTAAGATTACGATTACGAGTCCTATTACGACGCCGGTTTCCGCGCATTGACACGGCTGAAAATCGCAACTATACTTCGGTCAGTCGAGGATGCAGCTACAGAAAAGGAGGCGCTATGGCAGCCTGGGAATACAAGGCGGCGGTGAAGCCGTACAGCGAGCTGCTGACCGAAGCGGAGCTTAACGAACTCGGGGCGCACGGGTTCGAACTCATCAACGTCTTCACCGTCACGGACACGGCGACCGTGGTCGGCCGCCAGGAGACGCAACACAGGGTGCACTATTTTTTCAAGCGCCAGAAAGCGTGACGCGGGAACCGGGAGGCCCGGGCGCTGCGGAACCGGGCCGGGGTCCCGGGGTCAGCTTCCCGATTTTCCGCTCGGCCGGCCTTCGAGCGCGGAGATGCAGCTCGTCAGCAGGCTCCGCACCAGGAGCAGCGATTCGCGCTCGATCCCGCGCGCGTGCGCGGCCGCCTCCGAGTCTTTGGCCGCCGCCCAGAACGCGCAGAACGGGCACTCCTGCTTGCCGCCGGCTTGCTCTTTCGGTTGGTCCGCCATCAGCCGTCCTCCTCGATCATTTCGGGTCGAATCCATCATAAGGCGCTCGCGGCGCCAAGTCAAATCCGCCGCGAAGGCGCGCCCCCTTGCGCGCGGGCGGCCGGTTTTCCTATACTCCCGCAAGCGAACCTTGCGAAGGTCCGCGCGCGCTTTCGCGAGGTTGCGCCGAGGACCGATTAAGTGCCGATGGAGCATGGCTCATTGAGCGCCCGCCCGCCCGCTTCCACACGGGCCGTCGTCGTCGTCGTGGCGCTCTGCGCCTTCGCGATGGCGCTCAAGCCGGTGCGCAGTTCGGACGTTTGGCATCACATCAAGTCCGGCTGGTTCGTCGTGCAGAACGGCGGCCCGGCCACGGTGGATGTCTTCAGTTGCACGGCGCGGGGGAAGCCGTGGATCCAGTACGAGTGGCTGGCGCAGCTTTGCATCTACGGGTTGTATCAGGCCGGCGGCGCGGAGGAGCTGGTGCTGTTCCAGGCGGGGGCGGTGGCGATCCTTGCGCTGATGCTGATGGCGGCGATGCGGATTCAGCCGCGCGCGGGCTGGTCGGCGGCGGGCCTGGCGACGGCGCTGGCGCTCTGCGCGGCCTCGCCTCGATTCTTTTCGCGGCCTGAGACGTTCAGCTGGATTTTGTTCGCCGGATGGCTGATCGCGGTGGAGAAGGTGCGGTCGGGGCGCGGCGGGTACTTGGCGCTTCCGGCGGTCCTGATGGCGCCGTGGGTCAACATGCACGGCGCCTGGCCGGCCGGGCTGGCATGGCTGGGGCTGAACTGCGCCGGCGAGACCGCGCTGCGGCTCTTCGGCGCGCCCTCGCGCCTGCCGAGAACGACCGTGGTGCGGCTGTGGGCGGCGCTGGGGCTGGCGGCGGCGGCGACGCTGGCCAACCCATACGGATTCCAGATATGGGAGGTGCCGCTCAAGCTGACGAGCTGGCCGGAAATGAGCGCCGTCATCGTGGAGTGGCAGCGCCCTGACCTGGCGTACTGGCTGGACATCCGGTACATCGGCGCGTGGATTTTCCTGCTGGCGATTCTGGCAGCGCCGCGCCGGGTGCGGCTGAGCGATGCGCTGGTCGTGCTCGCCTTCGGGGCGCTGGTGCTGAGCGCCAAGCGCCACATGGCCCTGGCGATGATCGCCGTGGCGCCGATCGCGGCGGGGCAGTTCAGCGGGCTTTGGGAAAAATGGGGACGAGTGAAGGATGAAAGGCTGGGCCCGGTTCTGCCATTCTTCCGATCTTTTCCAGTCCTACAGCCGGCGGCGGTGGCGCTGGTGTGCGTCGCGCTGGTGATAGCGGCGCTGGGCGGCTTCGACCTGAAGCGCGCGGGCCTCGGCGTTGACCACAGCATTTCCCTCGAAGGGGCCGCGCATTTCCTCAAAGACAACAAGCTGGACGGGAACCTCTTCAACTCCTACGAGGCCGGCAACTACCTGCTGTTCGCCCGATACCCGCAGAACCACGTGTTCATTGACGGGCGCGTGGACGTCTACGGCGCCGAGGGCTTGAGCCTGTACACCGCGGTCCGCCACGCCGAAAAGGGATGGCAGAAGATTTTCGAGGAGCACTCGATCGAGACCTGTGTCCTGGCGACGAAGATGTCCTCCGAGTTCCTGCTCCTGAGCGCGTTGCACCGCTCGCCGGACTGGGCGCTGGTCTATTGGGACGACCTGTCGGCGATCTACGTGAAGCGCGCGCCGGATCGGCAGGCGTTCCTCAGCCGCGCGTACGTCTACGCGGTCCGGCCGGACGGTTTCGACCCGGTCGTTCTCCAGTCGCCGGAGCGCCTCGCGCGCGCGGAGCGGGATTACCGCGCCAAGCTCCGCGAGGACCCGAACTTCGCCGGGGCCGCGTACAGCCTGGCGCGGTGCCTCCTCATCCAGCGCGATCAGCGCGACGAGGCAGTGGAGCTGCTCGAAAGGGCCGTCGCGCTCGATCCGGAGAACGCCATATTCTGCGCCACGCTTGGCGCGACGCTGCTCCAGATGGGAAAGCCCGGCGAGGCGGAGCGCCGGTTGCGCGACGCGCTCGAAGATTATCGGCGCGCCCCGGATTCGGCCCCCACGCTGAGCGTCATTTACTGGAACCTTTCGTTGCTCTGCGAGCAGAAGGGGGATCTCGAGGGGGCGCTCGCGGCGGCGCAGAAGGCGTCCCGACTGCGGCCGGAAATGACCGCCGCGGCGGACCGCGTCCGCGCCCTGGAACAGAAGTTGGCCGAAAGGCGGCGAGGGCCATGAAGCCGGCGGTGATGCTGCCCACCTATAACGAGGCGGAGAACCTGCGCAAGATCACCGAGAGCATCCTGCGCGTGGCGCCGGAGATGACCGTGGTCATCGTGGATGACGAGTCGCCCGACGGGACCGGGCGGGTGGCCGACGAGCTGGCCCGCGCCTCGGGCCGCGTGCGGGTGATCCATCGGCGCCAGAAGCGTGGCCGGGGCTACGCGGGCGCGGAGGGGTTCCGTTACTGCGTGGCGGAGGGATTCGACCCGATCCTGGAGATGGACGCGGACTTCTCGCATGACCCGTTCTATCTGCCCGAGTTCCTGGCGGCATCGCGCGAGTGGGACGTCGTCATCGGCTCGCGCTCCGTCCCCGGCGGCGGGGCGCGCAGCCGCGGCCTCGGCCGGCGGCTCGTCACCGCCGGCGGCGCCTTTTACCTGCGGAGGCTGCTCGGCCTGAAAGGCGTCCGGGACCCGACTTCCGGCTATCGCTGCTTCCGCCGGAGCGTGCTGGAGAGCATCCACCTGGAGACGCTGACGTCTGCGGGGCCGGGCATCGTCACGGAAATCCTGTACCGCTGCCGCGGGTTCCGGATCAAGGAAATCCCGATCGTTTTCCAGGATCGCGAGAAGGGGCGGAGCAAGTTCGGCCTGGGGGCGATGTGGGAAAGCCTGGCGCTCGCCGCGCGGCTGCGGATGAAAGGGCGCTGATTATCTGGACCGGCGCTCGGTTTCCCAGGACTCGACCTCGGCGGGGAAATAGGGCTGCGTCGGGAACGAGTCGCGCACGACGGCGCGGAGTTCCGCCAGGGAGCCGAGCGCTCCGACGGCCTTCGCCTGCATGAGCATGTTGCCGATGGAGGTCGCCTCGATGGGGCCGGCGATGACTTCACGGCCGGTCGCATCGGCGGCGAACTGGTTGAGCAGGTCATTCTGCACGCCGCCGCCCACGATGTGCAGGAGGCGGCTTCGCCGGCCCGTCATCGCCTCGACCTTGTCGAGCGTTCGGCGATACGTGAAGGCGAGCGATTCGAGGATGCTGCGGACGATCTCGCCCTTGTCGGAGAGCGGCCGCTGGCCGGTCTGCTCGAGGTAGCGGTTGATCCGCGCCGGCATGTCTCCGGGGGCGCCAAAACTGTCGTCGTTCGGCTCGATCCGCGCCGCGAACCGCCGCGCGCCGCGCGCCAGGTCGGTCAACTGCGCGTACGAGAAATCGGTTCCCTCGCGCTGCCACTGGCGGCGGCACTCCTGCACGAGCCAGAGCCCGGCGAGGCTGGTGAGGAAACGGATGGTGCCTTCGACGCCGCCCTCGTTGGTGATGTTGTCCTCGAAGCTCGCGTCGGTGATGACGGCCTGGTTCAGCTCGACGCCGGCGAGCGACCAGGTGCCGCTGGAGAGATAGGCCCACTCGCCCCCCTCGGCCGGGACGGCGGCGACGGCGCAGGCGGTGTCGTGCGAGCCGGCGGCGATGACCGGGATGCGCCCGCAGCCGCAGTCGCGGGTGGCGGCGGCGGTGAGCCGGCCGACGACCGTGCCCGGCTTGACGATCTGCGGCAGGAGGTCCGCCGGGAGGTCGAGCCGCGCGAGCAACTCCGCCGACCACGCGCCGGTGTGCATGTCGGCCATCTGCGAGGTGCTCGCCAGGGTGTACTCGGCGAAGGTTTCGCCGCAGAGGGCGTGCGCGACGAGGTCGGCCATGAACATGAGCCGGCGCGCCCGCGCGAGCGCCGAGTCGCGGCGCAGGCGCATGGCCAGGAGCTGGAAGAGCGAGTTGATGCGCCGGATCTCGATGCCGGTGCGCTCGTAGAGCTCGCGTTTCGGGACGCGCCGAAACGCCTCCTCGAGCATCCCTTCGGTCTGGCGGTCGCGGTAATGGCGCGGGTTCTCGACGAGCTGGCCGCGCCCGTCGAGCAGGCCGAAGTCCACGCCCCAACTGTCCACGGAGATTCCCGCGATCTCCTTTCCGCCCTGCTCCACGCTGAGCGCGATGCCGCGCTTGACGCCCTCGAGGATTTTGGCGAAGTCCCACCGGAGCGCCTCGCCCTGTTGCAGCGGGCCGTTGGCGAAACGGTGGGCCTCGGCGATCTGCAGCTTGCCGCCGGCGAGCGAGCCGCGCATCACGCGGCCGCTCTCGGCGCCCAGGTCAACCGCCAGGAACTGCCGGACGTTGGACATGACGGCTTCTCCGATCGAATTCGGCCTCAGCGGCCTCTTTAAAATGGATTCGGCCAGGCGAGATGTTACTTCATGCGGCGGGATTTTTCCACTCTTGACTTTTGAAGCGGAAACTGCGATTTTGCGGGCGCGATGGCGCGAGGAGGGCGAACGGCGGGCGGGCCGAAGGCCGATTCGCCCGGGAGGGAAACGATGGGAAAGCTGATGCTGATGCTCGCGGGGATGGCTTTTCTCTGTCAGGCGGCGAAGGGGCAGACGGCGCCCGCGCCGGCGCCGACCGCGCCGACGGAGGAGAAGGGCGCGCCGGACGCCCGCGTCAAGAGGCTGCTCGAGGCGCGCAAGATCGAGTGCGAGGTCACCCCGACCGGCAACTTCAAAGTGACGTTTAACCTGAAGAACGGGCGCAGCCAGATGGCGTTCATCAGCTCGGCGACTTATTGGTACATGAACCAGGAGATCCGGGAAATCGTGTCGCCGGCGTACCGGTCCGCCGCGCCGTTCACCGCGGAGGTGGCCGACCGGCTGCTGTCGGACAACAATGACAAGAAGCTCGGCGCGTGGGTGATGCAGAAGGGGAAGGACGGCTACTACGCGCTGTTCGTCACGAAGGTCCCGGCGGACAGCGGCGAGGAATCCTTCATCAACGCGCTGCGGCTGACGCTCGAGGCGGCCGACGAGATGGAGAAGGAGCTGACGGGCAAGGACGAGTTCTAAGTGTTCTGGACCATAAATTCGATGACGTATTCGCACGCCTGGACATCGTACTCGTCCTCGTCGTCGTCCTCGTCCTCGGCCGTACGGTGCTTCTGTTCGATAACGAGGACGAGAACGCCGAGGACGAGGACGATTCGCAAATGAACTTCATCGTACTTGAGGCGACATGCACTAAGTCGTCGGCGCGGGGCCGGCTTCGGCGGGGGGCGGCTGCCCGGGGTCCGGCCTCGGGTGGCGGGGGTCCTCTTCCGGCTCGTGCAGGTCGGGCGGGACGTAACCGGGGGCCTTCGCCTTTTCGACTTCGACGTGGAAGGCGTCGAGGAGCGCCTTCTGAAACCGCGCGCGGCAGTCGCTGTTGATCGGATGGGCGACGTCCACGTGGAGCTTGCCGCTCGCCTCGGCGGGGTCCGGCGCGCGCTTTCCCGGCAGCCTGGCGCCGCACTCATTGCAGAACTTCGCGCGCAGGTGGTTCTTGCTGTGGCACTTGAGGCAGTGGTCGGCCAGCTTGCGGCTGGGCATCGCGACGAACAAGCCCTTCGCCCCGTCAATGATCTTGATGTCGCGCACGACGAACTCCCGGTCGAGCGTCATCGTGCAGAAGGCGCGGAGACGTTCGGTCTTATCCTCGATGAGCCGGATTCGAACGTCGGTGATCTCCATCGGGCTCCCTCCTGATCGCCATTCCCCCGGATGTCGTCCGCCCGCCTGCCCGCCGCCCAGTCTGCCCTTTTCGATCGCCCTGCGGCTTCCGACTCAATAATAGGCCGGGCGGGGGCGCAAGTCAAGAGAAAAACCAGGGGCGGAGGAGCCGCTAGCGGGGCGCGCCGACGCCTTCGGCGATGGCGCGGAGGGCGTCGGCGGCGATTTTGGAGATCAAGGCCGCTTGGGAGCGCGCCCTGGAAGAGTCGCCGATGGCGGCGCTCCAGATCGTCTCGCCGGTGGCCGGGTCGAGGCCGCGCAATTCCAGGAGCACCGTGGTCCGCGGCACGAAGAGGAGCCAGGATTGGTCGAACGTGGCGACCTGGCCGCGCACGACCAGGTTTGCGCCGAGCTTGCGGCCGAGTTCGCCGGCGCGGCGATCGTCCAGGGCGGAAAATTGCGCTGCGGTGAGTTTCTCACCGAGCATCAGGTTGCGGAGCGCCGTTTCATCCATGCTGCGGAACCGGCCGCTCGCGCCGGCCGCGCGCGAAATGGCGCGCGCGAACATCGCTCCGCTGCCCTGCGCGCCCACGCGCCCGTAGACGGTGAGATCCGTAATCGTCCCTTTTGCGCCCGGATCGTCGAGCGGAAAGACCGCGATCACCCATTGCGCGGGTTGCGCAACCTGGCGCTGCACCCGGACCTGGAAGGTTTCACCGCAGCCGGCAAGGCCTGCCAGAAGACAGAGGATCCCCGCACAGGGTGCGACGGCGCGCGCGGCTCCGGCCACGTCCACCTCGCTTCTCATTCGCCCAGCGGTCGGCATCCGGCGTTCACGTGTGTTTGATCGTTACGAGCGTCAAGTCGTCGGACTGCGGCTGGGGGCCGGCGAAAGTCTGGACGGCCGTCAAGATCCTCTCGGTGAGAGCTTCCGGCCGGCCGCGATGGCCCCGCAACACGTCCGGGAGGCGTTCTTGATGGAAGATCTCGCCGCTGGGGTTCTTCGCCCCGGTGATGCCGTCGGTGTAGAGGACGAAGGAGTTTTCGAGCAGGCTGACGATGTCGCTGACTTCTTTGAGGATTTTCTCGAGCGCGTAACTTTCAGCGCAGGGCGCCTGGCGATGTTGCTCCCGCTTCATCCTCTCCTCCGTGTTCGACCCGCGGGCCGCCTGCAACGTAACAGGGCCGCCGTCGGCTGTCAATATTCCGGCCTCCGGCGCGGCCAGGGGGGGCTGTATTATCGTCGGCGTTTTCGGCGCTTTTTTGAGTCATCTTGACGCTGGCGCGGCGCGTCGGTATGCTCCGTCCCCATGGGAAAGTCCGCGCCGGAGAACGCCTCCGTGGAACCGAAGCGGCGCAAGGGGCCGCGCCGGGCCGCCCGCAAGCCGCCCGACAAGCTGATCGTGCCGCAGGAGGCGGAGCTCTTCCACGTCTATCCCGACCAGGCCCGGATGCGCCTGGACCAGTTCTTGAAGATGCGCCTTCACTGGCGGTCGAGGACGAAGGTGCAGGAGCTGATCGCCGCGCGCGAGGTCACGGCCGGCGGAGTCCGGCTCGATTGCTCGTACCGGGTCAAGCCCGGCGAGGAGATCCGCCTGCCGCTCCCGCCGCCGCCGGAGGCCGCTTACCGGATCGCCGAGATCCCGCTGGAGATCCTCTACGAGGACGACCTGCTCATCATTCTCAACAAGCCGCCGGACCTGGTCGTGCATCCGGCCGGGCGCCACCGCTACGACACGCTCATCAACGCGCTCCACCTGCGCTACCGGAACCTGGATGACCCGAAGAAGGACATCATCCCGCGGCTGGCGCACCGCATAGACCGGGAGACGAGCGGGGTGCTCATCGCCTACAAGATGCGCCGCCATGACCGCGCTTCGCCGCTGGTCTTCGAGCGGACGCAAGTCGTCAAGGAATACCTCGTGATCGCCGAGGGGGCGGTGGAGCGGGATTCGGGGGTGATTGACCTGCCGATCGGGCGGCAGCCGGACACGCCGCGCGACCAGGCGCAGGTCACCGTGCATCCGGGCGGCCAGGCGAGCCGCACCGGCTACGAGGTGCTCGAACGGTTCGGGGGCTTCACCTTCCTGCGCTGCCGCCTGTTCACCGGCCGCATGCACCAGATCCGCGTGCACCTGCAGGCGATCGGCCACCCGGTCGTCTGCGACAAGCGCTACGGGCTGCGCGCCGAACTGCGGCGCTCCGACCTCGGGCCGATGGCGCCGGGCGAGGAGGAGCGCCTGCTGCTGAGCCGGCAGGCGCTCCACGCCCACCGCATCCGCTTCAACCATCCGGTCAGCGGCAGCGCAGTGACGATCGAGGCGCCGCTGCCGCCGGACCTGCAACGCCTGTTGGAGGCTTTGCGCGCGACATGAACCGCTCCATCGTGGACAAGATCGCCGCGTACGTCGCCGCCCGGGGGGCGGACGGGGTGGACGCGAAGGAACTGGCGGAGGTCTTTCTCTCGCCCGCGTCGGCGCCGCCGCGGCTCTGCGCGCGGCTGATCGGCAACGTGCTCTCCGGCGACCCGCGCCTGGCGCTGGGCCCCGATGGAAGGTGGCGCGTGAACCGCTCCGGGCGGGCGGCGGGCGGCGCTTCGGAGTACACGGTCGTCGAGGCGACGGAGGTCGCCGCCGGCGCGAAGCGCTGCTTCATCTCCTGGGCGGCGCTGCGCGTGGACGCGGCCGGCCGCGTGGGACAGGCGGTCAGCTCGGCCATCCGGCCGGAGGAGCCGTGGCCGCCGGACCTGATTCTCCCGCCGCAGATCAAGGCGGCGGTGCTCGCCGGGCCGCCGCTGGCGGCGGCGGTGCAGCGGGCCGCGGACTTCGCGCGCGGGTCCGCGGTGGTGGCGTACCGGATCGGCGGATTCCAGTCCGCCGTGGCGCGCGCGATTGCGGAGCCCGGCGAGACGCCGCAGCCGCTGTCGCTGGAGTGGCTGGGGAAACGCGCGCCGGGGCTGAAGGCCGATTCGCGCGAGGCGCTCGCCGTGCGGCTGGGCCTGCCGGTGCGCGAGGCCGCCGGCGCGGCCGCCACGGCCCGCGCGACGGCGGAGATGCTTTCGGCCATGCTGGCCCGCAAGGAGAGCTTCGGCCTCGGCGAGCCGGAGGGCTGGAGCGAGATGCAGCACGTGAAGAAGATCGAGGTGGAGTTCTCCGGCTTCGAGTTCGACCGGAGCTTCATCTCCAGCCTGCCGGAGTCTCCAGGCATCTATATCATGCGGGACGCGAACGGCGCGGCGATCTACGTCGGGAAGGCCTCGAACCTCCGCTCGCGCGTGGGGAGCTACTTCCGCCCGCGGATGGAGCGCGACGAAAAGGCCGAGCGCATCCTCGAGGGACTCTGGCGCGTCGAGGTCGAGGAAACCGGCTCGGAGCTCGCTGCGCGGCTCGCGGAACAGCGCGCGATTCGCGCGCTCCAGCCAGCGATCAATATCCAGTTCGACGTGCATGACCGCCCCGATGCGGTCAAGGCGCCCGCGCGGCGGATCCTGCTGATGCTGCCCGCGCCGGATGCCGCCGAGGTCGAGATCTTCCTGCTCGACAGCGACCGCGCGATGCGCCGGGTGAAGCTCCCGCGCGCGGAGGCGCTCGAAGGCCTGCGGCCGGTGCTCTCGGAATTCTTCTTCGGGCCGAAAAAGCCGGCGGACGAGTCGGAGCGCGAGGAATTGCGGATCGCGCGAAGCTGGCTCGAACACAACGCCGACCGGGTCAACGCGTTGGACGTGGACCTGGCCGGCGGCCTCGAGGGAACGCTGGCGCTGCTGGGCCGATACCTCCATGAACCGCCCGGGTCCGCGAAGGTGTTCCACGTGTAACCGGTCGGCGGGAAACTCCTCATCTTGACTTGACATGGCGGGGCCGAAGGTGTAATATTGGTTAGTTAGCAAACGAACTATCCGCGCGAGCGGGGCCGAATGAGAGGATGGAGTTGCCATGGGTGCGATGAGGGTGCAGGCCGCGGAGCACGCCCATCGGTCCCTGCTGCGCGCCTTCGGGTCGCTGAAGAAGGCGATGGAGCCGTACTTCGCCCGTTTCGGCATCAGCCGGCCGCAGTGGGCGGTGCTGATCGTGCTGCACCGGTCCGAGCAGGAAGGCGGCGGCGGGATGCGGCTGCGCGACCTGGGGGAGCGGCTCTTTATCCAGCCGCCCAGCGTCACCGGCGTGGTGGACCGGCTGGAGCGCGAAGGGCTGGTCGCGCGGAGCAAGGAGAAGGACGACCTGCGCGTGCGGCGCGTCCGGCTGACGGGCGAAGGGCGGGCAGTGATCGAACGCGTGCTCGCCGTACACGCCGGGGAGATCCAGGCGCTCATGAGCGGTCTGACCGTGCGGCAACAGGCCGCGCTCGCCCGATTGCTGGATCAACTGGATGCCCATCTGAAAGCCTTTAACGCCGATGCGAGCGGCGCGCGCCGCCTGCAAGGCGCCCAAACTTTGGAGCGATAGGTGAAACCATGCGAAAAGCCATCGTGATCGTCCTGGTCGTCATCGTGCTGGGCGGCATCGGCGCCGGAGTGTACTGGTACCTCCATCGCAATGGCGAGACCGTCGCAGCGAAATTCAGGCTCGCGGCGGCCACGCGCGGCGACATCGTCTCGACGGTCTCGGCCACCGGGACGATCGAGCCGGTCGAGCTCGTGGACGTCGGCGCGCAGGTCGCCGGGGTCATCCTTTCGTTCGGGACGGACGTGAACGGCAAGACGGTTGACTACGATTCCGTGGTGAAGGAGGGCACGGTCCTGGCGAACATAGACCCCCGGCTCTATAAAGCCGCGCTGGACTCAGCCCAGGCGACGCTGGATCAGGCTGTGGCGAACGTGCCGAAAGCGAAGGCGGACCTGGACATGAAAAAGGCGGTGCTCGAGCAGGCCACGAACGATTGGAACCGGGCGCAGGCGCTCTGGAACACCAAGTCCGGCGCGCTGGCAGATACGACGTACGACCAGTATAAGGCCACCTACGAAACGGCAAAGGCCAACGTGGAGGAGGACATCGCCAACATCAAGGTGGCCGAAGCGGCCGTGGTTCAGGACCAGGCCGCGGTGGACCAATGCAAAACCAACCTGGCCTATTGCACGATCACCTCGCCGGTCAAAGGCACCATCATTGACCGGCGCGTGAATATCGGCGAGACGGTGGTATCGAGCTTAAGTTCGCCGAGCCTGTTCCTGATCGCCAAGGACCTCACGAAACTGGAGATCTGGGCGGCGGTGAACGAGGCGGACGTCGGCGGCATCTACGAGGGTCAACCGGTCAAGTTCACGGTGGACGCCTTCCCGGACCAGACCTTGACGGGGTCGTGAACCGGGTGCGGCTGAACGCCACGATGACGTCGAACGTCGTGACCTACACCGTGGAGGTCGGCACCGACAACAGCAAGGGGAAGCTGCTGCCTTATCTCACCGCCATTGCGTGGTTCGAGACGGGCCGGAAGGAAAAAGTCCTGATGGTTCCCAACGCCGCGCTGCGCTGGATACCGACGCCCGCGCAGAGGGGGCCGTTCGCCCGCCGCGCGAGCGGCGGCAAGGGCCGGGAGACGGATGCCTCCAGCGCGGACCCGCAGGCGCAGGCGATGAAGGAAGGGGCCGGCGTCGAGCAGCAGGCCAAGGCGTCCGGTTCGCGCCGGACGCGCGGGAGGGTCTGGGTGGCCGACGGCGCGTACGTGCGGCCGATCTCGGTGAAGACAGGCATGACCGACGGCCTTAACACGGAGGTCACCGGCGACGGGATCGAGGAAGGCCTGGAGGTCATCACCGGCGACATCGTGCCGGGTGGAACCGAGCAGGCGGCGGCTCCGAATGCAAGCACCAACCCGTTCACGCCGCAGTTGCCGCCGCGCAAGAGATAGTCTCGCGGGCCGCCGCCCGCCGGCGGGAGCGCCAGGCAAAGGATCGCAGCATGGAACTGCTCAGACTCAAGGACGTGTACAAGACCTACCACCTCGGCGAGATTGACCTGCCGGTGTTGAAGGGGATTTCGATGACCATCGAGCGCGGCGAGCTGGTCGCGCTGATGGGGGTGAGCGGCTCGGGGAAGAGCACGTTGATGAACATCCTCGGCTGCCTGGACCACCCGACCTCCGGCCAGTACTGGCTCGACGGCCAGGAGATCTCCCGGGCGTCGGCCAACGAGCGGGCCGACTTGCGCAACCGCATGATCGGCTTCGTGTTCCAGACTTTCAACCTGCTGGCGCGGAGCAGCGCGCTGGAGAACGTGATGATGCCGATCGGCTACTCGGCCGACTCCGGCACGGAACGCGAGCGGCGCCAGCGCGCGGCGGAGCTGCTTAGACGCGTGGGCCTCGAGGACCGGATGGACCACGAGCCCTCGCAGCTCTCCGGCGGGCAGCAGCAGCGGGTGGCCATCGCCCGGGCGCTGATCAACCGGCCGGAGTTCCTCCTGGCCGACGAGCCGACGGGGAACCTGGACTCGAAGAGCAGCGTGGAGCTGCTGCGCATGTTCGAAGAGCTGAACCGCGAACAGGGCATTACGATCCTGCTGGTCACGCACGACCCGGGCGTGGCGCAGCACGCGAAGCGGATCATTCGCATCCACGACGGCGTCCTCAGCAATGACGGCGCCTCTTCCGCCGCCGCAGGCGACGGCGCGGGGACGGGGACAGGAGGTTCGGCATGAGACATCAACATACCTTCCGGACGGCCACGAAGGCGCTGAGCCGCAACATCATGCGCGCGGCGCTGACGACGCTGGGCATCGTCATCGGCATCGCGGCGGTGATCACGATGGTCGAGATCGGCAAGGGCTCTTCGACGGCCATCAAGAAGACCATCGAGAACATGGGCGCCAACACGGTGCTGGTGATGCCCGGCCAGCCGAACATCGCCGGCGTCCGGCAGGGGGCGGGGAGCGCGATGAACCTCACGCCCGGCGACTGCGACGCCATCGCCCGCGA
>Ga0181536_10000320_pt1 | contig 58119 bp, 43 predicted proteins | sample PEATcosm2014_Bin_41_FD_121105 | JGI IMG/M metagenome (GOLD analysis project Ga0181536, IMG submission 121105) | Peatland microbial communities from MTU Mesocosm Facility, Houghton, MI, USA - PEATcosm2014_Bin17_60_metaG | ecosystem: Environmental > Terrestrial > Soil > Wetlands > Peat | place...
AGTTGGGGATGCCGTAGCCCACCAATGTGCCAGCGCCATTTTTTCCGAGGGGGTCGAAACTGTAAGACCGGTCGGCATACTCGACTCCGCCGTAACCGAAGATGTCAAACTTCTTTGTCACGTGGAATTCGAGCGTGCTCAGCCCCATCAGATTCTTGACCAGGTGAACCGTGCCGTCCCCATTGATGGAAACGTCCGGAAGCCCAGCCGGGCCATAGCGTCCGATTCCGCTGCCGCCGAACCCCTTCAATCCAAACGTTACGCGCTTGGCGAAGTTCCACCGTGCACTTGCACCGATGCCGCCGCCGCTTTTGGAACTGTTGAATGCGGCCGCCGCGGTGCCAGCGTCGGTGGCGGCGGGGCAGGCCGGGGAAACTACAACCGTCGGCGGAGTGGTGGTTGTAATCGTGTAGCTCTCCGCGCAGGGAAAGACGCGGCCGGTGAAGCGATCGAGAATCCCGAATACTTCGTAGTGCCCGAAGCCGGGATCGAAGGCGACCTTCGCGATGATATCGGGGGAGGGGTTGAATGAGTAGGTCGCGGTGGTGTTATAGCTGTTGCTGGCGCCGGCCTCACCCAGCAAATAGTTAGCCGCGTTGCCATGCGAAGAAAGCGTGGCCTGCGGGTTTTCGACGGCGAATGCGATGGCAACCTTGTCGCCAAAGGTCTTGGTTACGCGGATTCCATACTGGCGGGCGAAAACGAACCCGACGTTATATGACGGGTCGATCGTTTTGGGCCGGGCATCGTTGGTTCTGCCGAGGTCGTCATCGGGGGAGATTCCGGTCCCATTTTCCGTCGCCAGGCTCCAGACCTGGCCGCCGAGGAAGCTCCAGCCATTATCAAACTTGGCCTGAGCCCAGGCCTGCCGGAGACGGAGGGTGTAGCTGTTGGTTTGGGTCGAGGTGGAAGTAACGCCGGCAGAAAGGAAGTCGGCTGAAACGTAGCTGGAAAGGTCCACGTTCTTCAGACGGCCGTCGACAAAGGCGGTCATTTTAGACTGGCGGCCTGAGCCGAAGAACTCCGAGAGCTGGCTCTGGGAGGCGCCCGGCATGGTTACGGAGTTAAAGGGCGTGGACACGTCTGCCGCAAGCGCTCTCGAACGCCGTACGAATGCCGCTTCGGCATATCCGCCCGGCGTAATGTTGATGCCTTTGAAGTGGATCGTTACCGGGCCCTCCATCTGTTTGTTGAACGTCTGTGGCGCCTCCTGATCGGACGCGGGTTTGGCAGCGCTTTCTTCCTGAACGCCGTTGCTGCCAAGTGCCGCCGGTGGTTGCGGTGAATTGGCTGCAATCTGGGCCGGGTCCGGTTTTGCGGGCGGCTCTGCCGCGGACTGAATCTGCTGCAAGGCCTGATCTTTGCGCTGGAGTTGTTGCTGCAACGCCTGAATCTGCAGTTGCTGCGCGGCGAGAGCATCTTTCAACTCCTGAATATCGGCGGCGGTAACTGGCGGGGCCGCTGGAGCTGCGGCTGCCGGCGGATATCCCTTTGCGGGAGGCGTGTTCGATGCGGTCTGAGTTTGCGCCCATGCGCCTGCCGTCAATGCGGCCAGCGTGAGAGCGGTAAGGAGCAAATTGTTGGTCGGCTTCATGGAATGACTGTCCTCTCCTTTTGTCTGGTGTTCCTTCTACAAGTAATCGGCGGCTGGGGGATTGGCGGCCGCCAAAAGGTCGCGTTTACAACCAAGTTGCTGTAACTACAGTTTTATTATTACTACCATTAACTTAATCGAGATTAACGTACGACCCACTTCCTTTGTGTTAAAGAATTGTGAATTTTAGGAGATTCCCGGGCGAAAACTGGGGCCGAAAGTCTCTAGGTAGCCGGCGCCAGACCCCACTTATTCTGCAGGTGCCGCTCCATCCCCTTGAACACCACACCATCGATGATGTATCCAATGGCGATGATCAGGATCATGACGGCGACAACTGCGCTCATATCATTCAAGTCGCGGCCCATCATCAGAACCTGGCCGAGGCCGAGACTGAGATAGAGCATTTCGGCAGTGATGAGCGAGCGCCAGGCAAAGGCCCACCCCTGCTTCAAGCCGGAAACGATGAACGGCAGACTGGCCGGCAGCAGCACGTACCAGAACAACTTGAATCCCTTGGCGCCGAGGTTGCGTCCGGCCATGCCGAAGATTTTGGGCATCTGTTTGCGGCCATCCTCCATGGCCAATGTCACCGACAGCAGCGAGCCCATGATGACGACGAAGAGAATGGCATTCTGATTCAGTCCGAACCAAAGCAGTGCCAGGGGCCACCAGCAGATGCTGGGAAGGCTTTGCAGGCTGACCAGCAGGCCGCCCACCGTCTCTTCGAGGAACTTGTTGCTGGCCACGCCCAGGCCAAGGATCATGCCAAGAACAACCGAAATGCTGTAGCCGATGAGGACGCGTTCCATGCTGACGCGAATCGCGATCCAGTAAGTGTGATCTTTGAATCCTGCATAGAGAGCTTCCGCTACGCCCCACGGCGTCGGAAACAGATAGGGCGGCCAGACTTTCAGTTCGGCAAGGAGCGTCCACAGGCCGAATAGAGCGGCATAGAAGATGACGTAGCGGGAAGCGCGTTTCATGATTCGACTCGTCTTCATGCTCCGACTCCCGTCTCGATATGCGGCTTCACACCCTCGGCATATTCGGCTTCGAGCGAGCGATTAATCTCGTCGCGCAACTGGTCAAGGATCTGGCGGGCCGCGCGCGCGACGGCGGGATCTTCGAGATGGCGAGGACGCGGCAAATCCACGGGAAATTCACTCTTGACACGGCCCGGGCGAAAAGTCAGGAGAACGACCCGGTCGCCGAGGCGAACTGCCTCACGAACATTGTGCGTGACAAAAATGATGGTGCAGCCGGTCTCGCTCCAGATGCGCTCCAACTCATCGTGCAACAAGTCGCGGGTCTGGGCGTCGAGCGCGCCGAAGGGTTCGTCCATCAGAAGAACATCGGGTTCAGTGGCCAACGCGCGGGCGATGGCGACGCGCTGGCGCATGCCGCCGGAAAGCTGATGGATGTAACTCCTCTCGAACTTTGCCAGGTGAACCAGGCGGAGGTAGTAACGAGTCTTCTCTTCCCTTTCGGCTCGACTGACGCCTTTCATCTTCATGCCGAATTCGACATTCTGACCCACGGTGAGCCATGGAAACAGACCGTGCTCCTGGAAGATCATGATGCGGTCGGTCCCCGGCCCCTCCACCGGCTTGCCGTCGACCAGTATCTGACCCGAGGTTGGCGGCTGAAGGCCGGCGATCAAATGCAACAACGTGGACTTGCCGCAACCGGAAGGACCGACAACACAGAGAAACTCGCCAGGTTTGACCTCGAGATTGATGTGATCGAGGGCAAGCAGACGATCACCGGAATGCGTGCGGTACTTCAGGCAGATTTCGCGGAGGCCAACTTTGGCAATAGCCGGCAGCACCACCGGCGCGGAAGGTCCTGCCTCGACCGCCGCGACTTTGGCGCAGGACCCACAAGACCGAACGGGCCGGAATGGCTGGGCTGGATTCGGGAGCTGGGTTGCAACGTTCTGTGCGCCGGCGTTCATTGGATGGCCTTTCGTCCTTTTTCTGCCAGGACCTGGTTGAGGAGCGAGAGATCGTAGAGGCCGGAGAGATCGGGCATCTGGCGCCCGAGAAAACCATCGTCGAAGGCCTGCCGGGCCGCGGTCGTCAAGGCCGCGTGGAGCGGGTCGTAGGTCACCTGCATGCGCGAGAAAGCCTCGTCGAGGATGACGGGAGCGAGCGCTTTGCCGGTCTCGCGCTGGATCTGCTCGTTCAGAAGCTTCCTGGCTTCGGCGGTGTGGGCGCTGATCCAGTCTGTCAATTCGACGTTGGCGCGTATCCAGTTCTTGACCAGATCAGGGTGGGCCTTGAGGAATTTGGTATTGACCACGAGCAGGCCGATGACGAACTGGCCGTTGGGCCAGAGAGTGCGCTCGTCTACCAGGAGGCGGCCGTTGCCTTCGTGGATGAGGCGCGTAGCCCAGGGCTCGGGAGCCCATGCCGCGTCGAGATCCTTCTTGAGGAACAGTGTCAACTGGTCGGGATTCGCCACGGGAATCACCTGGACATCGCCGCCCTTATCGGTGGTTTTCATGCCGTGATCCTTGAGCCAGTTGCGCAGAGCGACGTCCTGAGTGTTGCCGAATTGCGGAGAGGCCACGCGTTTGCCGTGGAAATCCTCCGGTTTGTTGATGCCGGAATCGGCGCGTACAACCAGAGAAGCGCCGCCGCTCGCCGCGCCGCAGACGACACGAAGGGCTTCGCCGCTGGAGCGCACATAGCCGTTGATGGCGGGATTTGGACCAACGTAGGTCAGGTCAATCGCGCCGGCAAACAGGGCTTCGATGGCGGACGGACCGGCGTTGAAACTGGTCCACTGGACCTTCACCTGCGGGCCCATAGCTTTGTCAAACCATCCAGTAGCTTTCCCCACCATGGCCTGAGCATGAGTGATGTTGGGAAATGCGCCCACGCGGATGGTGCCGGCGTTCCCCTGAGCCCATCCCGAAGCCACGGTCGCCAGCCACAGCAGAACGACAAGCGATCGGCTGCTCACCCTTGCCGCACGCAACATGGAGAGGACGCTGCCGAACGGTTCCTGTCGGGTTTGCCTCCGCTGCCAGCGGCCCATAGAGCTCTCATCGCCAGAATCTTAATGTACTAATTGTTCCATAAACTAAATCATATTACTAGACTTTTAAGGCCTCTAAGGCCTCCCCGACCAAGGCACGTGAGATTCCATCGTCCGAGGACAGAGCGGACGCCCTGGACCTTGCCAGTGAGTCACTTGGCTGCGACCGGGGTGCAACCCGCAGTCCCGGTGTGCAAGCGATTGCAGTTCAAGGGGAAAGGTTCTGGTACGACAGGAGAAGTACTTTGCACTTGAAATGCCGGTTTTGCCAGAAGAGTCTTCCCAGGAAACTCTTTCCGAAAGACATGATCAGGCAGAAACTCGCAGGATCAGCACCGTAATATTGTCCGGACCGCCCCGCTCCAGCGCCATCTTCACCAGCGCGAGGCAGGATTTTGCCGGCGAGTTGCCTCGCACGGCAACCCCCAGTTCCTGCTCGTTAATCAGGCTCCACAGGCCATCAGTGCAGAGTACGAGGGTATCGCCTTCCTGCAAGACGACCGGATGTTCGGGAACGTCGGGCTCCACATCCCTGCCCGAACCCAGGGCAGCGGTCAGAATGTGGCGCTGCGGATGGGACTCGGCGTCTTCGGAGCGCACGATGCCGCTCTCGACCAGCCTGCCAACATAGGAATGATCGCGCGTGAGACGCGAGACCGCGGCCTCACGGACCAGGTACAAACGGCTGTCGCCCACATGGGCGAAGCAAAGGTCCCGGCCCACGATGGACAGCGCCGTGCAGGTAGTACCCATCCCCTGGAACTGCGGATGCTCCTCGGCATAGCGCTGAATGTTGCGGTGAGCCGTCCCCATGGCTTCGATGAGCACCCTTTGGGGATCGTTCTCTGAAGAACTGTCGTAGATATGCCGGACGGTCTCGACGGCCAGGCGGCTGGCTTCCTGTCCGCCTTCGTATCCCCCCATGCCGTCGGCCACGACGGCGAGGCGCCCTTTGCGGCGGAATTCCTCGTCACTCTCGGGCTCCCAGTAGAGACAACAGTCTTCGTTGTTGGAACGCTGCAGGCCGACGTCGGTCAGGCTCGCCACTTCGATTCCAGGCTTTGCACTCTTGGGATCAACCGCCATCGCTGAAGCGTGCGAGCGTGTTTGTTCTGAGCCTTGATGCAATCGAGAACCCGTTTAGACCTCGGTCATTATAAGGGAAGGCTGAAGGTTTCGCTTTGCGTCCCGGCCAGCTTCACTCGCGGGTGCAAGTGGATTAGCCTACCATTTCCCGCACCACTCTGGACATAGCGGGGTTTGTGGTGGTGCAGTCTAATAAGGAGCGAGCCAAACGCGCGATTATTGCGTCGCAAAGCACGCGACGCGTCGCGCGGCTCGCCCAGATCCCTCGCCGCGCAAAAAACGCCTGCTCGGGATGACAGGCAAACTGCACCACCCCCTCATTTGTGGGGAAAAGAAAAAAGCCGCAGGGTTTGCGGCTCTCTCTTCTACCTGATAAGTCAAACTCGGGAGAGGATGCCAGATCTACTTTTTCGCAGCAGGGTGCTTGTCGTTGTAGATGCGCTTGCTCATGTTGTTGGCTTCATGGTTGAGCTGGCGCTGGTTCTGCTTGGTGAGGTGGCCGTTGTCCTTGGCCATATCCTTCTTTTCGTTGTTCTGCAGACGCTGTTCACCTTTTTCCAGGTGAGCAGTCTGCCCGGGCTTCAGTTGCCCGTTCTTGATGCCGTTGGCGATACGATTCTGCTGGTTGGTTTCGCGGCCGTTGACTTGATTGACGCGCGGATGGCCGGGATCGACCTTGCCTGCGCCGGCGCCGGAAGTATTGCTGTTTTGGGTTTGAGCGGCGGCGGAACCGATGGCCATCATTCCACCCACTGCCAGGATCAAGAGCGACTTCGTAAATATGCTGGTCATGCGAGAGTAAACCCCCGTGATGAAGTTTAGTCGTGCCCTTTGGCACCGACGAGTTACCAAGGGGAGCGCCGCAAAATGAACCAGTGGCGCAACCTGGCGGTAGTAACTGCACGGTTGGTTACTATCGTCAGGCTGGTCTGGACTGAAGAGTTCCTTGATTTGCTTTCTCCCCGGGGCGGCATCGCTCTGCATGAACGGATTCCGGCGCACCAAAGCAGCGAGCTACCTTCGCCGTAGGGATGTCGTCTGCTGCAGAATCCGGAACAACAGCACTCTTGCGCAGGCCCTCGATGGCGGTGAATTCACGCACGTCCACGCTCGCCAGCTTTTCCGCCAGCACCGGTTCGTGGCAGGCGGAATGGCTCCAGTGAGCGAAATCATTCGAGAACCCCTGGGGGATGAAATGATGCTCCTGCAGGGTCCGAAATGTGTGCTGGAAGATCGAGTCCTCCGCGCAGGTTTCGAGGCCCTGCAATAATTCGGAGAGCGTGCTTGCTCTATGGCTCCCGATGCGCAGCAGGTGCTCGGACGTGTTGAAGTAGAACGGTTTGTTCGGCTTGCGCAGCATTGACTTGTCAGGGCAGGCATTGATATCTCTGCTGGCAGGAATTCCTCAACCTTTCTCTGCCCGAACCATCCTTCCCTACCCTACCGAGGCCCCTGCCCGGAATGTCTCAGTGTTTCCAGCGGCAGTATCCAGGCGAACTTCGCAAAGCTCTCCGATCAGGCTGCCTGCCCACCGGTATACGTTGTGCTCGCGGACCAGCTTGCGCATTCTCTGCATGCGCAGCCGCTTTTCCTCCGGTGACATTTCGAGCGCCGCTCGAATTGCCTCTGCTGTCTGGTCAATGTCGTAAGGGTTGACCTGAAGAGCGTCCTGCAGTTCGCGGGCTGCCCCGGTAAAGCAGCTCAGAATGAGGACGCCGAGTTCGTCGCGCCTGGTGGCGACGAACTCCTTTGCTACCAGGTTCATCCCATCGTGCAACGACGTCACCAGGCACAAGTCTGCGGCCCGGTAGTACGGCTCGATTTCCTGATGGCTATGTTGCCGGTTCAACAGGACGATTGGCTTCCACTGCTCCGTCTGGAACTTCCAGTTGATGCGGTCCGTCTCCGCTTCCACTTCAGCCTGCAGGTCGTGATACCGCTTGATGTGGGTGCGGCTGGGAGCGCCAATCTGAACGAACGTGAAAACCTCCTGGTAGCGCGGATACTTTCCCAGAAAGTGCTCTATGGCAAGGAACCTTTCTAGAATCCCCTTGGTGTAATCGATCCGGTCGACCCCGACGCCCATGCGGGCGGCTTCCACTCCCAACGCCTTGAGCAGCGTCGCACGTTCTTCATAAGCGGACTCGGAAGGAGATTCAGGGGGATCGTCGCAAAATTCCACGCTGATGGGAAACGGCCGCACCGTGGTGAGATGATCAAGGCGCTGGACGGAAAAGTGCTCCCAGTTGATCCGCGACTCGACAATGCGGTCAACCGTCTGCAGGAAGTTGGTGCAGTGCGACTGGATGTGAAAACCTACCAGGTCGGCGCCCAGCAACCCATCCACCAGGTCGCTCTGCCAGGGGCAAATCCGGAATGCTTCCGGATTGGGCCACGGGATGTGCCAGAAGATCGCGACGCGCGCGTCCGGCCTGCTCTGCTTGATCATTCTGGGGAGCAAGGCAAAGTGGTAATCCTGCACCAGCACCACCGGCCGGCTGATGTCCGCCATTTCTTCCAGAAGGGCATCGGCGAACTTTCGGTTCACATCCTGATAATGCTTCCAGTCGCTGGCGCGAAAGATCGGACGGGTGTGGGCAATGTGGCAGAGTGGCCACAGGCCTTCATTGGCAAATCCATAGTAATATCCTGATTCCTCTTCCTTGGTCAGCCAGATTCGCCGCAAGGTGTAATGCGGGTCGTCGGGCGGAACTCGCAGGCGGTCATGCCTGTCCACGGCTTCCATGTCGGCGTCGCCAGACCCGTGCGCGACCCAGGTTCCATCGCAGGCGCGGAGCACGGGTTCGATCGCGGTGACTACGCCGCTGGGCGGCACCTTGACTTCGACGGACTTACCGCGCCGCGTGTGGGTGTAGGGTTCGCGATTCGAGACCATGAAGAGCCGGCCGTCTTCCAGCCGGTCATGAACGTGCACCGCGAGCCGGTCGGCGGTCCACATGGATTCTCCTGTCTCGCGCAAGCGAGCCTCCATCTGGGCAGCCGAGCGGGCCGTGTTGAAGCTCTCGGCCAGCGTGGCTACCTCGCGCGCCAGCGGCCGAAATAGTTCCAGGTCCGGTACTTTGATGCGCGCGGATGTGGCTCGTCCCGTGCGCAGAGTTTTTATCCAATGGGCCGTCCGGGCGATCGGTCCGGCGATGCTCCAGCGCACGATCAGCAGGGTGATCAACACAATAAGAAACACGTGCGCCAGGCCGCTGAGGAAGGTTTCCCGCCAAATCCTCACACTCTCGGCGCGGATATATTCCACGTCGTGAACGATGGCGAGGCTGCCGATAAGATCATCGCCACGATGCAAGGGCACAGCATAAATGTGGACAGGCGCACCGCCCATCCTCAGAAAGGCATCCGTGCCGTGATCAGCCTTGATGGCCTGCAACACAACCGCAGGCGCGGTCGCCATCAGCGGCTCAAGACTTGTGGTGACGGCAATCGGCTGGCCTTGCGCGTTATAGACTGCCAGCCCGGTCAGATGTTCCCGGTTGCCGAAGTGCTGGACGGTTCGCAGCAGCGTCTGCTGCGTCTCGTGCTCCAGGTCGCGTTCCACATTCGTGGCCAGACTCTCTGCCAGCACTTCAGCCCGGTGCTGCAGATCCTTCCGCAGGCCACGCTTCAACACCAGAACCTGATAGTACGAGGAACACAGCGACACCAGCGTCACGCCAATGATGAGAGAGACGATAAGTCGAGCGCTTAGCAATCGCATTCGATCGTTCCTCGCAGCCCCGAAAGCAGCGGGCCGAACCCATTTCAACGAGATTCTTAGGAGCAATACTTCTCTGGCTGTTCCGATTACCGAACAGGACAAAGTCCTTCTTGCTGGCGTTCTCTCTCGCGATCCCCGGATCGCGGCAGTTAGACAAGAGCGGTTGCGGGCACTGTCGTTCCCGAATGAGATGCTATTTTCGCGTCCGGCGCTTCGCGAGCCAATACACACTTCACCCGAGGCGTGGCGTGGGAATCGATGCAGCACAGGGGCTGCCAAATGCTGAAGCTCTTGATTCTCTGGGGCTTGGCCTGTGGGTCAGAACAATTATCGAAACACCAGGGGATGTAATTCTTTCATTCCCTAGGAATTCCGGCGCAGGGTTCCATCTCGGTTGAGCTTTTGTCCTTTGGGCCATTTTTTTTGCGAACTTAGAACGCTCCGTGGTTTTCCACCTCACCATTGGCAAACGGTTTGCAGCACTCACCTAAGCTATCCCGAGGCTATGGTGCATCCATTACTCAATTTCCGTGGAAAACAGGCACATGGCCATGAAATCCACCGTATCTGGCTTGAGATCGTCATTGTGGGCACGGCCGTCGCGTGCGCGCTCGCGCTGCTGATTGCGACTCTGGGGGCGGTTGCCGGAGCCGCAGCAGGAGCGTTTGGACAGCCGTCAACAAAACCGGCGCTGGCTGAACAAACCTACGAAGGGGTGGTCACCTGCTCCCGCTGCGGCGCGAGGCATTCTGCCAAGCTTGGCAGAACAGCCGCTGATTGCGCCCTTATTTGCGTGCATGACGGCGCCAGGTTCGCCTTAGTTGATGGTGACAAGACCTATCAGCTCGAGGGTGATCTTAACGCTCTGAAACGAATTGCCGGACAGCGCGCCGGTATCGTAGGCGTGGTCGCTGGAAAGACCATTCGGGTCTCATCCGTCAGCCCAACAAAGTAGCCGGCTGGCAGGATTTTCTCGCCGGCGGCGAGAATTCTCTTTCCCGTGCGACATCCCAAATGCTCCTGCCTCAACGCTCACGTTCCACCGGGAAACTGGCCAGGAGCTTCACTATGGTGCTGGAAAAGACGGCTCAGTTCCCGACTCAGTTGTAGAGCTCTCCCCGGATCCTGCTCGCGGGCGATCTCATGAACGACCTGTTGCCACGTCCGCTGCGCACTTCGGGCCTCGTCAAAGTCCCTTTCTGTAATCTCAGGATTCAAGCGCTGGGGCCGGAACGTATTCTCGAACGCTATGGAATGCGCCCCCGATGTCAGGTAAGCAGAGAGCAGCGCGCTCCGAAGTTGCTCGATGTGAAGGTGAAGTGCGAGACGCAACTCCGAAAGTATCCGCCGGACTTCCGCTTCATCATCCGCAGCGAGAGCCTGAGCGCACAGCACTGTGACTCGGTCTTCGATCTTCATCCGGAGCAGGGCGATCAGTTCAGATAGTTACTCCCGAATGATGCGCGGCGTCGATAGGGTGTGTGCTGTATTTCCCGAGGCCGGCGTGACGCATGCGAACAAGGAAAGTTGGTTGGGGCGATCGTGAGAGTCAGAATGTTGACGCTACAAACGCCAGCGCTAACTCATGATCGTCCCGAATCCGCCTTGGCCTTTGGCGTGGGGTCCTGGGCGGGTTCCCTTACGTCTTCTACTTTAGTTCACTCACATCTCTGTGTGAATACCGCAAGTCCTGTACGTTCGGTACAGACATTACTGACTCTCTCTGAGGACAAGACAAACCTCTTGGTCGTCCCCTGCAACATTCCCTGGACCATCGGCTAAGAAACCAGCTCAATGCTTACAACGTGAAGCAGGTTGGTCTTCACATCAAGACTGCCGGCTATCTTGACCTGCTTGGCCTCGTAAGGTCTGGCTTTCTCCTGGTCGTCAATCTGATACGTAGAGCCGTCCGACATCTTCAGAACATACTTGCCGCCGTTCTTCACGATCATGCCGGTGAAGGCTTGAGCTGGCGGCTCTGGTTGTTGAGCAGGTTGAGCCTGCGAACCAGCAGGCGGCGCCGGTGATTGCTGTTGGCTGGGTTGATCTGGAGGCGGCAAAGGCTGCGGCACAGGACGCGGCTTCTGCAGTTGCGACCACGCGACCAGCTGCGGTCCCAGAACGTCGGGTGGGAGCGGAGGCTTGGATTGCGGGGCCGCATCCTGCGCAAACACAAGCGGGGATACCGCTAACAAAACCCCTGCCCACATACTTATCCTTCTCATATCGAACCTCCAAAGGACGAAGCGCCTGCCAACCGAAGAAGCAACTGACGTGCCATCGCTCGCAAGTGATTGCGTAAGTTGACGGCCTCAGGCTCGCCGATGAGACGTCAGCCTCGGCGGTCTCGGAGATCCAGGGATTTATTACATCAATCGTGTACGTCGGCAGATACAGTGATGCCTGTAGCTCCGCGAAACGCGAATATTTGTTGGAAGTGTTCTTGGTCGGAAAAGAAGACCCGCCACACGTTACTGCGGCGGGCCCCAGACGACGAGTTGACCACGCGAGAAGTTGCCTACTTCTCGGACGGCGCGATGTCCACGACATGGAGAGTGTTTGTGTCCGGGTCCATCGTCGCGGTGACCTTCACGGTCTTTCCTTCGAACTGCTTTGCCTTATCTTGATCATCCAACTGGTAGGCCTGGCGGGTTGCAGAGTCCCGCAGGACGAGCTTATCGCCGGCCTTTGTGATCTTGCCTTCAAAGGCGCGCGCGGGTTGCGCGTCCGCGGGTTGCTGCTGTTGCTGGGTGGCCCCTGGCTGGGCTTGTCCTGGCTGGTTCTGTGCAGCGGCCGTCAGGCTGAGTCCGAGCCCCGTGAGTCCAAGCATTGCGATCATTGAGAGAATCCGTTTCATCGTTGTTCCTCCAGATGTTGAGATTTGTGAATCCAAGTCGTGAATCCAGGTTTCGCGAACAACCTTCCCGACTTGCTAGCAAGCGCAATGCCAGAACGCCGCGGTCTAAGAGTGCAAGCGTCAGCGGTCTTGATGCTCGTCGCGCATCTGGGTTGTGCAGAAACTTCCACGCGGCTGCCAATTCAGCTCTCTCTTCTCGGAAAGTACTACGCGAGTCGCCGGATGGCCTTCCGCAGAGTGGACAAGACAAAATGACCCGGCAAAAAGACGCGGGTCCGAGCCTGAGAGACAATCGCCTCAAGCGACGTGAACAATTCCGTTCCGCACCGCGTAAAGCGTCAGGTCCACGACCGAGTGCAGATCCAGCTTGCGCATCAGATTGGTGCGATGAGTCTCCGCGGTCTTTACGCTGAGGTTGAGAGTCGTTGCCACTTCCTTGGTACTCTTGCCTTCAGCGAGCAACTGAATCACTTCCCTTTCCCTGGGAGTCAAAACGCTTCGGGAGGACGGTTCGCAGTCGGAGCCAGGATGCAAATATCCTTCGAGCACCAATTGCGCGACTCGGGTAGTGAAAAACGTTCGCCGGTAGTGCAGAGCTTCGACGGCGGCCACCAGATCGCGTCCCGCGTCGGACTTAAGCAGGAAGCCGCGTGCGCCGGCAGCGAGGACTTCGCGCACGACTTGTTCGGTATCGTGCATCGTCAAGATCAGCACGCGAGTATCGGGCGCCGCAGCGAGGATCTGACGGGTCGCATCCAGCCCGTTGAGGCTGGGCATCGCAATGTCCAGTAATACCAGGTCGGGCTTCAGCCGGCTGGCGCAACTGACGGCTTCACGTCCGTCTGAGGCTTCGCCACAGACTTCCCATCCCGGGTGGCTCTCCAACAGGGCACGAATTCCCCGTCTCGCCACCTCGTGGTCATCGGCAATCAGGATTCGAAGCATACTCATGCTTTACCCCCCAGCGAAGGCGAGCAACGCCTCTTTGATTGAACAGGTCCCCGAATGAAATTGAGCCAGCACAAACCATGCCAAACCTTCAATTGATTGCCCGGCAATAGTTTTGCTCCGGTTCGCATCATTGCTGTTTATGTAAGTTTTCCCGCTTGCTCCTGCCGAATCTACTCACCGGAGGACAGACGAACTGATTCCCACTCTTGTTTCGATGCCGGCGATCGATCAGGTATTTGCCGTAGATCTTCTGACTGTTTTCTCGAAATACGGAGGGCTTACGGTCAGCACCGGAAGCAGCGATTAGGCGGGCGAGTCCGTTCCTTGCCCCTGTTCTGCGACCTTGGCCGCAGGAGGGTTGCGATCAGGTGAAATTTCGATCTGGATGATCTTGTTCTTAATGGCATATACGACCAGATCTCGAATGGAGTGCAGGCTGAGCTTCCGCATGATGTTGCTGCGATGCGTTTCGACAGTCTTGGTGCTCAGGTTCAACAGGGAGGCTGCTTCCTTCGAACTTCTGCCTTCGGCGAGGAGCTGAGTGACTTCCCGCTCGCGAGCAGTCAACGTTGGCAGACTGGGAGGTTGACTCTGGGAAATGGCATGCCCCTTTTCCAGGAACCCGGCGAGCAGCAGGTCGTTTACCCGCGGAGTGAAGAACATGCGCTTGCTTTGCAGGGCCTCGACGGCCGACACCAGATCGCGAGCCGCGTCGGACTTGAGCACGAAACCCCGAGCACCGGCGTCGAGCGCTTCGCGGATTGCCTGATCCGCATCCGTCACCGTCAGAACAATCACCTTGAAGTTAGGATCATGCTGCAACAATTGCCGGGTTGCATCGAGGCCGTTGAGATTGGGCATACCAATGTCCACGATCACGACATCCGGTTTGAGCTGTTTGGCCTTTTCCACGGCTTCGCGTCCGTCGACCGCTTCTCCGCAGACCTCCCATCCTTCATGTCTCTGCAAGAGAGCACACAAACCGCGACGGACAATTTCATGATCATCGGCGAGCAGGATGCGGAGTTTCATACTGACTGCTCCTTGCGAACAGATCGGCCTCAGTCCCGTCCCCCGTCGAGTCCGCCCGAAGTGACGGGGTCCGGCCGCGTTAGCGCGGTGAAGACCTGGTGCTGGATCACCACCTCAATTGCTCTTAACAGATCCCGCGCTGCGTTGGACTTGACCACGTACCCCTTGGCCCCGGCACTCAGGGCTTCGCGCATCATCTGCGGGGAATCGTGCTGCGTAACAAACAAAACCTCAAGTCCGGGTGTCTTCTGCCGGGCTAAACGGCAGACTTCAAGACCGTTCATTTTAGGCATCGTAATGTCGAGCACCATAACGTCTGGCAGGAGACTGCCTGCTTTCTCCAACGCTTCGATCCCGTTTGAGGCCTCGCCCACCACTTCCCAGCCGAGCCGCCCCTGAAGCACGGTCCTAAGCCCTTCCCTGACGATTGGATGATCATCCACAAGCAAGATCCGAGTTGTCATAGCCGGTTGTTACTTCATGGGGGAAGTCGAGATTGGACGCCTTCGGTTGCATATCAGACCATGCGCTGCTGCGACAAGCATTGAAACTTAGCAGAGCGATGATCGCGACCGAATACAGGAAATCCTGTATTCGGCCAAAGCGTCTGTGCCGTCAGGTTAGCACGCTGTTTTATCCGCTCGCCGACCCGCCCGCCGGCGTCATTTTGGGGAAATACGTCTTCTCGTGCAACAGTGCCTGCACCGCCTCCACGATTGATCCCACGTCAGACTTGGCACAAGCACCGCGAATACCCACTGCTCTGGCTGCCGCTGCAAGTTGCTTCGAAAGATGAACGGTGACCATGAGGATTGGAATTCTGGGCCACTGGCGGGCAATCTCGCGGGCGACGTCGAGCCCGTTGAGATCTGGCATCTGAAAATCCAGGAGGATGACGTCGGGTGGAGTTTTCTGAACTCTCTGAAGCGCTTCCTCGCCGGTCCGAGCCTCGCCGCACACCTGCCACGCACTCTGCTGTTCAAGAATAGCGCGAAGATAGTGCCGCACCGCCGGGTTGTCGTCCACTACGAGAATTCGAACCAAGGCGGGTTCCGCCTTCCTGGTTCCAGGCGACTCGAAATCGGCGCCGAGAACTACTTATGCATTTCGAGGCCTTCCGTATCAACCTTAGGATTGGCGGCACCGTGCGGCAATCCGGTGAACCCTGTACCGGCATCTGAAGTGGTCCGAGCCCTGCACCCTCAGTTTCGCCGGCCTGACGAGAATCTGATCTCCGGCGACGCAGATGCTATTCGTTCGCAGAACGCGCCAGGACCAGTTCATAGTGGTTGCTGTTCGTAGAATTGCAAGCGGGAGCGGGTTCTTCCGTTCCTCGAACAGTCGCTCGTCGCCGCAGGATTCGCCGCTTCGGAAACAAAAGTTCACGCATCTTCAGTTTTGCTTTGTGAAGCTGCGACTTGGAGTTACCGACGGAACAGTGCAGCAGCCTGGCAATTTCGTGATGCTGACACCCTTCGACTTCGTGCAGGACAAAGACGGTCCGGCAACCATTGGGAAGCTCGTCAATGGCACGCAGCAGGGCGATCCGATCAATCGTTCCTGCCAGGCGAAGATCCTTTCTTCCGATATCGTGCACCAAAGACGGTGACTCAGGGGAAACGGGTTCGTCCAGAGAGAAAACCGCTCGAGGCTTCTGACGACGCAATTTCATCAACACAGTGTTGACCGCAATACGGTACAGCCAGGTGGAGAACGCGGCATTGCCGCGGAACGTGTTGATGGTACGGAAGACCTGCAAGAACGCTTCCTGCGTCAGGTCTTCTGCGTCGGTAACGTCCCTGGTCATCATGAAGCACACGGAGTAAACGCGTTTCTTGTGCAGCTCAAAGAGAGCGGCAAAGGCCTGTTCGTCGCCGCGTTGTGCACGTTCAACCAGGCTGCGCTCCGTCCGGTCGCGCCTCACTTCCTTTTCAACTGGAACCAGACTCTCCGCGGGTGAGGAAATCACGCAAGTCGCCATGCTAGTCTCCTTGTTCCTTGCCCTCTGGAATTCGAAGAGCAATCAGCCTTCTTGAAGAGACTAGAGAATTCGGCGCCCGCGCTGTATCGGGCTCTAGCTGTAATTGATCGTGCGGATTGCTGTACGCAGGCGGACGAAAAACTCAACGGCGGCTGGCCTGGGTGTGCGGCGATGGGGCATTTTTTCGCATCGAGGAGTGGTGCTGCGCCGGTGGATGGCCCGTCGAACGCCGCCAAGTGAGTTCTGTACTGCGATCTAACGTTGGGGGAAAATGACGGGCCCTCCTACGCGTACTTGTCGAGCAGCATCGCCCCTTGGAACACCGAACCGCTGGAAGAAGGAATTACTACCTCGACGAGAGTACCGGGCTTGGTGTTGGCAACTCGCAACTCCCCGCCAAATTCCTTGGCGCGCTGTTTTATCCCGCCGATGCCGATCCCCAGGCTGTCGGGCTGGAGTTCCGCCACTTTCTCTCCGATTCCCTTGCCGTCATCGCGCACGGTAACGAATGTTTTTCCGTCTCTCTGAGTTAAAGTGATCCACGCCCGGCGCGCTTCAGAGTGCCGGAAGACATTGGTCAGCGCTTCCTGCACGATGCGGAAGATCGCGGTCTCCAAATCCGGCGGAAGGCGCGGGAACTCGCGCGGCTGTACTTCCAGTGAGGTCTCAATGCCGCTGCGCTCCGCTAACCCGTCCACGTACCAGGTGATCGCGGACAATAGACCAACCTCATCGAGCAGGGGAGGATGCAAGAGATGAGACAGGGTGCGAACCTGCTGAATTGCCCGATCAATGATGCTGCTTGCCTCGGCACACGCTTGCCCCTCCGATTGGACGGATTTCTGTTGCAGCGTATTGTCGAGCACCATTTTCGCCACTGCGAGTTCCTGTCCCAGACCGTCGTGCAGCTCACGGGCGATGCGGCGGTGTTCCTGATCCTGCATCGTCATCAGGCGCACTGAAAGCCGCCGAAGTTCCGCGGTTCGGCTATCGACCATCCTTTCCAGCTTCGCGGCATCGTCGCGAATTGACTGTTCCAGCAGCTTGCTGTCATGAATGTCAGAGCAGATACCGTACCATCGGACGATGTTTCCCTGATCATCGCGAATTGGAACGGCGCGGGCCCGGAACCACCGGTAGGCCCCGTCTTCGGACCGGAGGCGGTATTCGGCTTCGTAGTTGGCGCCGGATTCGACGCAGCGCGCCCAGTGTGCCGTTGCCTGGGCCCTGTCCTCGGGATGCACATAGTCCATCCAGCCCAAGCCATTTGCGGAGCCCGCCGGTGCTCCGGTGTACTCGTAAAACCGGTCGCTGATGTAATCTCTGCTCCCGTTCGCCTGCCGGCTGAAAATCATGTCGGGCGCGGTGTGGATGATCGCGTCGAGTTCCTGGTTCTTGTTCGCGAGCCTGCGGTTGAGCTGCTCGAGCACCTGCGCGCGCTTCCACAGTTCCTCGGTTCGCTCTTCAACCCGCCGCTCTAATTCATGATTCAGGGTCTCGAGTTGCCGTGTCTTGCGGTGCAGCTCAGCAAACACCTTCACTTTCGCCCGCAACAACTCAGGAACCACTGGTACTGAGATATAGTCCACGGCTCCACGCTCGTACGCCTTGAGCCGGTCCAGGTCGGTGAGATGTACGGCAGAAATGAAGATGATCGCCGTCCTCTGGAAGCGCGGATGCTGGCGAATCATGCTCGCCAGTTCGAAGCCATCGAATTCCGGCATGCTCACGTCCATGAGTACGACGGCGACGTCAGTCTTCAGCAGGAGCTCAAGCGCGTCCTTCGCGGAGCTGGCCTTGATCAGATTGTCGCCCAGTTCCTCCAGCATGACCTCATAGCTCAAAAGCTTGGCGGGTTGGTCATCCACCATCAGAATGTTGACCTTCTCGTTTGTCGCCATGGCGTTCTTCTCCCTGATCGCCTGCTATTTCTTCGCGGACCCCCAATCCCCACGCTATCGGTGCAGCCACATGCGCAACGCCGAAAGCAGCTGCTCGGTATTCACCGGCTTGGCAAGATACTCAGAGGCTCCGGCCTCAAGGCACTTCTCGCGGTCGCCCTTCATCGCCTTCGCGGTCAGAGCAATGATGGGCAGGCGGCGCAATTGAGCATTCCGCCGGATGGCTTGCATTGTTTCATAACCATCCATCTCCGGCATCATAACGTCCATGAGCACAATGGCGACTTCGGGGGTCGATTGGAGCGTGGCAATGGCTTCCCGCCCCGTGCTGGCAGTGAGCACGTTCATACCCCGGCGTTCCAGCACGCTGCTGAGTGCGAAGATGTTGCGCACGTCGTCGTCCACCACCAATACTCGCTTGCCCACCAGGGCTTCATCCGAGCGATGCAATTGCTCGATCATCCTCTGTTTCTCAGGAGGAAGATCGGCGACCACTCGATGCAGGAACAGGGCGGTCTCGTCCAGCAAACGCTCGGGCGATTCGACTCCCTTCAACACCACGCCGCGCGCCAGCGTATGCAGACGCGCATCCTCCTCCGGCGAAAGCTCTTTGCCCGTAAAGACGACGATGGGCAGGTCAGCGAGCGAGGGAGTGTCCCGGAAGCGCTCGAGCAGGTCGAAGCCTGACATGTCGGGCAAACGCAAATCAAGCACGATGCAGTCGAAGGAGCGCTCTGCCACTGCGGCCAGGGCTTCGGCGCCAGTGGCGACGGCGACGAGGTCGATATCGTCATACGCGAGCAGTTCCCGGATGCTGAGTTGCTCCGCGGGATTATCCTCCACAACCAGCAGCCGCTTGCGCCGGGATGCAGCGTACTCCTTGATTCGGGCCAGAGCCACGTCCAGCCCATGCGCGCTGGTGGGCTTGGTCACAAAAGCAAATGCCCCGCGCGACAGGCCATGATGGCGGTCTTCATCGAGAGTCAGCATCTGAACCGGAATGTGGCGCGTCGCCGGATCCTGCTTCAGATGGTTGAGCACAGTCCAGCCCAACATGTCCGGAAGGAACACGTCGAGCGATACCGCAGTGGGATGGAACTCCTTGGCCAGCACCAGTGCTTCTGCGCCTCCTGCGGCCACCAGGACCTTGAACCCCTTGTCCCGAGAAAGGTCGCGCAACACACGGGCATAGTGGGAGTCATCCTCGACGATCAGCAGCACAGCATCGTCTGGCTGCAGATCGTTGCGGTCATCTGCAATTTGCTCGGTCGCCCGTTCTGGCACACTCGCTGCGGACGGCTGTAAGGGCTTAGGGCTCCATTCCGTGCCCGGCGTCGCGAGGGAAGTCGAGGGGTCCTTGTAGACCTGAGGCAGGAAAAGGGTAAAAGTGCTTCCCTGCCCTGGGGCGCTGCGCAGCCGGATTTCGCCTCCCAAAAGACTGGCCAGTTCGCGACTAATCGCCAGACCCAATCCCGTGCCTCCGTACTTCCGGCTGGTGCTGGCGTCGGCTTGTTGGAAGGCCTCAAAGATGATTCGCTGCTTGTCGGTGGGAATGCCCACACCGGTATCGGCCACTTCAAATGCCACGACCGGCGCGGACTTCCCCAGAATGAGGTGATCCTGACTCCACCCGCTTGTGGCGATCGATACGGAAAGTCTGACCGCTCCCTGCTCGGTGAATTTGAAAGCATTGGAAAGCAGATTCTTGAGAACCTGCTGGATGCGTTTGGAATCCGTCACCAGGCTGCGAGGCAAGTGCGGGTCGGTGTGGACTTCGAAGGCAAGACGCCGGCTTTCCGCCTCGTGCCGGAACGGCCGTTCTACCGTGTCCAGCAGACTGGCGAAGAAAACCTCCTCCGCCTCGACCGAAACCGTGCCCGATTCAATCTTCGACAGATCGAGGATGTCGGTAATCAGGTTCAGCAGATCCGTCCCCGCTCCGTGTATCGTGCGGGCAAACTCAACCTGCTTCGCAGTCAGGTTCCCGTCCGGATTGTCGCTGAGTTGCTGGCCCAGAACCAAGATGCTGTTCAATGGCGTACGCAACTCATGCGACATGTTGGCCAGGAACTCCGACTTGTATTTCGAGGTCAGTGCCAGCTCTTTGGCCTTCTCCTCCAGAGCGCGGCGGGCCTGTTCAATTTCCTGATTCTTGCGTTCCACCTCAACGTTCTGCTCGGCAAGCTGCTGAGCTTTCTGCGCCAGCTGTTCGTTGGTTTGCTGCAACTCTTTCTGCTGCATCTGGAGTTCCGTGGCCAGCTGCTGCGATTGTTTCAACAGGGCTTCGGTCTGCATCGTGGCCTCAATGCTGTTGAACACGATGCCGATGCTGGCCGTCAGTTGTTCCAGAAACGCGAGATGCGACGCCGTGAAGGCGGTCAATGACGCCAGTTCGATCACCGCCTTGACGCGATCCTCAAACAGCACGGGCAATACGATCACGCTGCGAGGAACAGCCTCGAGCAGACCGGATCGGATGGAAATGGTATTGGGGGGAAGATCGGTAATCAGCATCCGGTGTTTTTCCGCGGCGCACTGCCCGACCAGTCCCTCGCCAACTTGCAAGCGCCGCAAACGGCCGTCGTCCCCGTCGGCGGCAAAAGCCGAGAGCAACACCAACTCGGCCGAGTCATCGCTCTCCATTTGATAGATCAGCCCTTGCTGCACGTTGATCAGGGGCGCCAGCTCCGAAAGCAACAACCGGCCCACCTCGGCCAGATCGCGTTGCCCCTGCAACATTCCCGTAAAGCGAGCGAGATTCGTCTTCAGCCAGTCCTGCTCGGTGTTGCGGTCGGTGGTGAGGCGGAGATTGTCGATCATGGTGTTGATGTTGTCTTTCAGTTCGGCAACTTCGCCCCTGGCTTCCACTTGAATGGAGCGCGTGAGATCGCCCTTGGTAACGGCGGTCGCGACCTCGGCGATGGCTCGTACCTGGTTGGTAAGATTGTCGGCCAGCAGGTTCACGTTGCCCGTGAGGTCTTTCCAGGTTCCTGCGGCTCCGGGCACATTGGCCTGGCCTCCCAGGCGGCCTTCCACACCGACTTCGCGGGCGACGGTGGTGACCTGATCGGCAAAAGTGGCCAGAGTGCTGGTCATGTTGTTGATGGTCTCGGCCAGGGCTGCGACTTCACCTTTGGCATTTACGATCAGTTTTTGCGTGAGGTCGCCGTTGGCCACAGCGGTCACGACTTTGACGATGCCGCGCACTTGTTCGGTAAGGTTGGCGGCCATCACGTTTACGTTGTCGGTAAGATCTTTCCACGTGCCTGCCACACCAGGCACCTGCGCCTGACCTCCGAGTTTGCCGTCGGTGCCTACCTCGCGGGCCACGCGCGTCACCTCGGCGGCGAAAGCGTTGAGTTGATCCACCATGGTATTGATCGTGTTCTTCAACTCAAGGATTTCGCCTTTCACATCCACGGTGATTTTTCGTGACAGATCGCCGCGAGCCACCGCCGTGGTGACCTCGGCGATGTTGCGCACTTGCGCGGTCAAGTTGCCGGCCATGGAGTTGACCGAGTCCGTAAGGTCCTTCCACGTGCCTGCAACTCCGGGAACACTCGCCTGCCCTCCCAATCTTCCTTCGCTCCCGACTTCGCGGGCCACGCGCGTGACTTCCCCGGCGAACGCGTTCAGCTGGTCCACCATGGTGTTAATCGTCTCCTTCAACAGGAGGATTTCGCCGCTGACGTTCACGGTGATCTTCTTCGAGAGGTCGCCGTTGGCGATCGCGGTCGAGACTTCTGCGATGTTGCGGACCTGACCGGTCAGATTGCTCGCCATCGAGTTGACCGAGTCGGTGAGGTCCTTCCAGGTACCGGCCACCCCCGGGACCTGCGCCTGGCCGCCGAGCTTGCCGTCGGTGCCGACCTCGCGCGCGACCCGCGTCACTTCCGAGGCAAACGATCGCAACTGGTCCACCATGGTATTGATCGTCTCCTTGAGTTCGAGGATTTCTCCTTTCACATCCACGGTGATCTTGCGCGACAAATCACCGCGGGCTACAGCCATAGACACTTCGGCGATGTTGCGCACCTGTCCAGTCAGGTTGCTGGCCATGAAGTTGACGTTGTCGGTGAGATCCTTCCAGGTGCCGGCGACGCCGGGTACTTGAGCCTGCCCACCCAGTTTGCCTTCCGTGCCAACTTCACGGGCCACGCGCGTCACTTCGCCGGCAAAGGCGTTGAGCTGGTCCACCATGGTATTGATCGTGTCCTTGAGTTCGAGGATTTCCCCCTTCACGTCTACCGTGATCTTGCGCGACAAATCGCCGCGCGCAACGGCGGTGGTCACTTCAGCGATGTTGCGCACCTGCGCCGTGAGATTCCCAGCCATGGAGTTGACCGAATCGGTGAGGTCTTTCCAGGTTCCCGCCACGCCCGGCACATTGGCCTGCCCCCCCAGCCGTCCCTCGCTGCCTACCTCGCGGGCCACGCGCGTCACCTCGCCCGCGAAACGGTTGAGCTGATCCACCATGGTGTTCAGAGTTTCTTTCAACTGCAGGATCTCGCCGCGGACGTCCACCGTGATCTTGCGCGACAGGTCTCCGCTGGCAATGGCGGTGGCCACTTCTGCGATATTTCGCACCTGGCCGGTCAGGTTGCTGGCCATGAAGTTCACGTTATCGGTGAGATCCTTCCATGTTCCGCCAACGCCGGGGACCTTGGCTTGCCCGCCCAGCTTGCCTTCGGTTCCCACCTCGCGCGCCACGCGCGTCACTTCGCTGGCGAACGCGTTGAGCTGGTCCACCATGGTGTTGATGGTGTCTTTGAGTTCGAGGATCTCGCCCTTTACGTCCACGGTGATTTTCCGCGAGAGATCGCCGCGAGCCACGGCCGTGGTCACCTCGGCGATGTTGCGCACTTGTGCGGTCAAGTTCCCGGCCATGGCGTTCACTGAGTCGGTCAGGTCCTTCCAGGTTCCCGCGACGCCGGGCACGATGGCCTGACCTCCTAACTTGCCTTCGCTGCCTACCTCGCGGGCCACGCGCGTAACTTCGGAGGCAAAGGATCGCAACTGGTCCACCATGGTATTGATCGCTTCTTTGAGCTGAAGAATCTCGCCATGAACATCCACGGTGATTTTCCGGGATAGATCGCCGCTCGCCACGGCCGTCGCCACTTCCGCAATGTTGCGCACCTGGCCCGTCAGGTTGCTGGCCATCGAGTTGACGGAGTCGGTGAGATCTTTCCACGTGCCGGCCACGCCGGGAACTACCGCCTGACCACCCAGCTTTCCGTCGGTACCCACTTCGCGCGCTACCCGCGTCACCTCGGCGGTAAAAACGCCGAGTTGTTCAATCATGGTGTTCACCAGCTTGGCAGAACGCAGGAACTCGCCTTCCAGCGGGCGCCCGTCGACTTCCAGCCGCACCGTTTGGGTCAAGTTCCCCTGGGCAACGGCTGCGATCGCATGAGTCACTTCGGCAGTGGGCCGAAGCAGATCCTCGACCAGGGTATTGATCGAGATCTCCATTTCACCCCACGCGCCTCGCGACTCGTGAAAGCGGGCGCGCTCCCGCGTTCTTCCCTCCTTGCCGACAGCCTGTCCAATACGCTTCAGTTCTTGCGCCATCTGCTGATTCGCCGACACAATCTCATTGAAAGCGTCGGCGATCTTCCCCGGAAGCCCCGTCCAGGCACCCGGCAGCCGAACCGAGAAATCGCCGTTACGCACGGCGTGGAGGCTGGCCAGGATCATGCCAAGGTCAGCAGAACCGGACTCCGCTATTAGCACCGAACCCCCGTTGCCGTTCTGGCTGGTCTCAGGTCTGGTCTGAGCGTCCATCGTCAGAGTGCTGAGGTTGTTCTTCTTCAAAGTCGTCTCCTTGGACACTGCCGGGGTTTATTCCGCTCTGCTGTTGTAGGATTCCCTATTAAGGCGGCGAGATTCCGAGCGCCGTGGTATGTGAGGTGGAAAGGAACTCTGCGAGAGGCCGACGTGCTCCCGTACTCGACAATCCTCGACGACGCTCGAAGTATGCCTACGATCACCCATGTATCGGAACTTTCATAGCATGGGGCTGCAGTCTGCCTCTACGGTGTTTACTGTATGAGCGGGAGGCGGTGTAAGGGTTTGTAATTATTCTGATGCCTGCAGATACGGGATTGAGCAAAGCAGCTTGCTGGATTCACTCGGACGATCTGCGTGGTTTCAGCGACTAACCCCTGAATGCGAAACTACATCTTAGGAAGACGTGTTGAGAAAACCTGGAATCGATCCGCAGCAATCAATCGAAGCCAGCTAGAAGGAGACGCTGCCATGAGGAAACGGCTGACGGGAATCTTTGCGGGGATAGTATTATGCACACTCTGCCTGGCACAAGATGCGGCGCCTTCGCAGAGCAACAGCACAACGCCCACGGGTGCCCAGACTACTCAGAGCGCGGCATCGGGACAGACAACCGGGGTTCCCCGGATTGCGCCGGGCAGTGTGATTCCAGTAGAGCTGACAAGAACCGTCGATGTTAAGAAAGTGCGGGCCGGCGACGCGGTCGAGGCCAAGGTAACCGGGGACCTGAAGAATGGCGGCCTTGTCGTATCCAAGGACACCAAGGTGGTCGGACACGTTACCCAAGCCCAGGCACGCACCAAAGAGGAGAAGGAATCTCTACTCGGGATCACTTTTGACCATGCGGTCTTGAAAGATGGGAGCGTTGAATCTTTGTCTAGCTCGATTCAGGCGGTCATCGCCCCGCCCAGTCAAGACAATGCCGATATGGGCGGTGGAGGCGCGGGCCCATTGCCGGCGGGACCGGGCGCCAGCGGAACGTCCCCAGGCATGACTGGCGGGCGACCCGGCGGGATGGGGTCCGGAGCGCCGCCTCAGAGTCCCGCTGCCGCAAGCGGTGAGCAGCCAGCCAGTACCCCCACCAGAAGCGACGCGCGCCGCTCCATCACCGCGAATACTCAAGGAGTGGTAGGCATCGCGAATTTGAAGCTGTCAACCTCAGGGGACGGAACGCAAGGATCCGTATTCAGTTCGGAAAAAAGCAATGTGAAGCTGGAAAGCGGCACGTTGATGCTGCTGCGGGTAAATCAATAGACTCGTGAATCGCAGGAGGAGACACTATGCGCATTATCGCTTCGCTCCGTACCGTACTACTCGCTCTGGTTGTGTTGACCGTGGCGACCACATCGTTCGCTCAAATTCGCATTTCGGTCGCATTCGGACCCCCCGCTCTTCCCGTCTACGAGCAGCCCATTTGTCCCGGGGATGGTTATATCTGGACGCCCGGCTACTGGGCGTGGGACCCCGATGCTGGCGATTACTACTGGGTCCCGGGCACCTGGATCCTGGCTCCCGAGGTCGGTCTCCTGTGGACCCCGCCCTGGTGGGGCTGGAGCGATGGCGCGTTTCTCTTCCATGAAGGATATTGGGGTCCGCATGTCGGTTTCTACGGCGGAATTTCTTATGGCTTCGGCTATTTCGGTGTCGGCTTCGTAGGCGGACGCTGGGACCACGACCACTTTTTCTATAACCGGTCGGTCACCAATATTAATGTCGTCAACATTCACAACGTCTACAACGAAACCGTGATCAACAACAATGTCACGGTCAATCGCGTCAGCTACAACGGGGGGCCGGGCGGGATCGAGGCGCGTCCCCGGCCAGAGGAAGAGATCGCCGCTCGGGACCGGCATATCGAGGCGGTAGCGGCACAAAATCAACATGTGCAGGCGGCCCGCGGGAACCGGGAGCTGCGTGCTTCGGTCAACGAGGGCAAGCCGCCCGTCGCCGCCACCGGCCGCCCGGGAGAGTTTTCTGGCCACGAAGTAGTGGCATCACGAGAAGCCGGAGCGCCTTATCATCCTCCTGCCAACCGGGGTGAAAACCCACGCGGCGGGAGCGCGTCTGGCCCGGCCGTCCATCCCAATGAGCTTCCCAAGTTTGAACGCCCTGCTCCACCCAGCACCGGCGACGTTAACCGCGACAAGAAATACCAGCAGCAACAGGAGAAGATGTTCGCCAAGCAGGAACAGGAGCGGCAGCAGCTCCAGCAAAAGCAGGAGCAAGAGCACCAGCAAATGGAGCGCCAGAACGCCAGCCAGGCCCAAAGGCAGCAGACGGAGCAGCGGCACCAGCAGCAGACGCAGCAATTGCAGCAAAAACATGTGCAGCAGCAGCAGCACTTGCAACAGAAGCAACAGCCCCCCAAGCAGAGGTAGCAAGGATACTGCTGTTTCCATTTACGGCAGTGTTTTGGAAATTACTATCGATGGAAAAAAAAGGCTGGGTGCCTGGAGGATTCTGAGAACCGCCGAGCCGGGATAATCCGCCGCCTACGCAAAGGAGCGGGGCATCGCACGGGCTGCTATGCCGGCTTTTGCTTCCACGGCCTCGGTTGCGGAGAGTTTCCGGTCTCGGTGGGGCTCGGTGCGCGGAGCGCCCGTGTGCAGTTCACAAGCTTCCCCGATTGCTGCACCGCAAGTAGTACAAGGCACGGATAATATCTGTTTCGGGGTGAGTTCTTTGGCCTTCACCAGCACATCATGCGACTTTTTCCACCCCCTAAAATGCTCAATATTGCACATTCTCACCACGTTTAGCCGGCGGCAGGTGTCATTTCGTGTTCGCGAGCGAGTTTTTGCCAATTGTGAGCAAAAGTGAACATCTTTGGTGATCATGATCCTGACACAATCCTACTGGGTGTAGCCACACGTTGTTAGAAGAGCCGTGAACCCATCAACCAGGTTGACCAAGAACCATCGCCATTTCGATCCGAAGAAATTCCTTGCCACCATCGGCGAGGGCAGGAAAGTCGTGGCCTTTTCCAAGAAACAAACAATCTTTGCGCAGGGAGACGCGGCTGACGCAGTCTTCTACGTCCAGCAGGGCAAGGTTCGGCTCACGGTGGTATCAAAGATTGGCAAGGAAGCAACTCTGGGCATATTGAACGAAGGAGAGTTTTTCGGAGAAGGCAGCCTGGCTGGACAGGCTCTACGCATGGGTTCTGCAGCCGCAATGACGGAATGCGAACTGCTGCGCATTGACAAGAAAGCAATGATGCTTGCGCTTCACCGGGAACAAACGTTCTCCGATCTATTCGTAGCCTATCTGCTGGCCCGAAACATCCGATACGAAGAGGATCTGGTTGATCAGCTCTTCAATTCCAGCGAAAAGAGGCTGGCCCGGCTTCTGCTGTTGCTTGCTCACTTCGGCAAGGAAGGCGTTCCCCAGGTTGTAATCCCCAAGATCAGTCAGGAAACCCTGGCGGATATGATCGGCACAACCCGGTCGCGGGTCAGTTTCTTCATGAATCGGTTCAGAAAGTTAGGCTTCCTCGACTATGGCGCGAGCGGGCTGCAGGTTCACAGTTCCCTTCTCAATATCGTTCTCCACGACTAGTGTGCGCCGCAGTCCGCCAGAGCTCTCCAGGCAGCCATGAGCAAATCAGGCATTTGCTGGATCTAACCCGGGGAGCGGCCCCATTTTCGTCACGACGAGCACCTCCAACAGAGTTGCCGTGTTACGAACGCTTCCCGAGATGGTGATCAGTGCCTCTGAGACGAGGGGATGTTGCTCCGCCAGCGAGTCGAGACGGTCGCTCACGTTGTAGAGCTGCTGAACTTCGTGCAGGATCGCATTCGAATGCATTGGGTTACGCGGCTTTCTTGAAAGCCTAAGGAGGGATAACTTCAGATGGGCTGACTTAGTTCAGGGAACCTGAAAGAGGAGAAGGTGGTAACCACCTCATATATATTGTATCACGTGGGGAGTTATGGTGTTCGCTGGGTTCTGTTGCGAGGCGGCACCAGCTACGCAGCCGCTGACGTCGGCATGGCCTTCATGTAGCTGTCCATCGATTGGGTTAACTGGGCGTCCACTTCGTCCGCGATGGTCATGACATCGGGTAAGAGCAGGCTGAAATCCAGAAAGCTCAGATTGCTCTGCAGCGTCCCGAAGAGAGTCACCTGCAGTATTCGTGATTCGTGCACCAGCATCGCGGGAGTGTAGCCTTGCAGATATCGCAGCTTGCCATGGGCTATGGCGGCCTCGGAAACAACGGCATCACTGTCCTTAGCGGTGGCGCTGGGCTTGTTCAGGCGGACCACCAGGTCCTCGACCAGCTTCGGGAGATGTCCCGTACGCTCGTCGTCGCTGAGCAGAACGTGATTGAGTTCTTTGCTCTGCTTTGCGTGTGCCAACCAGTCATCGACGACATGAGTAATGCAGCGCTGCAGGATCGCGGCCACCCGCTCTTTTTCCGGCCGGACAGAAGGTTTGCGGGTAATCATCTTTTCGCGGACAAGTGCGGCGAGTTTCCCGATCTCGAACGGTTTCACGATGATTTCATCCGCTTCCAGAAGGATCGCGGCCAGGGCGCTCTGCACGTCGGGGTAGCCGCTGACCAGCAACGTAAGCGCTTTGGGTTGAGAGTGGCGCATCGCGGTGACGACGGTGAAGCCGTCACTGGGGTTCGGCATGTGCAGGTCGGTGATGAGTACGTCGAAGCTCTCGGTAGCGATACGTCTCAAAGCTTCTGCGACGTTGGCGGCAGCGACTACTTCAAATCCCTTGTGTTCAAGTGTCGCGCTCATCATGGCACGAACGGCGTCGTCGTCATCTACAAGCAGGACTTTGTGGACAAGTGGGGCGTCGGTCGGAGTCATACAGCAAGGCCTTTCGTCACGAATTAGCTACAGTGTTACTCAGGTGATTCCTCGAAAATGTATAAAAGTGAACAGTCATCGAAACCGTTAACAAGGTATTGTGGCCGAGTCTGATGTTCCAAACGCGGTCATGGGTTAGCGGCGGAACACCGCCATTCGGACCCTCACGGCCGCGCAATATCAATGCACGTTTCAGGCCGGACGCCCACGGGGGGAGCCCGGCTCTTTTTTGTGCCCGAAATCAAGAGAACCGACGCGCGGCCCGAGGCTGACCACGCAGACGATAAGGAAACGTGTTAGAGAAGGCTGCCTCAGTTTTTCGACGGCCGGGCACGCGCCCCGGCAATAGTGAGTGCGATCCCGCCAGCGATCAGCACCGCGCTAATGACTGGCGACACCCGTTCACTGTGACTGGTTTGCACGCCAATGTTCAGGTCCCCGGCCTTAATCCCGTGGGTCTCGGTGTGGGGAATCGGCACGACCAGGGAGGCAATGCCGAGCACAACCAGGAGCAGGCCTGCCAACAGCAAGATTCTCATAAGTGGATCCTCTCCCGCCGTCATGCGTCATACGAAGGCGGAGGGGGCGGTCCGCATCCGCGTAGTTGTGTGATCGCGGGCAATAACTGGCTGGCTAACCGGTCTTTGGCTACAAAAGCGTCCACCCACTTCAAGGCCTGCTCGGGAACATCCACAGCTCCCGATAGCATGATGATTGGCGCTTGTGGTCTAAGCCGCTTCATTTCGATGGCGACCTGTTGACCGTTCATCTCGGGCATGAAGTAGTCGACGATCACAACGTCAACCGCGTGCATTGAGGCCAGTTCCAATCCCTGGCCACCACTGGCAGCGGTCAGAACAGTATACCCAAAGCTCTCAAGGAACGATTTCTCGCACTCCAGCACGTCTTCGTTATCGTCAATGCAAAGAAGTACTGCTCGTTTGAGTTCCGAATAAGCCGATGGGGGCATGGGTCCACCTCCCCCAATTGTCAATTTTTGGGCTCAGGAAACTGTTCAAAACCGCTCAACTATGCCGCTTGTTGTGATTCCACAAATCTTGGCCAGGAACTGATTCCGATGTGATCCGACGGGAGGGATGAATGGCGCGTCGGTCGCCCCGTATGACAAAGAAAAAATGGCGCAGCTTCTACGGCCGCGCCATCCTTTGTAGAGCAAACGACCCGACGCGTCCTGGGCCGCGTAGCTCGGTAAAGAGCAACTTACAACCGTGACCGTGCGGAAATCTGCTCAAAATTGCACAGTCTTACAAAAATGATCGCCTTGAACAGACGAATCGATGCGGAACCGACGCGGCTGTCATTTACCAACCACCTCTGACGGCATCTAATCTGAGCCTATACCGCGTGGATATTCGCCGAAAGCCATTGCTTCGGTATGGATTGAAAGATCAGTTCACCTTGGGTGACCCTGAACTCGATTCCGCAACGCGAGCACGTGAATTCCCAATCTTCCGGATGGTCGGGTCGAACGCTGTCTGCCGGCCGGTAGTCAATGACCAATGAACTGCAATCGGGCACGGGACAGCTAGAAGCGGCCGCGAGTATGTCATCGCAGTGTTCCCAATCATGTGGCATAGACGTGCTCCTTAACAGGAATCCCCACGTCCCTCTGCGGATGGTGCTGCCGCGAAGCAAGCTAACGCTCCGGAGTAACGGCGAAGAGATTCTTGGGGAAGGGCCGAGAAGACATTGTCAGAGCGCTGATAAGACCGGCAGGGCGAGTTCATGGTTGTTCCTCTTCCCGAGGCCATGCGGGCCTTTGCGGCGATTTGCATCGCCCTCTGGGAATGCGAATATCAGGGACCCCACGACAGTGGCGCAATGCTAGGGCGGGAAGCCGCGGTACGACTGTTCAAAACTGCACATCTGGCGCAAATAAACTGCCAGTCCCGGTATTGATTACGTGGAAGACGGTACTGGATTGCCAGAAGCGAAGACGGATTGCGCGCATTGCGTTCCGGGGTGGGATATACCCGGTGTGGTCGCCGGACGGCAGGTGGATCATGTTTGATCGCTTCCGCCCGCAGGGAGGCGACATCTGGGCTATTAGCGGCGTGGAGTAACCTTGAGGCTCAGACTTTCCCGATATACATAAGTGAAGCAAGCCAAAGTCCAGTATGGGAAGCTGCAATGAAACTCGCCCAGACTTTTGTTATTGCGGTTGCGATCGCGCGTTCCACAAGGTATACCGGGCGGACTAGCAAGTTCGGAAATCTCGCATCAATGGAATCACTCGCTTGCGGCTGCTGCGGCGAAGCCCTTTCTGACCAGTTGATTCGCTTGGATTTAGCCGAGGTGAGGCTGGTTCGGGCATTCCTACAGCCCCTTGACCCCGCTCGTTGACTTCCCCGTCGCCTCATCCCTACCATGTCAGCCTGAGTCTCCGCACCCATGATCGGGCAGACCATCTCGCACTACCGCGTCGTCGAGAAAGTCGGCGGCGGTGGGATGGGTGTCGTCTACAAGGCTGAGGACACCGAACTCGGTCGATTCGTCGCCCTGAAATTCCTGCCCGAAGATTTAGCCCAAGACACGCAGGCGCTCGAAAGGTTCCGACGAGAGGCGCGTGCAGCGTCCGCGCTCAACCATCCGAACATCTGCACCATCTACGAGATCGGGAAGCACGAGGGGCAGTCGTTCATCGCGATGGAATATCTCGACGGGATGACGCTCAAGCACCGAATCGGCGGGAAGCCGATGGAGATCGAACTGATTCTATCGCTCGCTATCGAAATCGCCGATGCGCTGGATGCCGCTCACGCTGCTGGCATTGTCCACCGAGACATCAAGCCTGCGAACATCTTCGTCACCAAGCGCGGGCACGCCAAGATTCTGGACTTTGGGTTGGCGAAGGTAACAGCTGTCTCAGGCAAGTTGGGCGAGGCTGGGGCGACAGCCGCTTCGACCGTCACACTGGAAGAACATTTGACTAGCCCCGGTCAAGCGGTTGGAACCATCGCCTACATGTCCCCGGAACAGGTTCGCGCCAAAGAACTGGATGCCCGCACTGACCTGTTCTCATTCGGTGCGGTTCTCTATGAGATGGCAACTGGCACGTTGCCTTTCCGTGGCGAGAGTTCTGGCGTCATCTTCAAGACCATTCTGGACGGGACGCCCACGCCAGCGGAGCGGCTGAATCCAGACGTGCCCTCGAAGCTCGAAGACATCATCAATCGGGCGCTGGAGAAAGACCGAGAACTCCGTTATCAGCACGCCTCCGAAATGCGTTCCGAGTTGCTGCGGCTGAAGCGAGACATCGACTCCGGCAAGACCTCAGCTGCGGGGTCTGCTTCTCCGGTCGGCCGCAAGCGGAACCTCTGGCTTGGTGTCGGTGCCCTCGTCGTTGTGTTAGCGGGAATCGCGGGGGGTGTTTATCAGTATCACTGGCTTTCCCCGAAGACCGGCCCGGTGACCTCGGCGAGCGAGTACATCCAACTCACCAACTTCAATGACTCGGCCACCGCTCCCGCGCTTTCTCCGGATGGACGCATGGTGACGTTCTTCCGCGGCGGAGGGTTTTTCCTGGGCTCCGGGCAGATTTATGTGAAGCTGCTGCCGGACGGGGAATCGAAGCAATTAACCTTCGATTCGAACGTGAAGTACGATCCCGTATTCACGCCCGATGCCTCCCGCGTCGCGTACACGGTCCTGTCCCTCACCCCCAGCTTTGATACGTGGACCGTGCCCGTCCTGGGAGGGACGCCCGCGCGCCTGATGGTCAACGCGGCAGGCCTCAGTTGGATCGGGCCGGACCGCGTCCTGTTTTCCGAGGTTATGGCGGGAACCGCCCTGCACATGGGCATCGTGACGGCAAAGGAGAGCCGGGCCGAGGAGCGCGCCATCTACTTCCCGGCGCACGAGCGCGCCATGGCGCACTACTCGTGGCTGTCGCCGGATCGGGGCTCGGTGCTGATCGCGGAGATGAATGGCGCCGCGGAATGGGAACGCTGCCGGGTGGTCCCGATGGACGGAAACGCGGCGGGCGTTCAGGTGGGGCCGCAGGGCGCCTGCAGGGCCGCCGCATGGTCGCCGGATGGACGATGGATTTACCTCAACGTGGAGGTGGACGGCGGTACGCACCTGTGGCGGCAGCGGTGGCGCGACCGCGCTCCGCAGGGGATTCCGGAGCAGATCACCTTTGGCCCCACCGAAGAGGAGGGTCTGGCCATCGCGCTGGACGGGAAATCGCTGATCGCCTCGGTGGGCGTGCGGCAGAGTTCGGTGTGGATGCACTCTGCCGCGGCCGATCATACGGTTTCGCTGGAAGGGTCTGCGGAGGCGCCCAGTCTTTCGCCGGATGGTAAGCGGCTGTACTACTTGCTGCGAAAAAGCAGTTCGTCGAACGTGAGCGAGCTGTGGCGCACGGATCTGGCGTCGGGTAAGTCCGATCCGGTGCTCACGGGCCAGCGCATCGTCGACTACGCTGTGTCGCGCGACGAGTCGCAAGTCGCATTTACCGTCCTGATGGGAGACGAATCGCAGATCTTTCTCGCGGCGACCGATCGAAGCTCGCCTCCGCGCCTGGTGGTGCGAGGTGGAGACCGGGTAAGCTTCGGCGCGGGGCAATTGTTTTTTCGGCAACTGGGCGGCAAGGCGGACTACCTGGCGCGGGTTGAAGAGGACGGGAGCGGGCTGACTCGCATTCTGGAGACTAAGATTGTCGAATTTGGCGGCGTTTCCCCGGACGGAGAATGGGCGACCGTCGGTGGCCGCATCGAGTCCGAGATTGGGACCTTCGCCTTAGCGGTGCGGGACCGCGCTCAACGGAGGATCTGCGCCGGACCGTGCTTTGTACAATGGTCCGGAGACGGAAAGTACATCTACGTTTCCACCACCAGGCGGCCTTCGGCAACGGGTTCCACCAAACTCACATACATCATTCCGATCCCGCACGGCTTCGGGCTTTTGAATTTGCCGGCATCCGGGATCGATGGCGCCAGCGAGGCCGAACTTGCTGGGATCCAATCGATTCCACAAGGCCCCGATTTGGCGCCCGGACCGGATCCTCAAACGTACGCCTTCACGAGGTCCGCGTTTCAGGGGAACCTGTTTCGGATCCCGCTGCATTGAAGCGATCAGCGTCCAGCTTTCGGCGGTCAGCCCCGGATTCAATGGCCGCGTGATGCTGAGTTCCAGAACGTTCTCGACCACCGCGGAATCGCATTGAACGAAACCATTGGCGCTCTCGGGCTTCTGCAGCCTGGTCGCGCACACGCCTTGCAGGGCGGTGCAGCAAAGGCACTCCCCCGGGAAACCCTCTGTGCGCCAGCAGGTCCTTCAAAAGAAAAGGAATCTATGGTGCCGGGAGGGGGAATCGAACCCCCACAGGGCTTTTGGCCCCTGCGGATTTTAAGTCCGCTGCGTCTGCCAATTTCGCCATCCCGGCTCGCGACTCGCAGGTGATTCCTGCCGGAGAGTTTATTCGAATACTTCCGGGCACTCCTTGTCTACCGCAGAATTGCAGCCGTCAGTTCCGTTGCCAGCTCGCGGCGGTGTGTCTGGCCATTCTTCGTGAATTATTGTTCTTTTGCGCCTTAGTATCACATAGCCGCCGGAGTGCTGCCAATCGGCGTTGGAGCGGCGTGGGATCACGTCCATGTGAACATCCTCGGCGCTCGAGCCGCCGGCCACTGATGTCATGGTGGGTTAAAATTTGGAGCATGAGGGCGCCAAGCTACCTCCTCGTCGTCGCTGTGGTGTGTGTGGCATGGTCGTCCCTGACGCCCTGTGCGCCGGCTCAAACCGCACCTTCAGCCAATGCCGCGCCCGCGAACCCGGCGGCCATCAAGTTGCACGCGTACCTGGAGGAAGCCGCGGCCGCGATGCACCAGAATGAGCTCGCTTCTGCCGCTGAGGCGCTTCGACGCGCCCTCGCTATCGATCCCCATTCGCTTGCGGCCCTGAACAACTTAGGCATTGTTCTCGCGCGCCAGGGCAAGCCCGCAGAAGCGATTCCGCTCTACCAGGAGGCGCTGAAAGTCCGCCCCGGAGACCCGGCGACGAAACGAAATCTTGCGATCGCGTACTTCAAAGCCCAGCGTTACCGGTCCGCGTGGAGTCTGCTTCAGCCCATGGCGGTCACTTATCCCGGCAATTTTCAGATCCTGGATCTGGCTGGCCTGACCCTGTTTGCGCTCGATCGTTACCCGGAGGCGGCTCAGTACCTGGAGCGGGCGAGCACGGCGGACCCGACCGACCTGGAGACGCTCGACATTCTCGGCAAGACGTACCTGCGCATGAAGGACTACAAATCCCTCCCCAGCGTCTTCGCCCGGATTATGAAGATCAATCCGAACTCGGCTGCCGCGCATGTGATGATGGGCACGGCTTACGACCAGATGTCGGACCGGCCGAACGCCATCAAGGAGTACCAGGCCGCTGAGGATGCAGATCCAACTTTCATGGGCGTGCATTCCGGCTTGGGTTACCTTTACTGGCGGCAGGGTGAGACTGAACTGGCGGAGAAAGAAGTTCGAGCGGAGTTGCAGCGTTTTCCCAATGATCCTGTCGCGAACTGCATCCTCGGGCGAATCCTTTTGAACAACTCCCAACTCGAGGAGGCGGAAGCGCATTTTCGTATCGCGCTCAAAGCAAATCCTCGTTATGAGGAAGCTTTGCTCGGGCTGGGGAAGACCGAGATTGCGAGGAATCAACCCGCCGCCGCGATTGATCCTCTGCGAAAAGCTGTGCGACTCGATCCGAATTATGCGGAAGCACATTTCGTGCTGGGCACGGCGTTGCGGCAGTCGGGACAGGCCGCAGAGGGGATGCGAGAACAGAAAATGTCGCTTGCGCTGCAGGATAAAAAACGCGCGGCGGCGATTGAGAATACCCAAAGCCATTAAGCGTAGAAACCATCCAGAATGTTGCCAGCAAAGAAAAGGCGCACGCCATTGCGGCGTGCGCCTAAACAAACGTTGATCGGCTGGCGGTTAGAAGTTAATCTTGCCTCCGATTTGCACGTTGCGCGGGTCGTGCCAAGCGGTTACTTGACCGAAAGCGGAGTCTCCGACATTCGTGTCAATCCCGCTGGGGTTGCCGTGATTGAACGTGTTAAAGGTTTCAAGACGGAGTTGCAAACCCACCCGTTCGGCGAACTTTATGTTCTTGATGAGCGACATATCCCAGACCTGGATGCCAGGACCAAGAATCGCGCCCGGACGGGAGCTCCCGAAATGCCCAACCGCCTGTTGAAATGCCGCGGTGTTGAAAAACTCAGCCGCGGTTTTCGGACCATTCGGGTCGCCGATCTGATCAGGACGAATGTAGACAGTCTCGCCCGGCCGGGTCATGCCCAGTCCACCCGGATCTCCGGCTAGCGCCCAGGGATCGTTGCTTTGCGTAATGATCTGCGACTGACCAGACTGGATGGTTGTGATGCCTGAGAATTCCCAGCCTCCCAGGACTTGACCCATGATCCCCCCGTGGTGGCTGTAGAACGGCAGATCGTACACATAGCTGACCACGAGCATTTGCGGAGTGTTCAGCACCGACGGTCCATAGCTCTGCTTCAGGTCATAAGAATCATAAGCCGACAAGCCCCGGTCGTAGGGATTCGTCGTGAGCAGCTTGGACCAGGTGTAGCCAAGTTCCAACGTCAGTCCTTTACTGAAGCGCCGGTTCAACGACACTTGCAGCGAGTTGTAGTTGCTGGTGTAAACGGTGGCACGGTCGTTGATGGCGCCATATCCAAGATAGGGGCGTATAGCGTTGACATCGAAAGTAGGATTGGCCAAGCGGTTGGCGAGTGTGGGCTGATTGAGATCAATGTCGCCCAGCAGATGCGTGCCCTTGGTGCCCACGTACCCAACTTCCAGCACAGTGTTGGGCATGAGCTCATGCTGCACCGACAGGTTGTAGTCGAGGTAGCTCGGAACCTTGAAGCTCGGGGACCCTGTGGCAGTCAAGGCAACTGGGCCTAGGGGTGCACCGGCTGGCTGCCCCCCGAGAGGCTGATCGAACAAATTCAGGTTATCGATACCAGGCGTGTTGTTGATTGTCGTGGTCTGGACCAGGGGCGGATCGCCAAATGCGTTCTGCTCCCAGATGCCGTTGAGGGTACGGTCATAGAACAAGCCGAAGCCCGATCGTATGGCCCACTTACCGTTTCCGAAGGGATCGTAAGCGAGGCCAAGCCGCGGCCCCCAGTTGTTATTAGAACTGGGGTTGACGCGGGCTCCATAGGGGGAACAACCGACGAGTGGAGCAGGAACAGCCTGGGCTGCGGCACAGGCGGCACCCTTCGGAAAGATCAAACCGTTGGCGTAGGTCGCTGCATCGTTTCCGACTCCAGACTGCATGCTTCCGCTGACGGGATCAATGACGGGTGCACTCGCCGCGCTGAACAAGGTTGGAACGAAGTTCACCAGCGTGTTATTGCTGTCGGTGGGTGAGGGGAAGTAACTGTATCGAATGCCGGCGTTTACTGTCAGCTTGCGGGTCACTTTCCAGTCGTCCTGAACGTAGAATTCGAAGTTTACGTATCTAAGATGCGGAATCGTATCCTTGTTCGGTTGTGTATAGCTAGTCGATTGACCGAGCAGGAAGTTCGCGAATGGGGCATCGCCGCCGGTGGTCGTGTCGTCGACGAAGTTGAAACTCGCGGCGCCGGCCGAAGCGTTTTCTGTTTTCTGCATCCACATCGCGGTAAGGCCGGTGCGAATGGTGTGATTGCCGTGCTGGATGGAAAGATTATCAAATATGTTCTTGTCGATATTGCGTTCAAAGTAGGGCGCGCTTCCGTTTCCTAAACCCGTGAGCCCGGTAATGCTCACATTTGGCGCCCGATGGTTTGGATCCTGGTAAGCCGTATTGTTGGTAAGCTGGCTGAGAAACGCCGGCGAATTTGCGATCCCCGCCAGCTGCGAATTAATTGCTCCCCACGCATCGACGTACTCGACCTCGTTCACCACTCGGGGGGAGAGAGTCATGGTCGCGTTAAAAACCAGATTGCGTCCGGGAGCGTTGAGTGAAGTGGTTTCGACCCCGGGATAGTTTGCGCCACCCCAGAGAGAGTAGGGCTCATTCTGCGGTACAACATCCTCCATATAGCGGGCGAAGATGCGGACCTTGTCGCCAACGTTCTGATCGAGGCGAATAATGTCCTGACGGAAATTGTTCAACTGGCTGTAATTCGTGATCAACTGGTTTCCCGCCGAGTTATTGGCGGGGTTCGGCGCTATGAAGGCTTTCAGATACGCAGCCGAATTCTGGCTGAGGCAAGCCGTGTTCCCCACATTAATCGTAGAAGTTTGTGGGGTAACCGAAGTGATTTGTGTTGCACTGGGGGCTGTACTGGTGACGCAACCGGCGGGCAGAGTGTTCGAAAACACCGGAATCTGATTTACATAGAGGTTGTAGTTGGGCGAAGTTGTGTCGGTATCCAAAATCCATGGGAACGCGCCGGCCAGCTGTCTCGTGGTTGGCACACTGATGTCGTTGGTGGCGGGCGTATTCGCCTTGCGCCACTCCTCGGACCAGAAGAAGTAGGTCTTGCTCTTTTGAGGGTGGAAGACCTTCGGGATAAATAGCGGCCCACCGAGGGTAAACCCGTAGTCGTTGTAGCGCTCAATCGGAACCGTGTTGCTCGCTGACAGCGGATTCCCGGCTGCGATCGAAGCGCGGCCGCCAAACGTGTTCGCGTTGTAATAATTGTTGCGGTTGAATTCGTAGGCACTGCCGTGGAACTGATTGGTCCCGGTTTTTGTGGCCACTACGATCTGGCCACCGCCGCTGCGTCCAAAGGCGGCGTCGTAGTTGCTGCGCTCCAGGGTGAACTCCTGGATGGCATCAATGCTCGGCGTATTTAACAAAGTCCCGTTGGAGCCGCTGTCATTGATGTCCGCACCATCGACGGTGTAATTGTTAGCGCCCGTACGTGCGCCGTTCACCGAAATCGAAGTGTTATTGGCAAGACCAAAGCCGACCTTGTCCGGCAACTGATTGGCGACGCCAGGTTGCAACAGGATCAACTGCTCGAAGTTGCGGTTGTTCAGGGCCAGCTCCCGAACCTGGTCGCCGGTCACGGTTCCTGACTCCTCGGCGGTCGTGGTCTGGATCGGCGTGTTCTCCGCAGTCACTTCGACGCGCTCACTGACCTGCCCGGCTTTCAACTGCACATCCAGCGTGTGCTTTTCCGCGACGTTCAGGATCACGCCCTTGGCCACGAAAGTTTGGAAGCCCGACGCGTTCACAGTGACCGTGTACCGTCCGGCTGGAATGTTTGTGACATTGAAATTGCCAGTGCTGCTGGTAGTCACCGTGCGCACGTCGGCGCCGGTGTCCTCGAAGTGCACCAGTACTGTGGCTCCCGATACCACGGCGCCGCTGGGATCGGTCACCGTGCCGGTGAGCGTGGCCGCCAGTTCCTGAGTCAAACCAGCGACTGACAAGCTGAGAATAATTAACGATAATGCGAGGAAGAACGAAGACACTCTTCCCGCGGCACGATTCAGACCCTCAACGCACGCTGTTTGTTTCATCACACGACCTCCTTGAGATACATCCACTGGTTGAGCAAGACATGGCAGTGCAACCGCTCTAGTACTATTCGAATATGCTATATAGCACATGCAGGATCATCGTCAAGAAGAAAATGCACGGCTTCTTCAGATTGTTTCGAACCGGCCTCCCGGCTCCGCTCTATATCACCTGAGATAGAGCTTGGAATAAGGGGGAGAAGGGAGTTTCTGTCCGCTTCGACGATTTGGCTGTGGAAAACCTGCGATTCCGGTCACAAACATAGCGTTGTCCGGGGTCTGGAGGTGAAAATGAGGGCCCGCTCGCAGGATTGGATGAGGATCGCGCTCTATAGCAAAGCTCACCGCCTCGGAACAGCTCCCGCCCGTCTCCCCACACTTTGAGCTTTACATATACAAGGACTTGAGCTATATAGCAGGTGGAACGGGCGGTTAGACTCAAGGTGCCGTCAGACAGAACCGTTGGCCGCTTGGGACACGGTCTGGTCCGGAAAGTCATTGCATGGCGGGAAATCATCGCAACGGAACACCGGTTTACAAGAAAATCCAAAATGCCATTCGCAAGCGCATTGAGTCGTCGGATCTGAAACCCGGCGACCCGGTTGCTTCGGAGCGCGAACTGGCCAGAACGCACGACGTCAGCCTGATGACCGCGCGCCATGCTCTCGCGGGTCTGGAACGCGAAGGCGTGGTCGAACGGCGGCGCGGCGCAGGCACATTTGTCGCTGCTCCCAAGATCCACTTCAATAAGCTGATGAGCTACACCGAGCACATGTCCAGCCGCGGGTTGACACCGCGCTCGCGCGTGCTGGTTGCCAAAATCGTCGAACACGACGCGGAAGTGGCTGCCCGGCTGGGGTTGCCGGCGACCAGCGCCCTGGTCAAGATCGAGCGCCTGCGCGAGACCGGCGATGAACCCTTTGCCCTGGAGACTTGCTACCTCCCGGCGGGTGAGTTTTCCGCATTGGTGCGGGCGCCCTTGGGAAGGACTTCTCTGTTTGCGACTCTGGAGCACGACTATGGGGTGGAACTGGCCTATGCGGATGAGGAAGTCGACGCCACTGCGGCAGAGGCCAACATCGCCGATTTGCTCAGCGTCCCGCGCGGAACGTCGGTCCTGCGCATTCGCCAGGTGATCTACTCCACCAAGGGCAAAGCCACGATGTATGTATTAGGGTTCTACCGCTCCGAGCGGCACACCCTGTTCATCCGCCGCTTCCGCTAGAAAACCATCAGCCGTTTCGCCGCTGGTAAACACTTCGAGCGCCGGTCTCTGCCGACAACGCAGGGAAGGCACTCGTGGATGGTCACCCTCCCACGGGCTCTACTGCTATATAGTGCTACAACAACATGCCTCCGCCGGAGGCCTAGGAAATGACATGTTGCCAAGCCCGCTATATAGTACTATACTCCGCGCGTTCGCACTTTCCGCAGCATTGGAGACGCTTGCCATGCCTAAGATTTCTTCACCGCGCTTTTACCGAGGACTCCTGCCTGCTTTGTTGATCATGGTTGCCGGGGTCGTCCCATCCTTCGCGCAAAACAAGATTCTCGGGGGATACTTCGAGGAGTGGAGCATTTATTACGCCGGCTACAACATCGCGAACCTGCAGCAAAATGGAGTCGCCGGAAAGCTCACCCACCTTATCTACGCTTTTGCCAACGTAACCACGACTCCGATGCCCGCGTGCTCCATTGCGGATTCCTGGGCCGATTATCAGACTCCCTACCTTCCGAGTGTAAGTGGTGTCGCCTACGCGGGGCCGCTCTATGGAAATTTCGCTGCCATCCAGCAACTCAAACAACTGCATCCCAACCTGAAGGTTTTGATGTCCATCGGGGGCGCATCCGGCGCCAACACGGCGGCCTTTGTAGCCGCCTCCAGTACGGCAGCCGGCCGGCAGGCTCTCGCGGCCTCGTGTATTGACATGTTTGTCAACGGCAATATCGCTCCCGGTATCACCGCTCCCGGCTTGTTTGATGGCTTCAACATTGACTGGGAGTTCCCCACTGCGGCCGACACGCAGAATTTCACGGCTCTGCTGCATGAGTTCCGCAGTCAACTGAACGCCCTTGGAAAGACCACCGGCCAGCACTATGTGATGTCGTTCGACGGTCCGGCCGGCTCGCAGAATTATGTCAACATCGATCTTCGCAATGCCGCCAAGCAGGTGGATTTCATCACCATTGATGGCTACAACTATGCCGGTTCCTGGGACACGCAAACCAACGACGCCTCTCCGCTGTTCGATTCCAAGCAGGATCCCCTGTTTGGCCAGGGGCTCGATATTGATGCAACCGTGAACGCCTACCTCGAAGCCGGGGTGCCCCCGCGCAAGTACACCATGGGGCTGCCCTTATATGGTGCGGGCTGGACTGGGGTTCCCAACGTCAACCATGGCCTGTATCAGAACTCGACCGGTCCGTCTCCAGTTCTTTGGGCGAACGGAACCGGCTTATGCCCGGACCTCAGCGGCAGTACTCCGGGCTGCGACACGCTGTTGACGCCGGGGCTGGCAACCTATGGGACGTTAGCAACGCTCACTTCGAATGGATATAGCCGTTACTTCGATCCCAGGCGAGTCGCGGTTTCCCTCTATGACCCGGCGACCGGAACCTTCTACACCTATGATGACCCTGGGACCGCGTTCCTGAAAATGCTCTATGTCGATCTCAAGGTCCCCGGAGGCCTCGGCGGAGCCTATGTTTGGGCGGTGAAAGACGATGACGCCAACGGAACGATGGTAAAAACCATGGCTCTCGGTTTAGGCCGGTAGTTGTGAAAACCGGGCGCTTCGAATAAATCGCGGCAGGCTGGATGAGAATTCGGCCTGCCGTTTCAATTTTGCCTGCCAGTGGTTGCAGCCCCCTGAACTGGGGAAGCCGCAAATGCGGCTGGGAGCGGTTGCTGTTTGTGGCTATTGTTCGATCGCCTGTACGGGTTGCGGATGCACTCGCTCATTCTGGATCTGAGATGCATCCCAGCCTCCGCCGAGGGCCTTCACCAGGTACACAGACGTGACCAATTGCTGGCCGAGAAGCTGCGTTGCCAGACGCTGGTTGCTCAGCAGTGCCGCTTGCGCGGTGATGACGTCGAGGTAGCTCGTTACTCCGCCGGCGTAACGATTGTTGGCTAGTTGCAGAGCGCGCTGCGCGTCCTCGACGGCCGCGCTCTGCGAGGTCGAAGCCTGCGTGAGCGCGTTCAATCCGGACAATCCATCTTCCACCTGCTGGAAAGCTGTCAGCACCGATTGGCGATAGTTGGCGACCGTGGCTTCATAAGCGGCCCTGGTGGCTTCCAGATTGGCGCGGTTACGACCTCCCTGAAAAATCGGCTGCAGCAGATCGGCGCCTAACGACCAAATCGCGTTGGGAGCGGTAATCAAGTTCGTCAGGCTCGTGCTTTGGAAACCGCCGCCGCCAGAAATCGTTAGGTGGGGATAAAAAGCGGTGGTCGCCACTCCTACGAGGGCGTTCTCATACGCCATCTGGCGTTCCGCGCCGGCCACATCCGGACGGCGCTCCAGCAGGTCCGATGGCACTCCCAGCGGAACCGGCGGCGGTTCGGCCTTCAGGGGACGCACCGGCACGTTGAAGGTGGACGCCGCATTCCCCGTCAGCACCGCGATGGCATGCTCGTACTGCGCGCGCTGCTGCTGGACGAGGTAGAGCTGCGTGACTGTGGAATCGAGCAGCGTCTGCTGCTGCGCCAGATCGAGTCCGGAGGCCACTCCGCCGGTGTGGCGGCTCTGAACCAGTTGCAATCCTTTTTGCTGGATTTCGACAGACTCCCGCACCACCTGCATCTCTGCGTCAAGTTCGCGGAGACTAAAGTAGTCGGCGGCCAGTTCCGCCGTCAGCACCAGGCGCGCGTTGTACAGATCGGCGGCCGTGGATTGCAACGAGGCATTTGAGGCCTGCAGGTTGCGCCGCACGGACCCGAACAGATCCGGTTCATAATTCAGCAGGAAGGGAATCTGGTACGTGGACTGGGTGAGCGCCCCGCTGGGCGCAGCCAGCTCCGGGCGATCGGCGGAATAACGGGTTCGCGAAGCGCTGGGATCGGCGCTGAAGGTTGGGAAGAATCCGGCGGAAGTCACTCGGGCCAGAGCGCGTGCCTGGTTGAGCCGGTCTCTTGCTGCTTCCAGCGACTGATTGGCTTTGAGTAATTGTCCCTCGTAGCCGTTGAGTTCAACGTCATTGAAGATCTGCCACCAGGCTTCCTTGGGAAGCGCGTCCTTCGGCGCCGCCACCCGCCAAGGTCCCTCCGTCTTGTATGCCGCCGGCGCCTGGACTAACGGACGATGGTAGTTGGGTCCGACCACGCACCCGGTCAACAACCCGGTCGCCAGAATGCCAGCCGTGAGATTCAGTCCCCTCACGACTACTTGCCTCCCCCTACCGGCGGAGCATTCCCCGGCGCTACATTTACCGCCCGACCGTCCTCCAGAGAATCGGCGGGATTGATGACTACCCGATCTTCTACATTCACGCCGCCCAGGATCTCCAACGTTGTTCCGTAATCGCGGCCAATGGTAATGGGGTGCAACTGCACTTTGCCATCGCTGCCCACCACGGCTACGCGAGGGCCTTCCTGACGGAAGAGCATGGTGTTCACCGGGAGCGTGACCTTTTGTGCGTTCATCCCAACGCGGAAATGCACTTCCCCATAAGAGCCAGGCAACAGTTGGCCTTTCTTGTTGGGCACGTCGACTTCCGTGAGCAGCGTGCGCGTCGCCGGATCAATCGCTTCCGAGGTACGCGCCACTGTCCCCTTGAACTTCTGTCCGGGATACTCCTGCAAGGTTACGGTGGCATCCATGCCGTTCTTGATGGAGGGCGCATAACTCTGGGGAACGCTGACGTAAACGCGCAGAGGATCAACCTGCGCGATGTCGAACAACTCCTTGCCCGCCGCTCCGCTGACGCCGGCATTGATCAGCGCGCCGGGGTCCACGGTGCGCTTGGTCAGCACCCCGGTGAATGGTGAGTAGACGTGCTTGAACGACTCCAGTTCTTCGAGGCGCCGGACATTGGCGTCGGCGGCGGCCAGGTTGGCCACGGCCTGCTCATACCCGCTGGACTGCTGATCGGCCTCCTGCTGCGAGACCGAGTCGGTCTTGCGCAGGTTCACATAGCGATCAGCATTGATCTTCGCCAGATCCAGTTGGGCCACGATCTGCTGGCGGTTGGCGCGAGCCTGCATCAGTTCCTGGTCCACCTCAGGCGTGTCAATATCGGCCAGAAGCTCGCCCTTACTGACCCGGCTGCCAATATCCTTGTACCAGCGCAGCAGATATCCATTGGTCCGCGCGTAGATTGGCGATTCCTCGTAGGCCTGCATGGTACCGGGCAGCACCAGTTCCTCATCGGGCTTTTCCGCCACGGGATGGACCACGGCAACAACCGGGACAGACTCCTGTTCGGTTTCTTTGGCCAATACATTGTTGTTATGGAATCTTACGAGCATCGTGATCACCGCGCCGATGATCAACAGCAACAGGATGGCGCCAACCATCAGCAGTGCCTTGCGGGGCGGCGCTGGCGGCAGCTTTGGGGGCGGCGTTATCTCGGGAGCGCTGCGTTCAGGCTCCCGCAGTTCAGGTTCAGTCGATCGCGAAGCCATATCGATTCATTCCCTCGGTCCGTTTTGCCTTACCACCATCGCACAACGTCAGGCTGGAAGGTTGCCATTGCGCTCTTCTGTCTGTCCAATTCCAGCATATCCGAATCCTCTACGAATGCCGGGCCGCCTCTTTGGCCTCCCGGTGGCCATGAATCATGGCAAAAATCGACGGCACGAAGAACAACGTGGCTGCCGTGGCGAACAGCAGACCGCCAATGACGGCGCGTCCCAGGGGCGCATTCTGCTCGCCGCCTTCGCCCAGGCCCAACGACATCGGCACCATGCCGATAATCATGGCCAGGGCCGTCATCAGCACCGGGCGAATTCGCGTATAACCGGCCTCCAGAGCGGCCTGCACCGCGGGAATGCCGGCTCTCATGCGATCGCGCGAAAACGAAACCAGCAGAATCGAATTGGCCGTGGCCACGCCCATGCACATCACGGCGCCGGTCAGCGATGGGACGCTCATCGTCGTGCGCGTGAGCAATAGCATCCAGCAGATGCCGGCCAGCGCACCCGGTAACGCCGTGATAATGATGAAAGGATCCAGCCAGGACTGAAAGTTCACGACGATCAGGAAATACACCAGCACGATCGCCAGCACCAGCCCGACGCCTAATCCGATAAAAGACGATTTCATCGTTACCACCTGCCCGCGGACCATGAACTGCGTCCCCCGCGGCAGTTGTTGCTGGAACGGCTGCAGAGCCTTCATCGTGTCCTTGGCCACAGCTCCAAGGTCCCGGTCCTGCGTACTGGCATAAATGTCAATGACTGGTTGTACGTTATAGTGCGAAACAACGGCGGGCCGCGTCACCGGTGACAACTGCACCAGATTACCCAGCACCTGCGAACTGGATACTCTCGAATCGGTAACGGGCACGTTCATCAGGTCTTGCAGCGCGGTGACGCGATACTGCGGCGCCTGCACCGCTACCTGATAGCTCACTCCATTCCTGGGATTGAGCCAGAAGTTGGGGCTCGTCTGAAAACTCCCGCTCAGGGAAACGAGCACATTTTGCGCCACATCGCGCGTGTTCATGCCCACCTGCGTGGCCATGCTGCGGTCGATCTGCAGATGCAGGGTGGGCAGGCTCATCATCTGCTGCACGTGCACGTCGGCGGTACCGGGAATCTGGCGGAGCCGGTTCGCCATCTGTTGTGCGATGGCGTAGTTCTGCTGCATATCCGCGCCCGCAAGTTGGATGTCAATGGGCGCCGGCAGCCCGAAGTTCAGGATCTGCGAAACGATGTCGGCCGGCTGAAAAAAGAACTCCACTCCCGGAAATTGCCGCGGAAGTTCTGCGCGCAGCTTGCGAATGTATCCATTCGTGGAGTGGTGGTGCTCAGGATTCAGCCCAACCAGGATTTCGGCATCGCCTGTCCCGACTGTGCCGGAATTGCTGTAGGAGAGGTTCAGGCCGGAGTATGGCAATCCAATATTGTCCAGGATCGTAACCAGTTCATCCTTCGGGATCTCCTGGTGCAGGTATTGCTCGATTTCGTCGCACAGGCGGGCTGTTTCCTCGACCCGCAGCCCGGCGCGAGCGCGAACGTGCAACCGCATCAGCCCGGCGTCAACGGAGGGGAAGAAGTCCTGCCCGAGGAAGAAGACCAGCCCCATTGAGAGGACGCAAAAAGCGAGAAAACAGGAGGCGAATAGCTTGCGGTGCTCGAGCGTAGTCTCCAGCAACTGGTAATAGCCACAGCGGAATCCTTCGAAGCCTTGCTCGAACCCCCGCTGGTAACGTCCGAAAAACGTTCTGGGACCTGCGGCTCGATGCTCGTGGCCCCGCATGATGTACATCACCAGCGTCGGGATCAGCGTCCGGGAAAGAAAATAAGAAGCCAGCATCGCGAACGACACCGCTTCGGCCAGCGGGACAAACAGATATCGCGCCACCCCGGCCAGGAAGAACATGGGCACGAACACGATACAAATGCAAAGGGTCGAGACAAAGGCCGGCACCGCGATCTGCGACGCCCCGTCGAGAATCGCCCGCTTCATTTCCTTGCCCTGGGCGAGATTGCGCTCAATATTCTCGATCTCAACCGTGGCGTCGTCCACCAGGATGCCCACCGCCAGCGCGAGACCTCCCAGGGTCATGATGTTGATCGTCTCGCCCAACGCGCTCAGCAGGATTACGGAAACAAAGATGGAGAGCGGGATGGAGATCGAGATGACGATGGTAGGCCGCCAGTCGCCCAGAAACAGCAGGATCATCACTGCGGTCAGTGCGGCGGCAATCACTGCTTCGCGCAACACACCGTTGATCGAGGCGCGCACAAACAGCGACTGGTCAAACAGCGGCTTGATCGTAATGTCGCGCGGCAGCGACTTCGCCGCAATCGGGATTACATTCCTCACTGCCTGCACAATCGTGAGGGTGGACCCGCTACCGATCTTGTACATCGACATCAGCGCGCCGCGCACGCCGTCCTGGCGCACGATGTTGGTCTGGGGAGCAAATCCCTCGCGAATATGAGCCACGTCACGCATGTAAATGGTTGAGCCGTTCACCGTCTTCACCGGCAGGTCATTCAAGTCGGCGATGGTTCGCGGCGAGCTGTTCATCTCCACCTGGTATTCCAGCGGCCCGATCTTGGCCGTTCCCGAGGGCGTAATCAGGTTCTCTGCGTTGATGGCGTTGACGATGTCGAGGGGTGAAAGCCCGTTCGCCTGCAAACGCGGAATGTCGAGATCCACCTGGACCTGGGGGCTCTTGCCGCCGTAGGGATAGGGCGAGGCCGCACCCGGCACGGTTGCCAGCTGGTTGCGCAGGAAATTCTGTCCAAGGTCGAACAGTTGTTGTTCCGGGAGGGTCTTGCTGCTCAACCCGAGTTGCACGATCGGCGTGGATGAGGCCGAGTAGGTGACGACCAGCGGTGGCGTAGTTCCTGGCGGCAGGGAGCGTGTTGAGGTCTGGACCATCGCGGTCACTTGCGCCAGCGCCGTCTGAATGTTGGCGTGCGGCTGCAAGAAAATCTTGATGATGCCCACGCCGTTAACTGACTGCGACTCAATGTGTTCGATGTTGTTGACCGTGATCTGAAGGCCGCGCTCCGAGTTGGTGACGATGCGGTCGGCCATCTCCGAAGGTGCGAACCCGTCGTACCTCCATACGACGCTGATCACTGGAATATCGATATCCGGGAAGATATCGACGGGAGTGCGCAGAATAACAATCGGCACCAGCAGGATGATCACCAGCGCCATGACCACGAAGGTATAGGGCCGCCTGAGGGCGAGCGCAACAATCCACATAGAGCAACTCGAATTCCAGCCAGCGACGTTTCCCCAATCTACACCCGGCCGGACTCACACAAAACTTTCTGATTCGATACGGTACGTATTGGATTCAATATATGCTATTGTGAGCTGATGCGGCAATTACTTTTGGCCAGCCGGAAACCCGGGCGCGCTTCCGACAATGGCGTGAATGGCCGGCGCTTGCCTGGCCGTCCCCGCAGCGAGCAGGCGCGCCAGGCAATATTTCGCAGCACGTTGAAGCTGCTGCAGCGCTCCAGTTTCTCCGGCCTGACCATCGAAGCCATTGCCGCCGACGCCGACGTCGGCAAAGCCACCGTGTATCGCTGGTGGCCAAATAAGGGCGCTCTCGTGGTGGACGCTTTTGCTTCCAGCGCAGAGTCGGAACTGCATTTTCCCAACACCGGTTCCGTGTACCGCGACATGAGCCTGCAGATGGCGCAGTTTCTGGGCGTCCTGCGCAGCCCGCGCGGACGAATTGTGGCTGCGTTGCTGGCGGGAGGACAATCCGATCCCGAATTGCTTTCCGCTTTTCGTGAACGATTCCTGCGGCCGCGCCGGGAGGAGGCTTACAAGACGCTGCGGCGGGCAATCGAGCGGGGCGAACTGCCCACAGATCTTGACCTCGATGTGGTGCTCGACACTCTTTACGGCGCAATCTACATGCGTTTTCTCATACGGCACGACGAACTCAGTGAGAATTACATCGCTGAAGTCTGCCGCCTCGTGCTCGCTGGAGTTAAAGCCGGAGAATATCCTTCTCCCCGGGAGAAAATGCGGAGAGCGAGGAGCGACGTATCCGCCAAGGCTCAGGTTTGAGAGTCGGGCTTAACTCCCAGGGCCAACAGCTGCCCGCCAGGATGACTTCCGGCGTAGCCGGTCACGCTTCCTCCAGATTTCCGATACAACCATGCGGCCCCCGCAACCTTCCAAATTACTTTGGAGGCTGATTCCCGTTCTCATTCTTTCCGCACCCGTATGTTATAGTTCGACCAGTGGGGATCAATCGCTTAAGCGGGAAATGACGTTCTGCAGAAATTGCCGCACCGGGCGCGGTTGGCGGGGTACGCTCGCTGTCGTCGCCGTGTGCTCATTGATCTTCAGCCTTGCGACTCGCTTTTCCGTTCCCATCCACTCTCAAACTTCGGCTGTGAAGTCTGTAAACAGCCGCTCCAGTGAGCCTAAGCGCCAGCACCTCGATCGCGACGCCATCCGGTTTGCGAGGCCAATTGCGATTTGCACTGCTTTCAAGCCTTCGGTGCTCTATCCACGTGTCGTTGCTGCTGAGCCTTCGACGTCGAGCAGCATTTCACGTTTGAGTTTCTATACCAGGCCCCCTCCAGTTTCTTCTGCAGTTTTCTCTTAAGTTCTCCCGGACAAGCGTCTGATATTTGCCTCCGCCCAGCTCTCATTCCGGGCGGTCAAGGTTGCGGCTCCGACGCGAATTCTGGCGCCGATCCGAAATGGCTGGGTCGAAAGTCGTTCGAAACAACGGTGATGAGAGGATGCGAATGAATTCGGGGCCTTTGGTCCACGAAGATGTCATCGGTGTTCTTCGCACGATTGACACCTGTATGGTCTCAAACGCGATTGAGACCTTCGACGTGAGACTGCGAAACACTGGTTTCGCCGACGCAAGCATTCGCTGCATGTTTGAAGACTTGCCGCCCGTGGTCGGGTACGCCGCGACCGCACGTCTTCGCGCCGTCGATCCACCCATGTCGGGACGCGTCTACCACGACCGCGCTGACTGGTGGAACAGTATTCTCGAAATCCCTAAGCCGCGGATCGTGGTCCTGGAGGACCGGGACGATCCGCCGGGCGTGGGAGCTTTCGTGGGGGACTTGCATGCTGCCATTTTGCGAGCCCTGGGCTGCGTCGGATATGTGACCAACGGCGCCGTGCGGGAATTGCCGCGCGTGCGCGAACTCGGCTTTCAGGTCTTTGCCGGAAACGTCGCCGTTTCGCACGCTTATGCTCACCTTTTTGACCTCGGACGCGCGGTGAACGTCGGCGGTCTGGAGGTGAAACCCGCTGATCTTCTGCATGGGGATCGTCACGGGATATTGACCATCCCGAGCGAGATCGCTGCGGAAATCCCCATGGTCGCCGCTAAGTTGCAGCGGGTCGAGCAGAGAGTCATTGACTTTTGCCAGTCCAAGGAGTTCTCGGTGGATCGATTGCGACAGTTGATGAAGGACATGAGGTAGTTGCAGATTTCTGGCCGCGACGCCAGAGAAGCGGGGTATCGGGAGAGTGACGCACGCACGTAGCCATTGTTACGGATTGATCCGCGCACGAATGCGCACCCGCAGATCGCTGCGCCTGGGCCTGGCGACCGGAGTCGCCGCTCTGCTGACGACGCTTCTAGCTTCCTGCTCGAGCGGAACAAAAGGAAGAGTAGAAGCCGGCAGCCAATCGGAGATTACTGTCGGGGTGACCAAGGTGGTCAAGAAGACTCTGAGCCGGCAACTCACGCTTTCTTCCGAACTGGTGCCTTTCCAGGAAACAGACGTTTATGCGAAAGAGTCCGGCTACGTGAAGGACTTGCGGGTGGACTATGGAACGCACGCCAAAGCCGGTCAGGTCATGGCGGTCCTGGAAATACCCGAACTCCAGGCACAAATCGAAGAAGATCAGGCACAGATCAAGAGTGCTTTCGACCAAGTCGCACGCGCCGAGCATGATCTGAAACGTTATGAGGCGCAATACAAAGCACTGCATCTGGAATACACGCGTTTGAACGGCGTGTTTGAGACGCAACCCGGCATCGTGGCGCAACAGGAGGTTGACGACGCACAGGGCAAGGACGTGGCTGCTGAATCTCAGGTGGACGCCGGTCAGTCGTCATTGGCTGCTGCACAAAGTCAACTCGCTGCCGCCAAGGCCAAATTAGCGCACGATCAAGCGCTTTTCGACTATTCCAAGATCACCGCACCATTCTCGGGCGTGGTCACGGAACGCTACGCAAATCAGGGAACGCTGATGCAAGCAGGCACCGGGTCAAGCACCCAGGCTATGCCGCTGGTCCGATTGTCGGAGGACGACCTATTTCGTCTGGTGATTCCGGTCCCAGAGTCTTACGTTCGCTACATTCGGATCGGAGATGCGGTCAATGTGCGTGTCCCTTCGCTCAACCGATCCTTCCCCGGCAAGGTGGCCCGATTCTCCGTAGACGTGCGATCGGATACGCGCACCATGCACACCGAGGTCGATGTTTCCAATCCTCGGCGAGTTCTGCTGCCCGGTTTGTACGCTGAAGCCGACCTTCAGCTGGACCAAAAGGAGAACGTTCCGACCGTACCAGTTCAGGCTTTGAATCATGAAGCCGATAGGACGGCGGTTCTTGTCGTGGATCACGACAGCCGACTCGAGGACCGTACGGTGCAGGTCGGACTGCAAACCGCGAGCGACGCGGAAATCATTTCCGGATTAAGCGAAGGCGAACTAGTCGTGGTGAGCGATCGCAGCGCTCTGAAAGCGGGCCAAAAGGTTCACCCTCAGGTGGTGGCCGTACTCGAGTACCACGAAGCCAGCACCCATTGAGCAATCAGATCAGACAGGGAATGTCTGACGACACCGGAATCAGCGTGATGGGATAAAGTTTATGCCTGGGTTTTCAATACGTAATCCGTATTTCATCATCGTGATCTGTCTGGTGCTTCTGGTCCTGGGCGTGACCAGTTGGACCCGGATGCCTGTGGACCTGTTCCCGCCGATCAATTTGCCCGAGGTGGTGGTGGCGACGTTTTACTCCGGCATGCCGCCGGAGGACATCGAGTTCGACATCACCGATCCTCTCGAGCGTTTCTTTACGCTGGCGGCCGGCGTCGATCATATGGAGTCTAGATCGCTGCTGGGCGTGAGCATCATCAAAGTCTACTTTCAGCCCGGAACCAATGCCGACACCGACGTCAGCGAGCTCTCCAACTTAGCTCTGGCCGACCTGAAGCGCTTGCCGCCGGGAACGCTTCCGCCCGTGGTTCTCAAGTTTGATGCCTCCAGCTTGCCGGTGGCGCTGGTTACGGTGAAGGGCGAAGGTCTCAATGAGACGCAACTTCATGACTACGCGCAATTCGCAATTCGCAACCAGATTGCAGTTGTCCCTGGTGCTGAGATTCCCGGCGTGTTCGGTGGCGTCTACCGCCAGATCATGGTTTACGTGGATCCGTACAAATTGCTTTCCCGCCAGCTCAGCCCCATGGATGTGGTGGGAGCAGTCAACGACTCGAATCTGATTTTGCCGGCCGGCGACGTGAAGATGGGGCCCTACGACTACTTCGTCTATTCCAACAGTCTCGTCGACAACATGGACCAACTGTCCCAAGTGCCGGTCAAAGTCAACGGCCACTCCTGGGTGACGGTGGGCGATATAGGAAAGGCCGAAGACTCTCATCAGATTCAGTACAACATTGTGCGCATTGATGGTCAGAAATCGGCCTACATTCCGATCATGAAGCAGGGAGGCGATACCAATACCATCGCGGTGGTGGATGGAGTACGTCAGCTCATCAAGCACCTCTACGATATCCCCAGGCAGATGGTCACCGGCATTGTGTTTGACCAGTCTGTGTATGTGAGGGAAGCGATCCACACCGTGTTCCACGAGGGATTTCTGGGCCTGATTCTGACCAGTCTGATGATCCTGATCTTTCTGGGGAGCTTTCGCGCCACGTCGGCCGTACTGCTTTCGATTCCGCTGTCCGCGCTGGCTGCGTTTGTGGTGCTGGCATTGATGGGCAGCACCGTCAACACCATGATCCTGGCGGGGATGGCTCTGGCGTTTTCGCGCGTGATTGACAACTCGGTGATTTCGCTGGAGAACATCTATCGCCATCTGGAGATGGGAGCCGCGCCCATGGTTGCCGCCGAAGTGGGCGGCGCGGAAGTGAATCTGGCGGTGCTGGCCGCCACTCTCGTGGACGTGGTGGACTTCTTCCCGGTCGTGTTTCTCTACGGCGTGGCCAAGTTTCTGTTTTCCGCTCTGGCTCTGGCGTTTTGCCTCTCGCTGCTGGCTTCATTCGTCGTGGCCATGACGGTAATCCCGTTGTTCTGCTCGCGTTTCCTGAAGGCAGTGCCTCACGCTGCGCACCATCACGATAACAAAGAGAACGAGTACGAGATCGAACCGACGGAGCCGGTCACTCAGTCGTGGATGGACAGGTTCAACGCCCGCTTCAACCGGATGTTCAACAGGGTTCTGGATTATTACGAGTACTGGGTACGGCGGGCGGTGCAGCGTCCGGGTTTGACGGTGCTGATTTTGAGCGGAGTGTTTCTGGCCAGCCTGGCGATCTATCCGCTGCTGGGGTTGGCCTTCTTCCCGAAGACCGATGCCGGCCAATTCACCATCAACCTGAAAGTCCCAACCGGAACCCGCATCGAAGTCACGGATCAATATGCCGCGAAGGTGGAGGATCTCATCCGGAGCACGGTGGAGGCCGGGGATCTGAAGAGGATCGTCTCCAACATCGGCGTCGTCCCCGATTTCTCTTCGCTTTACACCACCAATGCTGGTCCGTACACGGCGACGGTGCAAGTGCAGTTGAACGAGCCTCACCGCTTGAGCAGTTTCGAGTATATGGACCGCGTGCAGCACAGAATGGCAAGCCAGTTCCCGGATATTCGCACCTTCCTGTCCAGCGGTTCGATGGTGGATGCCATCCTGAATATGGGCAAGGCGGCGCCGATTGACGTGCAGGTGAGCAGTCCCGATCTGGACCAGATTTACGGGATTGCCCAAAACCTGGCTGCTCGCATTCAACAGGTGCACGGCGTGGGCCAGGTTTACGTTCCGCAAGATAACAACTATCCGGCGCTGCGGCTGGATGTAGACCGGGTGCACGCCGGCGAGTTGGGGCTGACGCAGAAAGACGTAGTGGATAACGTCATCACCGCTCTCAATTCCGACTACATGATCGCTCCCAACTACTGGGTGGACCGCAAGACCGGCAACGACTATTACCTGACGGTGCAGTTCTTCGAGAATGGCCATGCGGCCATTCACAATATGGCCGACCTCGGGCAGATCCCGTTGCGCGATCCGGGCGGCGCGGGAATGAACTGCGGCCCCGGCCTGCCGGCGCGGTCCGGAAGCGCGCAGCCGTCATGGGCCTGCAGCGCGGAGGGCAGACCCATTACGGTCCTCAACAATGTCGTGAATGTGAAGCAGATCCAGACCCCGACTGAGGTCGATCACTACCAGATTCAGCGGGCGGTTGATATCTATGTAACCCCGAAGGGGGAAGACCTGCAACGCGTGACCAGTTCCATCCGCGACATTCTCGCCAAAGACGCAAAAGAGGGGAAGATTCCTTCCAACGTGCGAGTGCATCTGCGAGGCATGGTGGAGGGCATGGAGGCGTCATTCAAGAGCTTTGCCCTTGGATTTCTGATCTCTTTTCTCCTCCTGTTTCTGATCCTGACTGCCCAATTCAAGTCGTTTGTTGATCCTTTCCTGATCATGCTGGCCATCCCCATGGGATTCGTAGGCGTACTGATAATCCTGCCGCTTACCCACAGCACGCTGAACGTGATGTCGCTGATGGGGGTGTTAATGCTGGTCGGTATCGCCGACTCCAACAGCATTCTGATTGTGGACTTCGCTCACAATCTGGAGAAGCAAGGGCTGTCCCCGCTGGATGCGGCGGTGACGGCTTGCCGAGTTCGCCTGCGGCCCATTCTGATGACTTCGCTCGCCACCATCATCGGCATGATTCCGATGGCGATGAAGTTGGGTACGGGCGCTGAGCAATATTCCCCGATGGCGAAGGCCATCATCGGCGGGCTCACCTCATCCGTGCTCCTGACGATTTTCATTGTGCCCGCGGCCTACTTGCTGGTTTACGGCAAACGGAATCCGCAATCGGCAACAGCCCCGGCGGAGACAGCCCAATGAAACGGAAACCTGCTTCCCGGAACCCGATGTTCACAGCAACGTCCAGACCGAATATTCTCGTGCTGGGCGCGCTGTCGCTGTCTTTGGTGGCTATCTTGCCCCAACGTGGTTTGGCACAAACCAATGATCCATCTGGAGCTGCGGAAAACTTGCCACCCGCTCCTCAGCCGCAATTCACGCCAGGCCTGAGCCGGATCATGACTCCTGCGGGCGCTCAAGTGGCCCGCAGCGCCGCCCATGAGACGGCTTCTTCTGTGGCTTCGCAAGCGGCGACGACCGGCCAGGCCCCCAGCGGCCCCATGCGTTTAACCCGGACTCAGGCAGAGCAGTTGGCCCTCAAGAACAATCCCCAGATCAGCGTGGGCCGTTTGCTGGCGCTGGCCCAGCACCAGATCTATCGCGAGACCAGGGCGGCAGAACTGCCCAATTTCAATGGCGCCATCACAGCCGTCGATGCCAATGAAGGCAGCCGTATGGGCGCGGGCGCACTTAATGCGCCTCGCTTGTTGGAACACGCCGGCGCCGGGGTAACTCTCAGCCAGCTCATCACCGACTTTGGACGCACCTTCAACCTGGTCTCCTCGTCCAAACTCCTGGAGAAAGCGCACAACGCCAATGCGCTGGCCACTACCGAAAACATCGTTCTAGCCACGGATCAGGCCTTTTACAACGCGCTACAGGCACAGGCACTGCTGAAAGTCGCGCAGCAGACCGTGACCACCCGGCAGTCCGTCGAACATCAAATCGAGGAACTGGCGAAAAGCAAACTGAAATCCACCCTGGACCTGGCTTTCGCGCAGGTGAATCTTTCTCAGGCCAAGTTGCTGCAGCTCGATGCGCAGAACAATGTTGATTCGACTATCGCCGCGCTCACGGCCGTGCTGGGCTTCGATAAACAGGTTTCTTACGAGTTGGCCGAAGAGGAATCGCAACCGCCGTCGCCGCCGCCGGATGTGGACGTGCTCATCAGCACCGCGTTGCAGCAACGCCCCGACCTGCAGGCGCTCACTTTCAATCAACAGGCCGCGGAGAAGTTCCGCCGCGCCCAGCGCGATCAGCTCTTCCCCACCATCAGCGCTCTCGGCATGGCGGGGGGCTCTCCCGTGCGCCCGGACTGCTTCGGCGGCTGCTTCCCAAACTATTTCATTTCCAGCTGGTACGGGGCCGTCGGAGTCAATATGAACGTCCCGATCTTCAATGGCTTCCTGTTTACGGCCCAGTCTTCAGAAGCAAATTTCCGCGCCAAAGCCGCTGCGGAAAACGCCCGGGATTTGCGCGACCGGGTCGCGCGCGATGTTCGCACGGCCTGGCTTTCTACCAACACTGCATTTCAACGCGTCGGCGTCACTGCCGAGTTGGCCAAAGAAGCTGATCTGGGCTTGAGCCTCGCTCAGAGCCGCTATCAGCTTGGTCTGGGGTCGATCGTCGAACTCAGTCAGGCCCAATTGCAGCAAACCGATGCCACGATCGGCTATGTAAACGCCCAATACCAGTACCGGCTGTCTCTCTCGACCCTGAACTTTGAGATCGGAGTGCAACCCTGAACCCAAGCGGCGATGGCAAGGACTCCAGCTTGACGCTGGTGTAGTCCCTAGATCGCAATCGCCTTCAAGGACGGGATCGGGGGATAGGAACTTACTTCCGTATTGACGCAGGCTGGCGGTTGCCTGCCTGTCTGTAACGAAGAGGTCAGCAACTCGAGGGCATGCCCAGCATTAGCGGGAATGACAACTGTCGCCGACAGCCGGCCGCTCTTGACCGCAGCTTGCCCCGTGCCCGGCAGACCGTCACAACCGATAAAGGGTAGGCTGAGCCAGCGGTCTCGGGTGGCTCCGGCGGCACGTTCCTCAAAAGCTCTGCGTGCACCCAGAGCCATGGCATCGTTCTGGGCTGCGACCACTCCCACCGCCAGTTGCTCGGCGATGTTGAGGTCCAGCCATTGCGTGACCGCGTGGTGGGCACTCTCTTCCGTCCACAGACCGCGCAGCGCACGCACCTCGACATTGGCGGGTTTGGCCGCCATCATCCCCGCCCACCGGCGCTTCGATGCGTCATTGTCGGACGGACCTTGGATGCAGAGTACGGTGCCACCTCCGGGGAGCAGATGAGCGATCTGTTCCCCTTGGAGGCGCCCCACGTCAGCGTGATTGGCAGTCACTGAAAACATCGGAGCGGAACAGTGTTGGCGAAGATTGGACAAGTAGTCGACGGACTCCCGGTTCAGCACGACCCATCCCACCCCGATTGACGCCGCGAGTTTGGCGGCTTGCGCCAAAGGTGTTCCCACGGGTTCAAAGAGAATACCGTCCGGGCGTTGGCCCGCTTCGCACTGCAGAAGCTTCAAAACCTGATCGCCCTGTACGATTGCGTCGTGCTCGGTGTGTATGACTTGGAGCTGAATCCCCAGCCGATTCGCGGCCGCCTGTGCGGAAATTACCTGTTCTGTCTGGTAATCGTTGTTTTCTACGACCAACAGGGTGATACGGAACTTTTTCATCCGAACTCCCCCTTATTGACCCTGAAGCCGATCATTATTGTACGCCGGTCATGGTTGCACGGATTGACAGCGTCCTGCTCGGCCACATCTGTTGCGGGTCAACCTGTCGGCTCGACAAGAATGCACAAAGGGCGCGCGATATTCACGCCCGTGTCAGAAAGCAACGGCGGCTCTCAGGGAACAGGCTCAAGCGATATCGAGCCGTGAGGCCCGCGACCTAGGAAGAATTCATCGCGATGAAAAACTCCAAGAGTCCTGATAACCGGGCCCGGGCCGAGGGTCAATAAATGTTATCGAGATATAACGTCAGCTGACCCCTGGGGACGCAGCCAACTTCGCCTTCAGTTTTTCGCAGTTCAACTGCAGTCTCCTTTTTATCTGTGCCTTGAGCGCGTCGATAACCTGGGAGCGTACCGCATCCCGCCGGAGACCGGCCTTCTCCCTCGAAAACCGTTGGGCAAGGTGGTGGGTTAAGCAGCTTCCATCGGCTCTAGAGTTACCTTGTGGCCGAGTTGTTCGAGCCGCTTCACCAAGTACCGCTTTAGAC
>Ga0181536_10000323_pt1 | contig 57795 bp, 53 predicted proteins | sample PEATcosm2014_Bin_41_FD_121105 | JGI IMG/M metagenome (GOLD analysis project Ga0181536, IMG submission 121105) | Peatland microbial communities from MTU Mesocosm Facility, Houghton, MI, USA - PEATcosm2014_Bin17_60_metaG | ecosystem: Environmental > Terrestrial > Soil > Wetlands > Peat | place...
ATCTCGTCGATCGGCTCCTTTCCCGCTGCAGCGACAAACTCAGCCTGCTCGCCGCGCCGGCGACGCTCGATCGAGTCTATGATTTTCCGGAAACCGCTTTCGACGCGATCATGGATATTCTGCGTGCCTCGACGCCCTATGTCGTGCTCGATGTGCCGCATGTATGGACGGCCTGGTCGCGGCGCATGCTGCTCAGCGCCGATGAGATCATCCTCGTGGCCGCGCCCGATCTCGCCAATCTCCGCAACGCCAAGAGCCTGCTCGACACGATGCGCACCACACGGCAAAACGACGGCAAGCCGCGCCTTGTGCTCAACATGGTCGGCGTGCCGAAGCGGCCGGAAATCGCCGTCTCCGACTTCGCCAAGGCTGTCGATCTTGAACCTACGGCGGTGATCGATTTCGAGCCAAAGCTCTTCGGCACCGCCGCCAACAATGGGCAGATGATCGCGGAGGTCGAGCCGGCGAGCAAGGTTAACGAAATCTTAGCCGAACTTGGCCGCATCGTGACGGGCCGCGCCGAGGTCCGCAAATCGAAGCGGACGCTTCTCGATCCCGTCATGAGCGCCCTCGGCCTCAACAAAGCGTCCTGAGCGCCTCCCGGCAGGGCTCGCAGACCCAATGAGGCGGAAGTTCTGCACGGTTGAGAAAAGATTATCAACCTTTCCAAGACATTCTTGGCCGCCCGCGATCGGTGGGCCGGATGAGGCTGTTTTAGCAAATTCATCTGCGGGCAGAGCGACCCCTGGACAAGGGCAAAGCAGCACGGCCCTCGATCATTGCCAGACCGTCCGCGCCAGCCTTGACGGCTCCGGACGAGGAGACAGGACCTATGTTCGGTAAGCGCGCGCGTATCGAGGAGAACCCTACGCCTATGCCGGGGCCGGACCCGGCCCCGGCCCCGCCTTTCCGCGGGCTTCCCGCTGCACAGCCGAAAAGAACTGTCCCCGTCATTGAAGCCGCCGTGCCGTCCTCACCCGAACTGCCGCGTTCCGACGAATATTACGTCACGAAGAGCATGATCTTCGGCGCGCTGATCGAGGCCATCGATCTCACCCAGCTGGCGCGCCTCGATGCCGAAAGCGCGCGCGAAGAAATCCGCGACATCGTCAACGAGATCATCGCCATCAAGAATATCGTGATGTCGATTTCCGAGCAGGAGAGCTTGCTCGAAGACATCTGCAATGATGTGTTGGGCTACGGTCCGCTTGAGCCGCTGCTTGCGCGCGATGAAATCGCCGACATCATGGTCAATGGCGCGCTGCAGACCTACATCGAAGTCGGCGGCAAGATCCAGCTCACCAACATTCGCTTCCGCGACAACTCGCAGCTGATGAACATTTGCCAGCGCATTGTCAGCCAGGTCGGCCGCCGCGTCGACGAAACCTCGCCGATCTGCGACGCGCGCCTTGCCGACGGCTCCCGCGTCAATGTCATCGCGCCGCCGCTTGCGATCGACGGCCCAGTGCTCACCATTCGAAAATTCCGCAAGGATAAACTGACGCTCGATCAGCTTATACGCTACAACGCGATCTCGCCCGAAGGCGGCGAAATTCTGAAGATCATCGGCCGCGTTCGCTGCAACATCCTGATTTCCGGCGGCACGGGTTCTGGCAAAACGACCCTTCTCAACTGTATCACGCATTATATTGATACCGATGAGCGCGTCATCACCTGCGAAGACGCGGCCGAATTGCAGCTTCAGCAGCCGCATGTCGTGCGGCTTGAGACACGCCCGCCGAACCTCGAAGGCACCGGCGCCGTCACCATGCGCGATCTGGTAAGAAACTGTCTGCGTATGCGCCCCGAACGCATCATCGTCGGCGAGGTCCGTGGCCCCGAAGCCTTCGACCTTTTGCAGGCGATGAACACGGGCCACGACGGATCGATGGGAACGTTGCACGCCAATTCGCCACGCGAGGCGCTGAGCCGTCTCGAATCGATGATCACCATGGGCGGCTTTGCATTGCCGCCGCGCACGATCCGCGAAATGATCATTTCGTCCATCGACGTCATCATTCAGACGGCGCGTCTACGCGACGGTTCACGCCGCATCACCCATATCACCGAGGTCATGGGCCTCGAAGGCGATGTGGTCGTCATGCAAGATCTGATGCTTTACGAAGTGCAGGGCGAAGACGCGGCCGGCCGGCTCAAAGGCCGGCACCGCTCGACCGGGATCGGCAAGCCGAGGTTCTGGGAACGCGCGCGTTACTTCGGCGAAGAGCAGAGGCTCGCGCGCGCGCTCGACGCCGCAGAGGTCAAAGAACCTGCCTGAGGCAGCAGAAAAGAGCGCGCGTCATGTTCGACTTTGACCTGAACAGTCTGCTCTTGATGGCCTTGGCGGCGACCGCCACGGGCGGCGTGCTTTATGTGTTCGTCTATCCGCTCCTTTCCGGCGAGGCGAAGGCCGAGAAGCGCAAGGCAACTTTTGTCAGTGCGGCGTCGACACGCAAAGCCGGCGATAAGCAAATCGACGCGAACGCGCGACGCAAGCAGATCACCGACAGCCTCAAGGAAATCGAGACCAGGAACAAGAAGAAGAAAGTCACGCTTGAGGCGAGGATCACTCAAGCGGGCCTCACCTGGACGAAGAAGCAGTTTGCCATTTACTCAGTCATCGCCGGCTTTGTCACGGCGTTCCTGATTTTCATGATGAGCAAACACTGGGGCATCGCGCTCGCCGCCGCCTTGGTCGGCGGCCTTGGTCTGCCGCGTTGGTTTCTCAACTTCGCGGGCAAGCGGCGTCTGCGTAAATTCACCGATGAGTTTCCCGAGGCGATCGACATCATCGTTCGTGGCGTGAAGGCCGGCCTGCCGCTTGGCGATTGCATTCGCATCATCGCCAATGAAATGCGCGATCCCATCAAAACGGAGTTTCGGCTCGTCGTCGAATCGCAAACGATGGGCCTTTCGGTCGGCGAAGCGGTCGAGCGGCTTGTGGCGCGGCTCCCTACCGCGGAGACGAGCTTTTTTTCGATCGTCATCGGCATTCAGCAAAGGGCCGGCGGCAATCTTGCCGAAGCGCTCGCCAATCTCTCCGGCGTTCTACGCGACCGCAAGAAAATGAAGGGCAAGATTCAGGCGCTATCGTCGGAAGCCAAGGCCTCCGCCTATATCATCGGCGCTTTGCCTTTCGTGGTTGCCGGTCTCGTTTATCTCACAAGTCCGAGCTACATCATGCTGCTTTGGACGACCGTGATCGGCAAGCTCGTGTTGGCGGCATGCGCCATCTGGATGGGGATGGGCATTTTTGTAATGAAGAAAATGGTGAGCTTCGACATTTGACCCGGCCTGCCAAGGCGCGCCACCGGAACTAAGTGGACGTAATGATGGATCCGAGTTTTCTTTTAGATCGCCAATTCATTCTCGGCCTTCTGGTCGCGATTGCGACCGTGGCCACGATCCTGACATTGGCGATGCCACTTTTGCAGACCGACACGCTGGCGAAGCGGATGAAAGCCGCGGCGACGGAACGCGAGCGCATCCGCAACCGCGAGCGCGAAAAGCTCTTTGAGGCGAACAAGAAAGTCAGCCTACGGCGCGAACCCAAAGCCTATATGAAGGACATCGTCGACAAGCTCAATTTGTCGAGCTGGCTCGGCACCGATAAGGCCAAATCGCAGATGACCATGGCCGGCTTTCGCGGCCCGCAGGCAGATGTCGCCTTCCTCTTCTTCCGGCTTGTAACGCCGGCGGCGATGCTCGTTTTGTCATCGATTTACTTCTTCGTGCTTGACGCGCCCGGCTGGCCATTCATTCTCAATATCGGTGGCGTGCTCGGCAGCGTCTATCTTGGCATCAAGGCGCCGGAGTTTTATCTGCAGAACCTGATCGCGAAGCGGCAGAAATCCATGACGCGCGCCGCGCCGGACGCGATGGACCTTCTGTTGATCTGCGCCGAATCTGGCATGTCGATCGAACTTGCGTTTCGCCGCGTCTCGCAGGAAATCGGACCTCAGTCTATCCCGCTCGCTGAAGAGCTGACGCTCACGACGGCGGAATTGTCCTATCTGCCGGATCGGCGCACCGCTTATGAAAATCTGGCCAAACGAACCGGCGTCGAAACGCTGAAGCAAATCGCGACCGTGCTGATCCAGGCCGAGCGTTACGGAACGCCGCTTGGCACGGCGCTCCGCGTCGTCGCCCAGGAAGGCCGCGACCGGCGCATGAATCTGGCGGAAAAAAAGGCGGCTGCTCTGCCGCCAAAATTGACCGTGCCGATGATCATTTTCTTTCTACCGGTACTCTTCGCCGTCATCGTTACGCCGGCCGCCATTCAAGTCGCCAAGACGATGGGCGGCCATTAAGCGCTGACAGAAGAAACGCCGAGACAGCGGTCATTCGGCCGATGCGGCGGCGGTGGCGTGGCTGATGGGCGCGGGCGCAGGGTCGATCGTCGCCGGCTGTTGCGACTGATTGATCGTCGCAAAGTGCCGGTTGGTATGCCGCGACGCCACCCTGTGCTGTTGCTTGCCATCGACCGCGCGAATCTGATTCCACGTGTCGGATTGGGCGATCATCTGCCGGATCGAAGCGACATTTTCCGCCGCCTGGAGCGGCTGCACGTCGCGCTCCGCGACACGTTGCGCCTCGTCGAACTTGCCTTCGAGCGCGAGAACGAGCGCGAGATTCTGCCGCACGCGCGGACTTGCGGACGGCTGCGCCGCCGCGAGTTCGATGGTCGTCTGCGCCAGCGGCAATTGCTGCGAGAGCGCATAGGACAAGCCGAGGTTCGAGAGAACGTCAGGCTGGTTCGGCACGATCTTCAACGCGGCCTGATAATATTCCTGGGCTTGGGCATGATCGCCGAGCTGATCGGCGACCGTTCCTTGCGCCGAGAGAATGGTCCAATCGGGATTCTCGGGCGTGTGCGCCTGAGGCAAAACGTCGGCGGCTTCTTGCAGGCGGCCGGCATCGACAAGCGCTTTGCCATAAGCGCCGAGCACGGCCATATCTTTTGGATGTTGGGCCGCATAGTGCTGCAAGACAGCGACGGCCTGGGCATAACGCGTCTGTTTGCGCAGGGCCTCGGCATATGCGAGCGTTACGTTGCGATCGTTCGGATTGGCGTCATAGCGGCCGCCGAGTTGCGTCGTGTAATCGGCGAGCGCTTGGGGCGAATCGGGCGGGGTCGTAGGTACGCCGATCGATCCCGTGATATCGGGAGGGCCGAAGCTCTGGCAGCCCGTGAGCATGAGCGCCGCCGCGCAGAAACAGACGGTCAATCCCGTCCTTGCGAGGAGCCGCGCGCGGCCAGCCGCAGCCATCTGCACGCTGATCGAGTGCATTGCGCTTGCGGGCGGGATATGTCGCATAAGGCACCATCTCGGAACTTGCTCTTGATAGAAGTAAAAAGTTAACCCTAATAAAGCGTTAAGGACCGCGAGCGGGAGCCTGGGAGCGGCGCAAAAGGAGTGTCTGATGGCGGAAAAGAGCACGGCGAGCGGCGAGGCGGTGCCGATCTATTTTGTGACCGGCGAAAACTGGCCGCAGATCCGCGCCGATCTTCCAGCCCCCGCCGCGCGATTTGCTTCGGCCTCGCACTTCGAGCCCCTGCCCGGCCGCAGTCTCGTTTGGCCCGCAGAGGATGGCCGGCTCGGCGGCGTTCTCTTCGGCCTCGAAAAGCCGGACGCCCGCAGCCGCGATCTCTTTCTGCCCGGACGCCTCGCGACGGCGCTCCCGCCGGGGAGATATCGTTTCGCCAATACGCCGCATGATACGGCGCTCGCCGCGCTCGCCTTTTTGCTCGGCGCTTATCGGTTCACGCGCTACAAAAAAGCTGAAGGCGAACTCCCCGAGCTTGTTCCGCCGAACGCAATTGATTTCGATCGCATCGCGCGCATCGCCAAGGCCGTCGCCTTCGGCCGCGATCTCATCAACACGCCGGCGAATGATATGGGGCCTGATGCGCTTGAGGCCGCGGCGCTGAACCTTGCCAAGGAATTCGACGCTGAAGCGATATCGTTCCGCGGTCAAGAGCTGCTCGACAAAAATTTTCCGCTCATTCACGCAGTCGGCCGAGCCTCCGACAAGGCGCCGCGTCTCGTCGATTTCGTGTGGGGACCAAGCAACGCACCGAAAGTAACTCTCGTCGGCAAGGGCGTCTCGTTCGATACCGGCGGTCTCGACATCAAGCCCGAGGCCGGCATGGCGCTGATGAAAAAAGACATGGGCGGTGCCGCGACAGCGCTCGCACTCGCGCGAATGATCATGGAAGCGCAGCTCCCCGTGCGTCTTCGCGTGCTTCTGCCAATCGTCGAGAACGCCATCGCCGGCAATGCCATGCGGCCCGGCGACATTTATCCGAGCCGCAAGGGCTTGACGGTCGAGATCGGCAATACGGATGCGGAAGGCCGTCTCATTCTCGCCGATGCCTTGGCGCTCGCCGATGAAGAGGCGCCTGAACTTCTTTTCGATTTCGCGACGCTGACGGGTGCGGCGCGTGTGGCGCTGGGTCCCGATCTGCCGCCCTTCTATACGATGGACGACACTTTGGCAGATGACATCGCCGCATATGCGACGCGCGCGAACGATCCCGTCTGGCGCTTGCCCTTGTGGGATCCTTACGACAAACTGCTCGACGGCAAGACCGGCCATCTCTCCAACATCACCGGCGGACCTTTCGCCGGCTCCATCACCGCGGCTCTGTTCTTGCGGCGCTTTGTCGAGAAGACGAAGAGCTGGGTGCATTTCGACATTTATGCCTGGAACCCGACGGCAAAATCGGCGCAGCCAGAAGGCGGCGACGTGCAGACGGCGCGGCTTTTGTTTGATCTTATCGAAGCGCGCTATGGCGCCAAGGCGGATCGCAAGAGTGCGCAAACATCGCTTGATCGAGAAGACACCAAAATATTCGACGATCTGATGCCCTGAGGCGAAGATGAGCAGTTTCGACCCGCGGACCACGCCCGCCCGTTCCGATCTCGCCGCGGCTCATCTTGCCGGCACGATCGCGGCACCGCGCTATGTCGAAGGCCAGCCCATGCATTTGACGGTCGAATGCGCCGATTTGCGCCGCACGCCGTCGTTCGATGCCAGCGTCGATACGCAGGTTCTCTATGGCGAGACGGCCACTCTCTATGACACGTGCGACGGATGGTCTTGGGTGCAGCTCAAATCCGACAATTATGTCGGCTATCTCCCTTCGACGGCTCTGGGCGAAGGCGAGATTGAGCCGACGCATCGCGTCTGGGTCAAACGCAGTTTCATTTATCCGCGCCGAAACATCAAGGCGCCCTCGTTCAAAGCCGTGCCCATGGGCGCAGGCGTCAACGTCAAAGCCATCGATGGTATCTTCGCCGAAGTCGATGGTGGCTATGTCGTTGCCTCGCATCTCGTCCCCACCGACCAAAAAGCCGATGACTTTGTCGCCATCGCCGAAGGGTTCAGCGGGGCACCCTATCTCTGGGGTGGCAAGACCGCGCTCGGCATCGATTGCTCGGGCCTCGTGCAGATCGCCCTGGCGCAGGCGGGAGTCTCATCGCCGCGCGACACCGATTTGCAGCAAGAGGGGCTCGGCAAGCCGCTCTCAATCGACATGGCGGAGAAAGATTTGCGCCGCGGCGATCTTGTGTTCTGGAAAGGCCATGTCGGAATCATGCGCGATGCGGCTCTGCTTCTGCACGCAAATGCCCATCACATGCTGGTTGAGAGCGAGCCGCTCGCGGAAGCGCGCCGCCGCATTCTGGCCAAGGGCGCGGGCGACATCACCGCGCTCAAAAGAGTGCTGTAGTCGCTGATAAATCCCTCTTGCGACTCTGCAGTCCGTCGCATTGGCCTTTGCCGACGAGGGAGGGGTTGCGACCCCATCAGGGGCGCATTATGGTCGCGCCGCCGCGCCGATTGCTTCTCTCAAAGCAGGACCGCAGCGGCTCATTGGGGCGTAGCCAAGTGGTAAGGCAGCGGATTTTGATTCCGCCATCCGGAGGTTCGAATCCTCCCGCCCCAGCCACATCAAACACGCGTCACGCGGCGTGCTGATGCATCAGATGCAGGACGACGGCATCGAGGCTGTACGGCCCAGCGCCGGCCGAGATGACCAAGATCAACATGAAGGCGTAAAGCGTCTCCGGTAAATAGAGCCAATCGTCGATGCGATCCCCTTCATCGATTGGCTTGTAAAGTGCGATTCGCTGTGGTCCGGAGGTGACGATCGCGACGAGAATGATGACAAGCAGCCCAAGCGCGGCGAGCGGCGCCAAGAGCCCGATTAGGACGGCGGCGCCGGCGCTGAACTCGACCGTCGGCACCCACCATTGATTGAAGCCCACTGCTGGAACGCCAAGCGCCTTCAGTTCATCGACGAATGTACGGTGGCGCTCTGCGTTGAACAGCTTGTGATATCCCGAATGCATAAAAAAAGCCCCAACCGCGATCCGGTTCAAGGTCATCGCGATGTCGGTCCACCCGAAACCAACAAACAGCAAATTCATCAGGGTCCATCTCATTCGATGTCTCCTTCGATGTCGTCATGGCGCGGCGATGCTGCATAATACATCGATCGAATATTTTCCCGCACCCGTAATGAACAAGAGCAAGAAGCCTCCCATAATGCTGAGGTTTTTGTAAAAGTTCTCCATGCTGGCGACTCGATACGCGCCTTTTACCGTCCAATAGCGATGCTCAATAAGCGAGGTTCCCAGCGTGTAAAAGGCCAATAGCAAGGCCGAAGGACGTGTGAATGCCCCGACAGCGACTGCGAAGGCGACCGGAAGCTCCATGAAGATCGCGACAGCGGTCGCGAGTACCGGCATCGGAAGGCCATCCTGCACCATCTGACTGACAGTGCCGGAATAGTCCCTGACCTTTCTCCAGCCGAAGATCAGAAACAGTGTCGCCAGAAAAAGACGCGCCGCAAGAATGACCGCATCGTTGATGGTGCTGATCATAACGCTACCCCGCCCTCTATTCGTGAAGCAGCGTCTGCCAGTTTGAAGGCACCGCTCCGGCCGGTCCCGGCGTCGGTTGATCCAACGGATGCGCGTGAGGAGCGTGAAGCTTCGGGCCCTCGAAGAATTCATCCGTGCGATAGTCGTAAAACCACTGCTCGTCCGGCTCGAAGCTCGTGATGATCGAGTGACCCGTCGCGGCGTGATGTTTCGATGCATGCTGACTGGGTGAAGTATCACAGCAGCCAATGTGGCCGCATTCGGCGCATCTGCGAAGATGCAACCACCATGTGCCCCGAGCCAAGCATTCGACGCACCCTGTTCCGCTTGGCTTGGCCGCTGGGTTAATACCATCCCTCTCGGACTTCATAGGCTCCTCCCCGACTTGCGTCGTGCCGACTAGCCGTAAGTGACGCCCGGGTTGCTCTGTCCAACTTCAATAATATAACCATCAGGATCGCGAATGTAGCAGCGCGTCTCGCCGTACTTGGGCTTTGGCTCCGTGATGAACTCCGCGCCTCGACTTTTCCAGAGTTTGTAGCAAGCCTGAATGTCCGCAACGCGGAAATTCATAAAGCTGCTGATGAAATCGGGGTCTGGCGGAACGCCCAATATGACCGTGGGTTTGTCAGGTGTCGGACCGCCACCGGGGTTGACGATAAGCCACGTGTTGGCAATCTGGATGTATCCCGGTGCGCCTTTGCTGTCGCCGCGGCTCTCAATGCGACCGCCGAAGACTTTTTCGTAAAATCGAAGCGATCGCTCGATGTCGGCGACGGTAATGAAGTACGCGATGGTGAACCCATCCTTGGGCGGCATCTGATAGGTTTTCTGATCGACTTGGACCTCGCTCATGGACGACTCCTATTTGTACTCGAGGGTATGAAATTAAGAGGCGTGTGAAATGATCTATCGAACGGTCAGACGGAATGTTTGGCCAAGAACGCGAAAACAAGCCTGGCGATGTCGTCGTTCTTCTCGTCCAGCGCGAAATGACCGGCGTCGAGGAGGTGGATTTCGCTATCGGGCAGATCGCGCTTGAATGCCTCAGCGCCCGCCGCGATGAATGAGGGATCGTTCCGCCCCCAGACCACCAAAGTCGGCGGCTTGTGCTCGCGCAACCACGCCTGCCACGCCGAATACGAAGCGACGTTTGTCCCGTAGTCGTATAGGAGATCGGCTTGAATCTCGCGTTGACCGGGTCTCGACAGGTGGGCGTATTCGTCCGTCCAGGTGTCTGGGTTATAACGTTCGAGATGCGCGGTGCCGAGGGTGTGACGCTGTTCAGTCGCCGTGAACGACACGAACGCATCAAACACCTCAGGATGCGCTTTCGGATCGGCCCAATATTGCGCGATCCCGGCCCATTTGGCGCCCAGACCTTCCTTATAAGCATTGGCGTTCTGGATGATAAGCGCCTGCAGTCGCTCTGGATGCGCCGCGATGATGCGAAAGCCGACCGGGCCGCCATAGTCGTGAAGGAAAAAGGTGTATTTGTTGATCTCGAGTTGCTCGAGAAGATCGTTGATCGTCTTAGCCAAATTGTCGAAGGTGTATACATACGAAGACGGTGGCGGCGCTTCACTCTGACCGAATCCTGGAAAATCCGGTGCTATCAGATGATAACGTGTCGCGAGCAGGGGAATGAGCGTATCGAACTCGCGCGAGGAAGACGGGAACCCGTGCAGGAGCACGATCGTCGGCGCGTCCTTCAGACCGGCTTCGCGATAGAAAATACCAACACCATCAACCGTCACGCGGTGATAGGTCGTTGTCGCGGACGTCGACTCGAGCAAAGTACGCGGCAGCATCTGATAGCTTTGCCGCTCGACTTGGGCTTGAGTCATAGACGGCTCCCATTCGAATATGGTTTTGCCGTCCGCCAGACTACGTCGGGCAGTCTCTATTAGCAACGAACCGTGACTTAGCTAAAACGCCGCGGCCAAGCCACCGCTCAGCGCTGCATCTGCATGATCTGCTGCATCGGAAGCATGCTGTGATTCATGTGATTCATGATCCAGACAGAACCGACGACGATCAACAGAACGATCAGAATGCCGAAGCCGAGCGCCATGACATTGTTGGTGTTCTCCGGGCCGGTCGTGATGTGGAGAAAGAAGACGACATGGATGCCCATCTGCGCGATGGCGAGCACGACGAGCGCGACTGGGATGCTCGGCTTCCAGACAATACCCGTGCCTGAGATATAGAACGACACGGCGGTCAGCAGAACCGCGAGGAACAGGCCGACGCCGTAGAGCGCGAACGCTTGGCCCATGCCTAGGCCGTTGATGTACTCCTCGCCAGGTGCGCGGTCCCAATCCTGGCCGTGTGCGTCATGTCCAGTCATGAAACGACTCCCATAAGATAAACGAGCGAGAAAATCGCCACCCAGATGATATCGAGCGTGTGCCAGAACAGTGCGAAACAGAAGACGCGCCGTTCGATGTCTGGCCTAAATCCCTTGGCGAAGACTTGCGCCATCATCGTCAGCAGCCAAAGAATGCCGACCGAGACGTGGAGCCCGTGGCATCCGACGAGCGAGAAGAAGGCTGTGAGAAAGGCGCTGCGGCCCGGGCCGTAATCTTGCGAGACCAGGCCGATGAACTCATTCGCTTCGAGAAACAAGAAGCCGAGACCCAAGAGGCAGGTCACCGCCATCGCGACATAAAACCAAAGCTTGCTCCGCGCCTCCATGGCGAGGCTCGCCGTTCCGCAGGTGAAGCTCGATGCAAGCAGGCAGGCGGTTTCGATGGCCACGCTGCCGCGACTGAAGATGTCGTGACCCGAAGGTCCGTCCGCCGTCGCGTTCACGAGCACCGCGTAGCTCGCGAACAGGCACGAGAACAACACAATGTCGCTGAGGAGGAAGATCCAAAAGCCGTAAGCGACGACGACGCGCTTCGGCGCGGCGCCACCGCCACCGTGACCTGGGGCATCGGGTCCGCGATAAGGCTCGGCACGAGGCCCGTGGCGATAGGGATCGACTTCCCCGGAGCTGAACGGCACTGATGTCATGACGGCTGACCCACGGTTTCCAGTTGCGCGGTTTGTTCCCTGTGCGGGCGATCAATACGCTCGACTTCCTCGGCCGGGATCCAATAGCCGTCATGATCGCGCCAAGCGAAGACGACAAAGGTTGCGTAGGCGCCGATCGCGCCGGCCACGACCATCCACCAGATGTGCCAAATCAAAGCGAAGCCCATCACCGTCGCGAAAAAAGCGCAGACGAAGCCGGTCGGCGAATTGTGCGGCATCTCAATCGCCTCATAAGGCCTCTCTTCGGGATGCACGCCCTCGCGCGCCTGCTTCTTCATCTCCCAAAAGGCGTCGACGCTGTCGACATGCGGGGTGAAGGCGAAATTGAAAACCGGCGGCGGCGAAGCGGTCGCCCATTCGAGCGTACGGCCGTCCCAGGGATCGCCCGTCGTGTCGCGCAGCTCGTCGCGATGACGAATGCTGTAGATGAGCTGAATGGCCTGAAAGACGATGCCGGCCAGGATGATGACCGTGCCGACCGCAGCGACGATGAGCCATGGATGCCATTCGGCGACATCGTAATGCTGCATGCGCCGCGTCATGCCGAGAAAACCTAGAACATAGAGTGGCATGAAGGCGACGTAGAATCCGACGACCCAACACCAGAAGGCCGCCTTGCCCAATCCCTCATGCAATCGGAAGCCGAACGCTTTTGGGAACCAATAGGTGTAGCCGGCAAAGGCGCCGAAAAGCACGCCGGTGATGATGACGTTGTGAAAATGCGCCACCAGGAACAAGCTGTTGTGGAGAATGAAATCGGCGGGCGGCACGGCGAGCACCACGCCGGTCATGCCGCCGATGACGAAGCTCGCCATGAAGGCGAGCGACCACAGCATCGGCGTCGAAAACTGAATGCGCCCACCATACATGGTGAAAAGCCAGTTGAAGATTTTGACGCCGGTGGGAACGGCGATGATCATGCTGGCGATGCCGAAAACGGCATTCACATCCGCCCCGGCACCCATGGTGAAGAAGTGATGCAGCCAGACCATGAAGGAGAGCACACAGATCGCCATCGTCGCGATGACCATCGAGCGGTAGCCGAACAGAGGTTTGCGCGAATAGGTCGCGACGACCTCGGAAAAGATGCCGAAGGCCGGAAGAATGAGAATGTAAACCTCCGGATGACCCCAGGCCCAGATGAGGTTCATGAACATCATCACATTGCCGCCGGCTTCGTTGGTGAAGAAATGAAAGCCGAGATAGCGGTCGAGCAGCAGCATGGCCAAAGTAGCGGTCAAAACCGGGAATGCGGCGACGATGAGAAGATTGGACGCGAGCGTCGTCCAGCAGAACATCGGCATGCGCAGATAGGTCATGCCCGGTGCGCGCATCTTCAACACTGTAGTGACGAGATTGATTCCCGCCGTCAGCGTGCCGACGCCTGAAATTTGCAGCGCCCAGAGATAGTAATCGACGCCGACGCCGGGCGAATAGGTCAATTCCGACAGCGGCGGATAGGGCAGCCAGCCGGTGCGGGCAAATTCGCCGATGCCGAGCGAGATGTTGACGAGCAGAGCGCCCGTCGCCGTCAGCCAGAAGCCGACCGAATTGAGCGTCGGGAAGGCGACGTCGCGGATGCCGAGCTGCAGCGGCACGACAAGGTTCATCAGTCCAATCACAAAAGGCATCGCCACGAAAAAGATCATGATCGTGCCATGCGCGGAGAACACCTGATCGAAATGCTCCGGCGGCAGATAGCCGTTGGAGTGAAACGCCACCGCCTGCTGCGCCCGCATCATGATCGCGTCCGCGAAGCCGCGCAGCAGCATGACAAGAGCGAGAAGCGTGTACATGACGCCGATGCGCTTATGATCGACGCTGGTGAGCCACTCACGATAAATGTACGGCAGGTGACCTTTCCATACGATCCACACGAAAACGCCAATGATTGTAAAGGCGACGATCGCGGAGGTGATCATCGGCAAAGGCTGATCCAGAGGAATGGCAGCCCAAGTCAGTTTACCGAACATCTTTTATCTCCGAACCCAGTATCGCTAAGTTTAGGCCTCACAGCTGGGACAGGCCCCGGACCCGGCGGCAGTTTTTGTGTCACGATCTTTGAAAAGAGCGCGTTGTCCGCGAGTTTGAAGGTCTGAGGCGGATCGTTGATGCTCTGTTCGAGAAGTCCCAAATAGCGCTCTTCGTCGAGCGCGGATGAGGAGTCTTTCGCCTTCGCAACCCAGGCCGCGTAATCGGCCGGCGTCACGACATCGACGTTGAACTCCATGCCGGGGAAACCGTCGCCGCTGAAATGCGCCGATCGCCCATAGAAGGTGCCGATCTTGTCGGATTGCAGATAAAGCTGCGTCGCCATTCCGTTCATCGTGTAGATCATGCTGCCGAAATTCGGCACGAAGAACACGTTCATCACGCTCGCCGAGGTGAGCGAGAAATGCAGCGGCACGCCGGCCGGCACGACAAGCTTGTTGAGAGTCGCGACGCCCTGCTGCGGATAGATGAACAGCCATTTCCAATCGAGAGAAACGGCCTGGATTTCGATCGTCTTTTGCGATGACGGCAAGGGCTTTGCCGGATCGAGGTCATGCGAGCCGATCCACGCGACGCCGCCCAAGAGCACGATGACGAGGAGCGGTATGCCCCACACCACCATTTCGATCTCGCCGGAATATTCCCAGTCCGGCCGATAGACAGCGCGGGTATTGGAGGCGCGGAACCACCAGGCGAAGGCAAAGGTGGCGATGATCGTCGGGATGATGATCGCCAGCATGATGGCGAGCGAATCGATCATGATCGAATTGTCGGCCGCGCCAACGGGGCCGGCGGGATCGACGATGCTCGGCACGCATCCCGATAGCGACAGCGCCGCCCCTGCGATCAAGACGATCGCGCGCAATGACGCATGAAAACGGGAGCGCCGTTTGGGATCGGGAGAAAGTTTTTTCTTATCGGACATCAGAGATGCAATGCTTCAAGGCGCGCCAGAGCGCCGGTTGCGGGAAGACGCCGGAAGGAGATCAGCGGTTCGTTCAATCCTGCTGACGCACGCGAGCGACATCGGCAGCCCTGATCGCGGGTGCCTTCGCGCCGAAGTGCTCGACGACGTAATTGCTGAGCGCGGCCAACTCGGGATCCGAATAGGCGTCTTTGAACCCGGGCATGAAAGCCGCGCCATAAGGCGAGGCAAGATGGGCTCCGTTGAGGACGACTTGGATCAGATTGGTCGCCTCAGGATCATTGGCTGTGTGGTTGCCGAGGAGCGCAGCTTGCGGCCGCTCGATTCCAACACCGTTCCAGCCGTGGCAACTCGCGCAGGCGCTCTCATACATGTGAAGTCCGAGTCCGTTCGCGGCGTTTTCCTGCGGTGCGGCTGAATAGGCGCTCGAGACTTTGACCGCGGACGGATCGAGATTGACGGCGGAGAGCTCGCCGTCCGACTGCGGGGGAATTGTGCGGAGATAAGCGACCATGGATTCGATATCTTTGTGATCGAGATACCTCAGGCTGTTGTCGATCGCTTCCTCCATGGCCCCCGCGGCGGAACTGCGCCCCGGCGCATGGCCTTGGCTCAGGAACGTCGCGAGCTGGTCATTCGACCAGCCGCCGATCCCCGCATGCGGGTCCGACGATATATTGTAAGCCTTCCAACCTTCGATCTCAGCGCCCGAAAACTTTTTGCCGTTGTCGAGGCCGTAAAGAAGATTGCGCGGCGTGTGGCATTCACCGCAATGGCCCAAGGCTTCGACCAGATAAGCGCCGCGATTCCAATCGGGCGATTTGTCGCTGTCGGCTTCCATCGGATGGTTCGGCACGAACAAGAGCCGCCATCCGCGCATCAGATAGGTTTGATTGAAGGGGAAGATGAGTGCATTCGCAGGCGCTTGCGCTTTCACCGGCGCGAGGCTGAAGAGATAGGCCTTGATCGCGAGCGCATCGTCGTTCGTCAGCAATGCGTAGGAAGCATAGGGGAACGCCGGATAGAGCATATGTCCATCTTTGGCGACGCCACGATGGACGGCGCGAACGAAGTCCGCATCGCTCCATGTGCCGATTCCCGTCTCTTTGTCCGGTGTGATGTTGGGCGAATAGATCGTGCCGAAGGGTAGTTTGAACGCGAGGCCGCCGGCATAGGCTTCGCCATTCGGCGCCGTGTGACAGGTCACGCAATCGGCGGCGCGAGCGAGATATTCGCCGCGCTTGATCAGAGCGTCGCCTTGCGGCGCCTCAGCGGACAGCGAAACGGGCGCCTCAGACTCGGGCAGGAAAAAGAAGGCTGCTGCGCCCCCGGCCGCAACGACGGCCAATCCGCCGATGACATAAAGCCACCGCCTCACGATAAGAACTCCGCTGCCTCAGCGAGAACGTCGGCAGGATCCGTCGGCAGCAGCTCAGCGAAGTCGGTCCGCCCGGCGTTCTCGGCGCGAAGCTCCTTCGTGTCGAAAGGATAACGACGCAGTTTTTTGCCCGTCGCGGCAAAGATCGCGTTGCCGAGCGTCGGCGCCGCGATGGCGGTCGCGACCTCGCCGATGCCGCCCACCGCTTCGCTGCTCGGCACGATATAAACGTCGATCGGCGGCGTCTGGTCCATCCGCAGCATGCGGTAATCGTTGAAATTGCTTTGCTGGACGCGGCCGTTCTTGAGAGTGATCTCGCTGTAAAGGGCGGCGGTGAGGCCGAAGATCATGCCGCCCGACATTTGCGCTTTGACGGCGGTGGGGTTGACGCACAAGCCGCAATCAATAGCGATGACGATCTTTTGCAGCGTGATCTCGCCGCTTGCGGCAACCGAGAGTTCGATCACCGCGGCGACGTTGCTGCCGAAGGAATTATGGACCGCGACGCCGCGGCCGAAGCCCTCGGGTAGAGGGTTGCCCCAGCCCGATTTTTCCGCGGCAAGCCTCAACACATTGGCGACGCGCGGCGACTTGTCGAGAAGCGCCAAACGATAGGCGACGGGATCGCGCCCCGCCGCATGCGCCATTTCATCCATGAAGCTTTCGACGACGAAGACATTGTGGGTTGGGCCGACACCGCGCCACCAGCTGATCGGAATCGGCGGATCGGCACGCACCCAATCGACCAGCACAGCGGGAAACGCATAGGGATTTTCTTTCGCGCCCTCAACAGCGTCGAAATCGAGCACGCCTTCCGGCAGGCCGGTCGGGAGAAAGCGTCCGAGGACCGATGCGCCGGTGATGTGATCGACCCAGGCGGTGGGCATTCCGTCGGGCCCGAGCCCGGCGGAGATGCGGTCGTAATAGGCAGGCCGATAGACGTCGTGCTGAATGTCCTCGGCGCGGGACCAGACGATCTTGATCGGATAGCTCACTTGCTTGGCGATGGCCGCGGCCTGGCCGATCGTCTCCGCCGTGAGACGCCGGCCGAAGCCGCCGCCGATCAGCTGATTGTGGACGGTGACTTTCTCGGGCGGCAGTCCCGTGACCTTCGCCGCGATCATCTGCGCGCGTACCGGTACCTGCGTTCCGACCCAGATTTCGCAGGAGTCCGGCTTCACATGGATGAGGGTGTTGATCGGCTCCATTGTCGCATGCGCGAGGAAGGGAAGTTCGTAAGTCGCGTCGAGCCTTGTTGTCGCTTGGCGGAACGCGCCATCGATGTCGCCCTCGTTGCGCCCGACGATCGGCTTGCCGTTCAGCGACGCCGATTTCAGCTGATCGATGAGCTGTTCGGTGGTGAGATCGCGATTGGCGCCCTCGTCCCAGCGGATGCGGAGCGCGTCGAGGCCTCGCTGCGCCGCCCAGAAATGATCGCCAATGACGGCGACGGCATCTTCGATGCGAATGATGTCAATGACACCGGGAACGGCGCGCGCGGCCTTTTCGTCCACATCCGCGAGCCTGCCGCCGAAGACGGGACAGGCGGAGACCGTCGCAAATTTCATCCCGGGAACCGTGCAGTCGATTCCGAATTGCGCCGTTCCGTTGATTTTGTCCGGGCCCTCGATGCGCCGCGTCGCTTTGCCGATGAGCATGAAATCATTGGGTGACTTCAACGCGACCTGTTGCGGCACGGGTTGCTGAAAAGCCGCCTCGCCGAGATCGACATAATTGAGCGTGCGCCCGGTCGGCCGATGCGTCACGACGGCGCGCTTCGCGGAACATTCGGCGACCGGCACAGTCCATTGCGTGGCCGCCGCGGCAATCAGCATGGTGCGCGTCACAGCGCCGGCCTGACGAAGGGGAAGCCACGCGGCACGCACGGAGGTCGATCCGCCCGTCGCTTGTTCTCCAAGGAGTTGGTCGGTGTAAAGCGCAGCATCGGGCGGCGCGGCAATGACCTTGATCTGATCGAGTCCGGCCTCAAGCTCTTCCGCGATCAGCATGGCTTGGCCCGTATAGATGTCCTGACCCATCTCCGTATTAGGGATGATCAGCACGATGCCATCCTGCTTCGAGATACGGATGAAGCCGGCGGGCTTGAACCCGTCAAGGCCTGGAGGCGCAGTCGGCTTGGCGGCATGCGCCTTCGAGCGCGCGCTGTCGGCGGCAAAGGCAAGGAGGAATCCGCCGCTTGCTTGCAAAAGATGACGACGCGAGAGACTAGTCAGCGCCGCGGGACGGACGAGAGCATAAGCGGGACCGTGACGCGTGGTCATCAATATTCCCTCTAGCCGTCGGAGACCGCGGCCTGCTTAATGGCGGCGCGAATTTGCGGATAGGTGCCACAGCGGCAAATGTTGCCGGACATTGCATTGTCAATGTCGCGATCGGTGGGATTGGGCGTGCGATCGAGAAGAGCCGCGGCCGACATGATCTGGCCGGACTGGCAATAACCGCATTGAACCACATCCAACGCGAGCCAAGCACTCTGAATCTTTTTGCCGCTTTTGGTGTCGCCGATCTTTTCGATCGTCGTCACGGCTTGGGTACCGACGAGGCCGACGGGAAGAACGCAGGAGCGGACGGGATTTCCATCGAGATGAACTGTACAGGCGCCGCACTGCGCAATGCCGCAGCCGAATTTTGTGCCGGTCAATCCGATGATGTCGCGGATGACCCACAGCAACGGCATATCCGGCGGCACATCGATTTGCCAATCTCGGCCATTGATATTGACTTGCATGAGGAGATCAGCCCGTTTTTTGCACAATCCGCTGAGAGCCTGGGGGAGTCAACTGCGGTTATGTATGGCAGCTATGCAATGAGAACTGCGGCGATTTTTCTTAAATTTTCTGAAACACGATCTGTCGCTCTTTGCGAATGGAATTGAGCCGCGCCGTCCGAGCACATGTCATCGTGTTGCCATGAGCGAGACATGTGCAAAGCTTGAGCCAAGCCAAGACGCTGAGATGGGTTGGAGCCGTCGCGAGCAAAGCCCGTTGCTCCGCATTGCTGATCCAAGGAGGTAGCCAATGCGTAATGCAATGATCGCGATGATGATCTTGAGCGGCGGCATGTTCGCCGGCTCTGCTGTTCTCGCCGATGACGTTGTGATCGATCATCCGGCAGGCTTGCTTCCGGTCCCGGTGCCTGAGCATCGTGACGTGGTGGTCGAACGCCATCGCGGCACAGATTGCCAGTCGACGACCGTGCACAAAGAAGATGAGATGGGTGATTCGAAGACGGTGAGAAAGGAAGAGTGTGACGACTGAGTTCGTCGACGTCTTCTCTTTAAATCGTCTCTTCAAGGCGCGGACGGGTTCGTCCGCGCCTTTCTATCTCAGCCATGTGATGTCTGTGCCAGTCGAGACGGCTCGCTGCCCGCAAGGTCGGACGCCATTTGCAGATCGCTCACAAGGCTCTCGAAAGCAGCGTGTCGGCTTTTCTCGTCCGGCATTCTGAGGATCGCAGACGGATGCAGGGTCACGATGCCTTGCAGACCGTTTTGAAAGCTCAGCATGTGGCCACGTTCCCGGCTCAAGGTTAAAGCGCGGCCGGCAAGCGCATGCGCGGCGGTGGCGCCGAGGGCGACGACAAGAGCGGGCTTGATGACCGCCAACTCGCGCTCAAGCCACCAGCGGCATTGCTCGATTTCATAACGGTTCGGCCGTTTATGCAGGCGCCGTTTGCCGCGCGCCTCATGTTTGAAATGTTTGACGGCATTGGTGAGATAGACCGAGCCGCGGTCGAGCCCGGCCTCCATCAAGGCGCGATCCAGAATGCCGCCGGCGGGCCCGACGAAGGGATGGCCTTGGAGATCTTCCTGATTCCCCGGCTGCTCGCCGACCAGCACAAGCGCGGCCGAGGCATTGCCCTCGCCGAACACGGTCTGCGTGGCGTCTTTATAAAGTCGGCAACGCCGACAGACGGCTGCCTTTTGCGCGAGCACAGCCAAGCGGGCGGAAGCATCTGACTCATGGCGCTTCGCCATCGTCGACCCTCCTGCGATGTCCCGGCCATCACCGGTGAGGCGTCAAACCCAACGCCAACATTCGCTCTTGGATCCAGCCCCGCAAGAATAGCGCCAGATTACCCCTCGGCGTTTTTCCGCGGGCCGGCCAAGCTCCCTTGTCTTTGCAGATGTCCGGCCGGCGCTCCGGTCCGACATTGGGACACGGGCGCAGATTCGCCGGGCAGAAAAATGCGGATTGTCCATCCGGCCCGCAGCGTCCGATTGGCGCAGATTTCATGGACGGTACGCGCCGCCAGACTCGCCATCACATCGTGCGAGAAAGACGGATCGTTCGGCTCCTTGGCGACGATATCCATCGTCTTGGTCTCGGGGTGAAGATCATAGCTGGTGATGACCTTGACCGCCCGATAGCCGTCACCGACATTGCGGAACGGCTGAAGCTCATCGGCTGCCGCGGCTTGAACGAACGCGATCTGAAGGAAAGCGCCGATTGTGACCGTCCAAGCGCCTGCTCTCAGCGCGCCTCGCGAGACCGGAATTTGTAATCGACCATTCGGCATGACAATCCCCTCATTCTCTCATCGCGCGAGACTTATAAAATAAAGCGGCATCAATCCGGCAGGCATCGGTGCTGCGCGATACGATAAACGCGATCGCGGCCCAAGACATGCGCAAAACATTCGGTGAGCGGAAACAGAGCGGCGAAGGCCTCATCGAGTAGATTGAGCCCGCCGGCGTAGGCCCCGAGCGCCGGCAAAATACAGCGCCGATTGTCCGCGACGAAGCAACGCCGTCTCACCGAGCCGGCGCTCCCCGCGACACGGGCCACGGGATGCAAATGCCCGGCAATCTCATAATCCTTGCACGCCGGATCAGCCGCGTGACGAAACGTGATGCCGCAGATCTTCATCTCTTGGCAGCGGTCGCCGCCGAGATTGGATGGCAAAACAGGATCGTGATTGCCGGCAACCCAGATCCAATCGCGCCGGTTCTGGAGCGCGGCCAAAGCCGCACGGTCGCGCGGGAGAAGCCTGTCGCCCGCGTCGCCGTCGTGAAACGAATCGCCCAGCGCAAGAACGCGACGCGGCGCATAGCGCGCGATGAGCGCTGCGAGTGCCATCAAAGTCGCGCGCGTATCATAGGGCGGCAGAAAAATCCGCCGCGCCGCATAGGCCGAGCCTTTCTCGAAATGGAGATCAGCGACGATCAGAAGATGCTGGTCGGGCCAGAATAGCGCGCCCATCGGGTCGGCGACGAATTGCGCGGCGCCGAGGCTGAGATGGGCTGAGGCAGGCTGCACGAAAATCGGACCTCTCCCGAACAGGAGCCCGATTGTCCCCCGCGGGAATCGGACCTTATCGACTATCCGTCGCTTCGCGCACCAGCTCTTGCGCGGCTTCCGCCAAAATGGCGTCGCGTGCCTCACCATAAACCGGTTCGCGGCCAATCTCCAAAATCACAGGCACGGCGAGCGGCGAGACGCGGTTCAGCCCTTTATGCCTGATTCGGCCCTTGATGCGAGAAAGCATCGCCGCGAGCCGGCCGAGATCGAGGAGCCCGTTGGCTACGTCGGCCCGGGCCGCGCGCAGCAAAATATGGTCCGGCTCGTGCCGGCGCAGCACGTCGTAAATCAAATCGGTCGAGATCGTCACCTGCCGCCCGCTCTTCCGCCGATCGAGGAAATTGCGTTCGATCATCCCCGAAATGATGGCGCAGGCGCGGAAACTCCGTTTCATCAACGCGGATTCCTGCAGCCAGGCTTCGAGATCGTCTCCCAGCATGTCTTCGCTGAAAAGATCGTCGAGCTTGAGGTGCCGCGCCTTGATCTCGGCGCCGAGGTCCGCCATCCCCCAGACGCCCAGCCCATAATCATTGCAAACGAAGCCAAGCGGCTTCATTCCCGCCCGCTCCAGCCGCCGCGTCAGCAACATGCCGAGCGTTTGATGCGCGAGGCGCCCCTCGAACGGATAGCAGACTAGGTGAAAGCGCGAGCCGTAAGGAAAGGTCTCGACAAGGAGATCGTTTGCCGGCGGCAGAATTGAGAAATGTTGCTGGAGGTCGAGCCATTCGACGACCTCTTCTGGCAGGCCGGCCCATTGCTGCGGATCGGAGAGAAGCTCGCGCACGCGTTTGGCGAGATGGGTCGAAAGCGGAAACTTGCCGCCGTCATAAGACGGAATTTTCGGCGCCTCTGCATGGCTCCGCGAAACCAGCGCCTCGTCTTCGACAATGCCGCGCAGCGCCAAAACTTCGCCTCCAAAGAGAAAGGTGTCGTTCGGCGCGAGAGTCTCGAGAAAATATTCCTCGATCTCGCCGAGGATGCGTCCGCCGCGCCGCAAAGGGCCGGTGTAAGAGGAACCAGAGTCCGCGGCTTTGCCTTGGATGAGACGCACTTTCAGCATGTCGGCCTCGACGATCGTGCCGACATTCATGCGGTAGGTTTGAGCGACGCTGCCGTCGGTAATGCGGCAGCGCCCGTCTTTCTGCTTCTTGATTTTGGCGAAGCGTTCATAAGATGAGAGTGCGTAGCCGCCGTGCGCGACAAAGGCGAGCGCGGCCTCGAATTCCTCGCGGGTCAGATCGCGATAGGGTTCGGCGGAGATGACTTCGCGATAGAGTTCGTCTTCCGCGAAAGGCTCGGCGCAGGCCATGCCCAGAATATGCTGGCACAGCACATCGAGCGCGCCGCGCCGCGCGATCGCTGTATCTTGCACGCCCGCATAGGCCGCATCGACGGCTGCGCGGCATTCGAGCACTTGAAAGCGATTCGACGGCACGAGGATCGCGCGCGACGGCTCATCCAATCGATGATTGGCGCGGCCGATGCGCTGCATCAGCCGGCTCGCGCCCTTCGGCGCGCCGACATTGATGACGAGATCGACATCGCCCCAATCGACTCCGAGATCGAGCGTCGAAGTGCAGACGACGGCCTTCAACTTGCCTTCCGCCATCGCGGCCTCGACCTTGCGGCGCTGGCCGACATCAAGTGAGCCATGGTGAAGCGCGATCGGCAGCATGTCGTCGTTGAGCCGCCACAACTCCTGAAAGATGAACTCGGCGAGCGCGCGCGTATTGACGAAGACGAGCGTCAGATGCGCTTCTTTGACGCGCCGATAGATTTCCGGCAGCGCGTGACGAGACGTATGCCCCGCCCAGGGGATAAGCTGCGGGGATCCGAGAATCGTGAGGTCGGGCGGCGCACCGGGGGGCGCCGTCACCAGCGCAGCTTCGTGCACGCCGTTCTCCTGCCCGACGAGCCAGCGGCAGAGTTCGGCCGGATCGCGCACCGTCGCCGAAAGCCCCGTGGCCTTCATTTGCGGCGCGAGCGAACGCAGACGCGCGAGCCCAAGGGCCAGAAGATCGCCGCGTTTCGAACCGGCGATGGCGTGCAATTCATCGAAGATGACGCGCTTTAGATCCGAGAAGAGAAACCGCGCATCCGCGCTCGACAGCAGAAGCGCAAGCTGCTCCGGCGTCGTCAGAAGGATGTCGGGCGGATCGCGGCGTTGGCGCTGGCGCTTCGAGGAGGATGTATCGCCAGTCCGCGTCTCGACCCGGATGTCGAGACCCATTTCCGAGATCGGAATTTCAAGATTGCGTTCAATATCGACGGCGAGCGCCTTCAGGGGCGAGATATAAAGCGTGTGCAGCCCACGGCGCCTATTGGGGCGTCGCGAGGGCGCGAAATCGACGAGCGTGGGCAGAAAGCCGGCCAGCGTCTTGCCGGCGCCCGTCGGCGCAATGAGAAGCGTGCTCTCGTTCTCCTGCGCCTTTTCCAGAAGCGCCCATTGATGCGGACGCACGGCCCAACCGCGCGCGGCAAACCAATCAAGGAATGGGCGCGGCAGGAGAGTCTCGGAGCGGGTCAATTCGGCGAGCAAGGGTCAATCTCGGTTTTGGCCCGTTTATATAGTGGCTCGGACATAAAAACGCCCGCCGCGCCGAGATGGAAAAGCGCCTATTTCTTCGTCGCCGCCCCGCGCTTTGCGCGCTCCCCCTCGATCAGCACTTTGCGGTCGATTTTGCCGATTGTCGTTTTGGGCAGCGTGTCCCGAATGACGATGCTGCGCGGAATTTCGAGTTTCGACAGCTGGTCGCCCAGGAAGCGCAGCAGTTCTCGCTCCGTCGCCTTGTGATCCTGGCGCAGAATGACAAAAGCCATGGGGACTTGCCCGCGATAGGGATCAGGCACGCCGATGACGGCGGCTTCCGCCACGGCCGGATGGCGGTAGAGCGCCTCCTCGATCATGCGCGGATAGACGTTGAAACCGCCGCAGAGAATGATGTCTTTGATGCGATCGACGAGATAGAGAAAATTGTCGGCGTCGAGATAGCCGATATCGCCGGTTCGGAGGGCGCCGTCGACAAAGACAGCCGCCGTCTCTTCGGCATTGTTCCAATAACCGGCCATTACTTGCGGACCGCGCAGACAGACTTCGCCTTTTTCGCCGGTGGGCATGATGAGATGCGGATTTTCCGGCGAGCGGATTTCGACGATCGTGCCGACGCAAGGCTGGCCGACGGAGCTGCCGCGCGGCTCCGCATCGATCGGGTTGGCGCTGACGACGGGCGAGGCTTCGGTCAACCCATAGCCTTCGAGCAATTTGCAGCCGGACAATTGTTCGAATCGTTGCCGCACTTCAGCAGGCAGAGGCGCGCCGCCCGAAATGCAATAGCGGACGGACGAAAGATCATAGCGGCCACTACCGACCTTGGCATTGAGCGCCGCATAAAGCGACGGCACGCCTGGGAACAGCGTCGGCCGCTTCTTCGTCAGAAAACGCAACACCTCATGCACGTCGAAACGCGGCAAGAGAACGATCTCAGCGCCGATGGCGAGGCAATAATTCATGCCTGCGGTCATCGCAAACACATGAAAGAGCGGCAAAAGCAGCAGCGCCCGCTCATGTCCCGGCGTCACATCGTGCATATGGATGCGGATCTGCTCGACATTGGCGGCGAGATTAGCGTGGGTGAGCATCGCGCCTTTGGGAATGCCGGTGGTGCCGCCCGTATATTGCAAGACGGCGATGTCGCGCTCGGGATCAATCTGCACTGGATCGATCGGCGTGTGAGACGCGACAAGCTTGTCAAATCTGACATGGCGGAGATCGCGCGGAATCTTTGAGAGTTGCGCCGATTTGAAGAGTTTGAGGCCAAGCCCCGTCAGCAGCGGAAAGGCGCCGGCAAGGGGACAGACGACGATCTTCTGAAGACATGTCTTGTCCAAGGCTGCGGCGACCTTGGGATAGATGCGCGCGACATCGACCGTCACCATGATCGTCGTGCTGGAATCCTCGATCTGCTGCGCGATCTCGCGTTCGACATAAAGCGGATTGAAATTGACGACGATCCCGCCTGCCTTGAGGATCGCGAAATAGCAGATGATGGAATAGGGCGTGTTGGGCAGGCAAAGGCCGACGCGCGTGCCCTTCCTCACCCCGAGCCATTGAAAGCCGCGCGCCGCGCGGACAATGAGGCGCTGCAATGCCGCATAGCTCAGTCGCTTGCCGAAGAAATCTGTCGCCGGGCGGCCTGGAAAACGCAGCGCACTTTGATCGACAAGATCAAGAAGAGCGACGGGTTTGAACGAGCTGTCGGTCTTTGGCGCCATGGCCAAAGCTTAGATCATCTCGACCGTATTGTTGAGGCCCAGCGCCTCGCTAATGAAACAGACCGTCAAAAGGCGACGATTGGAGCGGCGGCGAGACGCCGTCGCCATAAAGTTTGAAAGAGAGCTGCGTCCAGACGCGCCAGCCGTCCAAGCCGCCCTGCCCGTGGCTCAACACGGATTGCGTCGCGAGCAGCGCGATATTCCCGCGAGCGAAGTCATAAGCGACCATGCCGCCGACGCCCGCTTTCGCAGCGCGAACGCAATAATTGTAGATGCCGCCCGGCTCGGGCTCGCAGCTGTTGATCGCGCCCGCCGATGAGAGATAGCCCAAGGGGTTTCCGCCGGTGTCGCGCGTCGTTTGCGCCGCGAAATAACCGACCGGGCCAATCTCATAAGAGCCGAATTTCTTTGTCGCCGTCAGATCGAGATAGATCGCCTGCCCATCGGTGACATGCGAATAGGTGTTGGTGGTATAGAAGTCATAGAAGACAGTGGCGCTCAAATCGTAGCCGTTCTTCAGGTAGCTGACGGCGAAGGTCGGCTCCAAGGTCCAATAGGGCTGCCCCGCGCTATCGAGGCCGTTGATGCCCGTCGTCCTCGCGTCGGGAACATGCGTGTTCAAGCCCGCGCCGACGTACCAGCCGTTCGGCAAATGCCATGAGAGATTGATGGGCGTGATGATCGTGTTACGTAATCCGCCGCCTTGGGTCGTATACCAGCCACGCCCCGGAATTTCGCCATAGACTTTCACCTGCGCCACCGGCTGCGCGACGAGGACGGCATAACGCGCGCCGAAGAGCGTCCACGGCGTCGTCCAGAGAAGGGCCGGAACATAATCGGGAATGTCGGCTTTGAGCGAAGCGCTCCCAGCGCCGATGTTGGGTGAAACATCATGCGGCACGGACTCGGTGCCGTAATTGCCAAGGCTGTAGAGATAAAGTCCGGGGCTGTGGGTATTGGCGAAGGGAATGCCCATCGTCAACCCTGGCATAATAGTGAAGGACGCGCCTTGTTCGAAGGCGAGGCCAGATTGCGTCGTCGCGCCGAGGACTGAAGCCGCAAGGATCGAAACGGCCATAAGCTTACGCGCGGTGAGGCCCGCTTTGCCGCGTCGCGCTATGCCCCCACACCGCCCCATAAGACGAATCGCCCCGCTCAAATCGATTGACCAAATCTACATGAAGCTACCGACTCCCGCTGCCCATGGATACGGGGGTGCGCCCCGCAGTGCATCGTTCGAGTCCTGGCACACCAAGAAAACGCAAAACAAAAATCTTACACAACGACCGTTCAGATTCATCCTTCTCCTTGATCGGCGTCAAGTGACGCAGAGTTCCGCTGGCTAACCTGCCGGCTCAATTGGTGTTCGCAGCAATCCGAAGGGCAAGACATTCCTGTGCATAAGTCCTTGAGCGGCGCTTATGCCCCGCTCTCGCCCTGCCCCGGGACGCCGCTGCAAAGCTGCCCAGCCTATTCAGGAGTTTGCGAATGAACGAGATGGCAAGCCCTAAATCGCCCGTCGCCCTTTCCACGGAAACGCCCTTGGCGCCCGATCTCTTCGAGGCGTCGATCCGGGCCGTGGGCGCCGAGCGCTATCACGACAAGCACGTCTTCCATAAGCTTCTGCATGGCGGGAAGCTCAATAAAGGCCAGATCCAGGCCTGGGCGCTCAACCGCTATTGCTATCAGGAAGCCGTCCCCCGCAAGGACGCAGCGCTCATAAGTCGCGTGCACGATCGCGAATTGCGCCGCGAATGGATCCGGCGCATTCACGATCACGACGGCTATGGCGAAGAGCCGGGCGGCATCGAGCGCTGGCTGGTGCTGACGGACGGTCTCGGATTGGACCGCGACTATGTCACCTCATTCGCCGGCGCGCTGCCTGCGACGCGTCACATTGTCGAATCCTATGTCCGCTTCGTGCGCGAGCAGAAGCTCGTGGTGGCAGTCGCCTCCTCGCTCACTGAACTCTTTGCCCCCTCGATCCACCGCGAGCGGATCGCCGGCATGCTGGAGAATTACAGCTTCATCGACGATCATGTGCTCGCCTATTTCAAGCGCCGGCTGACGCAGGCGCCGCGCGACGCCGAGTTTGCCCTCAATTATGTCAAGACGCATGCGCTGAGCCGCGAGGATCAAGAAGCCTGCATCGGCGCGGTGCGTTTCAAATGCGATGTGCTGTGGGCACAGCTCGATGTGCTGCATCATGCCTATGTCGCGCCGGGGCTCGTGCCGCCGGGGGCGTTTAGGCCGGTGGCCTAAGGCACAAAGGCAAAATTGCGCTGAGTCAGCCCGAAATGGGCTTTGACGTCGTCCGACGTCATCCCTTCGTGGCGCAACGTGCGCAAGGATTTGGCGCGCAGGCTCTTCGAGAGTTTGCGTCCGGCCGCGTCGCGCAAAAGCTCATGGTGATGGTAACAGGGTGCCGGCAGATCGAGCAGAATCTGCAACAGCCGATGCAATCCCGTCGCCATGAACAGATCCTCGCCGCGCACGACGTCGGTCACGCCCTGCAGCGCATCGTCGACGACGACGGCGATGTGATAGCTCGCCGAAATATCCTTGCGCGACAGCACAGCGTCGCCCCAGAGGACCGGGTCCGCCGCCATCTCGCGTCCCTGCATCCCCGCGCCATATTCGCGCCAGCCGATTTTTTGGCCCATGCGTTGGCTGACCTTCGCGAGCGCCGCCTTCATATCGAGACGCAGCGCGGCCGGCTGGCCGACGGACAGCCGCGTCCAGCGTTCGCTCGCCGAGAGGCACTTGCAAGTGCCGGGATAAAGCGGAGACCCGTCCGGGTCGCGCGGCCAATCCGGCTGATCGGTCAAGACGCTCGCCACTTCGCTGCGCGAGCAGAAACAGGGATAGACCAGCCCCTGCTGTTCTAGATGCGCCAGCGCATCGGCATAGGCGTCGAAATGTTCGGATTGGCGTCTGACTGGCTCTTCCCAGGTGAGACCGAGCCAATGCAGATCCTCATAGATCGCCTGCTCGAATTCCGGCCGGCAGCGGGCGACGTCGATATCTTCGATCCGGATGAGCAAGGTCCCGCCGACGGCCTGCGCCATCTGGTGATTGATCAACGCCGAATAGGCATGGCCGAGGTGCAAATAGCCGTTCGGCGATGGCGCAAAGCGGAAGACGTGCGGGATAAAGGATCGCGTCATTTTGTAAGCCTGGACCTGTCGAAACAGTTCAGGAAAACCTTCGCCCTTTCGGGCCAAGAATTGAGAACCAATTACAATCTCGTCTGTGGCATAGCTAAGGCATCGGCTTGAAAAAGCGAGAACCTTTGGCCGCCTCGAATCGAACTTGTCTCTACATAAGCCGAAAATGCGAAGCCGGCACGGCGATCTTGGCGGATTACGGCGCCGGGCCGCGACGCCTCCGGCCGCCCCCTCCGCAGGCGCCTTTCTGTGGCAGAACCGCAACGGATGGAGAGCGATCGGCGGGTGCGCGCAGGCGCGTAGCGCTTCCGTGAAGCTGACTTGACCTTCCTGCCGAAACGTCTTTCTTCCCGACAGCCATTTCCAAGGACGGTCGCATGCCCCCTCCCCTCGACGGGCCGCGCCTCGCGGCGAAGAGCCGCGCGCCCAAGCAATTGGTCGTCTTCCTTCACGGCTATGGCGCCGACGGCAACGACCTCATTGAGATCGGCAAACAGTGGCAATCCCTGCTGCCGGATGCGGCCTTCGTTTCTCCGCACGCACCCTTTCCCTGCGCGCAGGCGCCCGTCGGGCGCGAATGGTTTCCGCTCTCGCTCCGCGATCCGGAAGAACTCTGGCAGGGGGTCAATCAGGCTCGGCCCACGCTTGATGCCTTTCTCGATGCCGAACTCGCGCGGCTCAATCTCGACGACAGCCGCTTGGCACTCGTCGGATTCAGCCAAGGCACGATGATGGCGCTGCATGTGGGCCTGCGTCGCAAACGCGCGCCCGGCGCGATTCTCGGCTATTCCGGCACGCTTGTCGGACCGGAGCATTTATCGGAGGCGACCGCGCGCGACGCGCAAGGGCGGCCGCCGCCGCTCTTTCTCATCCATGGCAATGAAGACGATCTGATCCCGGTCGAGAGTCTTTTTCTCGCGGGCGAAGAGCTGAACCGCGTGGGAATCCCGTGCCAATGGCATTTGTCCGTCGGCATCGGCCACGGCATCGACGGCGGCGGGCTGCTGCATGGCGGATTGTTCGTCGCGCAATCGCTCGGTCAGCCGGTGCTCACCAACGCAAAAACGCCTGTTCCTGCGCGACGATAGAAGCTCCTTGGTTTGACTCGTCCCGAGTGGGGGACTAGGACCTCAGCCGCCCGCCGCGGGATGTGAGCTTGCGATGAAAATCCTTGTGCCCGTGAAGAGAGTGGCCGATTTCAACGTCAAGATCAGGGTTCGGTCCGACGGTTCGGGCGTCGATCTCGGCAATATCAAAATGTCGATGAACCCTTTCGACGAGATCGCCGTCGAAGAGGCGCTGCGGATCAAAGAAGCGGGCCACGCAAAGGAGATTGTCATCGTTTCCATCGGCACATCCGAAGTGGCTGAGACAATCCGTGGGGGTCTCGCGCTTGGCGCCGATCGCGGTCTCTTGATCAAAACCGAACAGAAATTGGAACCGCTCGCGATCGCTAAATTATTGAAAGCGGTGGCCGAGATCGAGAAACCCACGCTCATCATCCTGGGCAAACAAGCAATCGACGACGATTGCAATCAAACGGGACAAATGCTCGCCGCTTTGCTCGGCTGGGGCCAAGGCACATTCGCCTCGAAGGTCGAGATTGGCGCTGAGACAATCGCCGTCACCCGCGAAGTGGATGGCGGCCGGGAAACAATAGAGCTGACATTGCCGGCGGTGGTGACGACGGATCTGCGCCTCAACGAGCCACGCTATGCGACGCTGCCGAATATCATCAAGGCGAAGAAAAAGCCGATCGACGAAAAAGACGCGGCGGATTTCGGCATCGATCCCTCCCCGCGCTTGAAGATTTTGAAGACATTCGAGCCGCCCGCGCGGCGCAGCGGCGTCAGGCTTTCCTCCGCCGCCGAGCTCGTGAGCCGATTGCGAGACGAGGCGAGGGTGATCTGATGGCTACCCTGTTGCTCGCCGACATTCAGAATGCCCGTCTTGGCGAAGCGACAGCAAAAGCCCTCTCTGCCGCGTCCGCGCTTGGCGAGAAAGTCCATGTTCTGGTCGCGGGACACGACGTCGCCTCTGTCGCCGAAGCGGCGGCGCGGCTTTCAGGTGTCGATAAGGTCCTTCTTGCCGATCATGCGCTCTATGCCCATCGCCTTGCCGAGCCCGCGGCGGCGCTGATCGTTCAGCTTGCCCCGGCCTATGGCACCATTGTCGCGGCGGCGACGTCGGCCGGCAAAAATATCCTGCCGCGGGTTGCTGCTTCGCTCGATGTGATGCAGATTTCGGAGGTCACGAAAATTCACGCTCCGAATGTTTTCGAGCGTCCGATCTATGCGGGCAATGCCATCGAAATGGTCGAGTCAACCGACGCGATAAAGGTCCTGACCGTGCGCACCGCGGCGTTTCCGCCAGCGGGCGAAGGCGCGCCCGCGCCGATAGAAGAAGTGCTGGTTGCGGCCGACCAGGGCCTCTCGCGTTTCATGGATGAAATGCTCACGCATTCCGATCGGCCGGAGGTCGGCGCTGCGCGGATCGTCGTCTCCGGCGGCCGTGCGCTGCAAAGCGCGGAGAATTTCTCGGCCTTGATCGAGCCCTTGGCGAAGACGCTGGGCGCCGGGATCGGGGCCTCGCGCGCCGCGGTCGATGCCGGCTATGCGCCAAACGACTGGCAGATCGGCCAAACGGGTAAGGTCGTCGCGCCGGACCTTTATATTGCCATCGGCATCTCCGGCGCGATCCAACACCTTGCCGGAATGAAAGATTCGAAGGTCATCGTCGCCATTAATAAAGACGAAGATGCGCCAATTTTTAAGGTCGCAGACTATGGCCTTGTCGGTGATCTTTTCGCTATTGTGCCGGCACTCACGGACGAACTCGCCAAGCTCGGGGACAAAGGTCGTCAGGCGTGATGCCTCGGACGACTAGGGATGGATGAAAACCCATGACTGAAATACAGAAAATCGGCGTCATTGGCGCGGGCCAAATGGGGGGCGGCATCGCCCAGGTCTGCGCGCTCGCCGGCATCGATATCCTGCTCAACGATACGTCCGCGGACAGGGTCAAAACCGGCATAGAGCATATCGATTCAGCCATGAGCCGCCTCATCGAGCGTCAGCAGATCGACGAGGAGATGAAGAAGGCAGCCATGGCACGGATCAAGCCGATGCTCGATCCGCAAGGCTTTGCCGATTGTGATCTCATCCTCGAAGCGGCGTCCGAAAACGAGGAGATCAAGCGCAAGATCTTTGCGGCCCTCTGTCCGGTGTTGCGCAAGGATTGCATGCTCGCCACCAACACGTCGTCCATCTCGATCACGCGCCTTGCCTCCACCACCGACCGGCCGGAGCGCTTTATTGGCATTCATTTCATGAATCCCGTGCCGCGCATGCAGCTTGTCGAGCTGATCCGCGGCATCGCCACGGACGAGCCGACCTTCAGCGCGGCGAAGCAATTTACGTCGCGGCTCGGAAAGACCTCGATCGTCTCGGAGGATTTCCCGGCCTTCATCGTCAACCGCATTCTGCTGCCGATGATCAATGAGGCGATCTATACGCTCTACGAGGGTGTCGGCACGGTCGATGCCATCGATACGGCCATGCGGCTTGGCGCCAATCACCCGATGGGGCCGCTGCAGCTCGCCGATTTCATCGGCCTCGACACGGTTCTGTCGGTGATGCAGGTGCTGCACGAAGGGCTGGCGGATACGAAATACCGGCCCTGCCCCCTGCTCGTGAAATATGTCGAAGCCGGCTGGCTCGGCCGCAAGACGCACCGCGGCTTCTATGACTACCGAAGCGGGACCCCAATCCCGACCCGGTGATGTCCCGTACATCCATGCGCAGGCTTGAAAGCCTCCTGTGGGCTTGCCCGGCAGGCTTTCACATTGGCGTCATGTCCTCTATAGAATGTGGTTCCAAGGGCGATTTGCCTTAGGGATTGCGGCTATTTAGAATGGCAGGTCATAAAAGGTCGATCCTGAGGGTTTAGGGGTTTTGTGAGTGGGATGCGCCCGATTCGGGCGGGTCGGAGGTGAAGCCGACCTGGCGATTCGGGTGTCAGCGAGGTTCCAGGTTTGACGGTTCACTGCCAACCCATGGTCTCGCCGGAAGCTTGTCCGGCACTTGTTCTCAACGCCGACTTTCGTCCGTTGAGCTACTATCCGCTTTCTCTGTGGTGCTGGCAGGACGCGATCAAAGCGGTGTTTTTGGACCGCGTGAACATCGTTTCGCATTATGAGCGGACGGTTCGCAGTCCAAGCTTCGAGATGAAGCTTCCCTCCGTCGTCTCGCTTAAAACTTATATCAAACCCTCGCGCCATCCCGCCTTCACGCGATTCAACGTCTTCCTGCGCGACCGCTTCACCTGCCAATATTGCGGGACGCGCGAAGAACTGACCTTCGATCATGTCGTGCCGCGCTCCAAAGGCGGCACTACGACCTGGGAAAATGTCGTCGCCGCCTGTTCCTGCTGCAATTTGCGCAAAGGCGACCGGCTGCCGAGAGAAGTGCATATGTTTCCGGGCCGCCAGCCCTTTCAGCCGACGGTGAACGATCTTCACCACAACGGCCGGCTCTTCCCGCCGAATTATCTGCACGAAAGCTGGATGGACTATCTCTACTGGGATTCGGTGCTCGAACCCTAAGAGCCCAGCGACCTCAACCGCTTTGCCTCGGCGCTACGTCAGGAGCTTGCGGAGGCTCGCGAGATCGACGCGCTCCAAGGCGTGGCCTCCAAGACGGCGAGACGGCGCATGCTCGTCGCCAAGGTCGCTCAAGATCACATGCGCCTTCGAAAAATCGTCTGTATCCGTGTAAGAGCTCGGCGTGGCAACGACCGTGAGGCCGGCAGCCAGCGCCGCCAACAGACCATTCTCGGAGTCTTCGATGGCGATCGCATGTGACGCCGGGATGCCGAGCTTCTTCAGCACGTAAAGATAAACATCCGGCGCCGGCTTTTTCTTCGGCACCACATCGCCCGCACCGATGACAGAAAACCAGGACGGCGCATCCGGCGCGAATGAAGCTCGCAACAGCGCTTCGACATTGGCGGGATCGCTTGTCGTCGCAATGGCGAGTTTCACGCCCTCGGCGCGTGCTTCCTGAATGAGACGAAGCACGCCATAGCGCGGCTTGAGCGTGCCGGCTGCGACGAGCGTCCCATAGCGCCGCGTCTTTTCCCGATGCAGAGCCGGCATTTCGGCAAGCGCACGGTCTCCATCTGTCGGTCGCGCATTTTTGATATAATGACGGATGCGTTCCTTTCCGCCAGTCACTTGCAGCAGGTCGCGATAGAGATCACTCGACCAGTGCCAATCGAACCCAAGATGCGCAAAGGCTTCATTGAAGGCACGCCGGTGCAGCTCCTCCGTTTCGGCGAGCGTGCCGTCGACGTCGAAGATCAGCGCCTCAAGCGGCATTGCGTTTCGAATCGGTGGCGGCGGCGCGGATCGCGGCGATATTCGCCGCATATTTTTCCGGACCGCCGGAGAAAATCGCCGAGCCCGCAACGAGCGTATCGGCGCCGGCCGCGGCGACTTCGGCCGCGGTCTTCACATTGATGCCGCCATCGACTTCAAGGCGGATCGGCCGCGTGCCGATCATCTCCTTGATCCGCGCGATCCGTTCGACGGAACCAGGAATGAAGGCCTGCCCGCCGAAGCCCGGATTGACCGACATGACGAGGACGAGATCGACAAGATCGAGCGCATCGGCGATGGCCTCGACGGGAGTCGCCGGCTTAAGCACCACGCCCGCCTGCTTGCCGAGCGCGCGGATCGCCTGCAGGGAGCGATGCACGTGCGGGCCCGCTTCGACATGGACGGAAATGAGATCGGCACCGGCCTTGGCAAAGTCCTCGATATAGGGATCGCATGGCGCGATCATCAGATGCACATCGAAGAAGGCTTTCGTGCGCGGCCTGAGCGCTTTGACAATCGCCGGGCCGATGGTGATGTTCGGCACGAAATGGCCGTCCATCACATCGACATGAATCCAATCGGCACCGGCGGCGAGAACCGCATCGACTTCGGCGCCGAGCGCGGCAAAATCCGCCGACAGGATGGAAGGCGCGATGACGAGCGACATCAGCTGCGATCCCTCGCTTCGGCCTCGCTCGCGGCGAAGACGCCGCTCGACAGAACATCTTCCGCCTCGATTGTCGAAAGATCATCGAAAGAGACGAGGCTGTTGCTGCCGAAATGCCGGTTGGCATGACGCAGCCGCATCCGGTCGAGCGCATTGCGGATCGAGCGCGCATTGGCGAAATGCGGGAGTGCTCTTCGCGCCGATATATAGCGGCGAAAAGCCTCCTTGCCCTCGGGGCTCAGATGATAGTTCTGCGCTTTCAGCATGGTCTCGGCGATCGCCATCAATTCCTCGTCGCTATAATCGGGGAAATCGATGTGATGCGCAATGCGGGACCGGAACCCCGGGTTGGAGCGAAAGAAGCGCTCCATCCGGTCGGCATAGCCCGCCAGAATCACCACGAGATCGTCGCGCTGGTTCTCCATGACCTGGAGCAGAATTTCGATCGCCTCCTGGCCATAGTCGCGCTCGTTCTCGGGCCGGTAGAGATAATAGGCCTCATCGATGAAGAGGACGCCGCCCATCGCCTTTTTCAGCACTTCCTTGGTCTTGGGTGCCGTGTGGCCGATATATTGGCCGACGAGATCGTCGCGCGTCACGGAAACCAGATGGCCTTTGCGGATATAGCCCAGCGCATGGAGAATTTCGGCCATGCGTTTGGCGACCGTCGTCTTGCCGGTGCCGGGGTTGCCGCTGAAGCTCATGTGCAGGGTCGGCGTCTCGGATGAGAGCCCCATGCGCCGGCGGACGCGATCGACGAGCAGAAGCGCCGCGATCTGGCAGATGCGCGTCTTGACCGGCTTCAGACCGATCAGCTCGGCATCAAGCTGATCGAGAACCTCTCCGACATGGCTTTCGGCGAGTTCGCGGCGGAGATCGATATTCTCCGAAATCACGGAAACCGGGTCGATCTCTGTGTCGGTCGTCGGCATGATCCGAAACCTAGGCCCCGTAGCGTTCGCCTTCCGGCTTTTCCGTCACATAGGGCTGCAGCGTATAGCGCATACTGCGGCCATTCACTTCCTGCCGGATGAGATTGAAGCCCGGCTCGTCCTCCGGACGCGACGCGATGAAGGAAATCCGCACCGCCTCCCAGCCGTGAGTCGAATCAAACCCTGAGATGCGAATATAGCGCTTCCCGCCATAGGTTTTACGGCAGGCGTCGAATTCCATCATCACCGCAGCGGCATCCCTGATGTCGAACATCGGCAGGCCCCACATATCCCAAAAGGTATTGCGGGGATGGGGATCGTCGGTGAATTCGATGTTCACCGCATAGCCTTGGTCGATGCAATATTGCACCTGAACGCGGATCTGATCGTCGGTCAGATCCGGAAGAAAGGAAAAGCAGCCTTGCGTCATTCGCATCGAAAATCTCCTATTCGGCCGCCGTCGCGGTCGGCACGAAATCCGGCGTGTCAGTCGAGGCATAATTGAAAGTGACTTCGCCCCAGGTCTCGAGCGCCTGTTTCAGCGGCAGACAGGTCTTCGCCGCCCGCTCCAAAATCTCCGGGCCCTCGGCAAGAATGTTGCGGCCCGCATTGCGCGCGAAGATCATCGCTTCGAGCGCGACGCGGTTGGCTGTGGCGCCCGCCGCAATGCCCATCGGATGACCGATGGTGCCGCCGCCGAATTGCAGCACGACATCTTCGCCGAGAAGATCGAGCAGCTGGTGCATCTGGCCGGCGTGAATGCCGCCGGAGGCGACGGGCATCACCTTGTTGAGCGATGCCCATTCCTGCTCGAAGAACAGCCCGTGTTCGAGGCAAACGGCGTTATGGTCTTGCCGGCAGATGTCATAATAGCCGCGCGTCGCATTTGGATCGCCTTCGAGCTTGCCGACGACCGTGCCGGCATGAATGTGATCGACGCCCGCTAGCCGCATCCATTTCGCAATGACGCGGAAGGAGACGCCATGCGACTTCTGCCGCGTATAGGTCGAATGGCCGGCGCGATGCAGATGCAGGATCATGTCGTTCCTGCGTGCCCATTTCGCCATCGATTGAATCGCGGTGTAGCCGATCACGAGATCAATCATGACAATCACGGAGCCGAGTTCCTTGGCGAAATCGGCGCGCTCATACATATCTTCCATCGTCGCGGCGGTCACATTGAGATAGGTGCCCTTGACCTCACCCGTCGCCGCTTCCGCCTTCTTCACCGCCTCCATGCAATAGAGAAAACGGTCGCGCCAATGCATGAAGGGCTGCGAATTGATGTTCTCATCGTCTTTCGTGAAATCGAGACCGCCCTTCAGCGCTTCATAGACGACGCGGCCATAGTTGCGGCCCGAAAGACCGAGCTTCGGTTTCACCGTCGCGCCGAGCAAAGGCCGACCGAATTTGTCGAGCCGCTCGCGCTCGACGACAATGCCCGTCGGCGGCCCTTGAAACGTCTTCACATAAGCGACAGGCAGCCGCATGTCTTCGAGCCGCAGCGCTTTGAGCGGCTTGAAGCCAAAGACATTCCCGATGATGGACGCGGAGAGATTGGCGATCGATCCCGGCTCGAAGAGATCGAGATCGTAAGCGATGTAGGCGAAATAGGAGCCGGGCGCATTCGGCACCGGATCGACGCGATAGCATTTGGCGCGATATTTCTCGCAGGCCGTGAGCCGATCGGTCCAGACGACGGTCCAGGTCGCGGTTGAGGATTCGCCCGCAACCGCGGCAGAGGCTTCGATGGGATCGACGCCGTCCTGCGGCGTCACCCGAAACAACGCGATGAGATCCGTGTCCTTTGGCTGATAATCGGGCTTCCAATAGCCCATCTTCCGATATTCCATCACGCCGGCGGAATAGCGGCTGCGCTTTTCAGCGGGGGCCACTGGCTTCTGAATGGCGTTCATCGTATCTCCTTAATCCTGCGGCGGCGGTCTCGGGCGAAGCGGATCAACGCTCTTAGCCCGGCAAAGACCGCCGTTGGGGCAAGCGCCCCGATATTCTCCCGTCTCATCGGCATTCGCCGAAAACTTGCAACGGACACGAACACCACGCGCGCATCGCCGCTAACGGCTCTGTTTGCCTTTCACGCGCGCTTGAGCGTCCACCACGATGGCCTCAACCGTAATGCCGAAAGCTTTATAAAGATCGGCCGCGGGCGCACTGGCACCGAAAGATTTCATGCCGATGAATCCATCCTCTTGTCGTAGCAACGTCTCAAACCCTTGACGCAGCCCCGCTTCGATGCCGATCCTTGGTCCGTCTCCAAGAACTTTACGGCGATAATCCGCATCTTGTTCCGCAAAGAGTTCGAAACAAGGCACCGAGACCACAGCGGCTTCAATGCCAAGTTTGCCGAGTTGATCTGCGGTCTCCACGGCAAGGCTCACTTCAGACCCTGTTGCAAGAAGCGTCACGTCGCGCTTTCCGCTCTCCTTGAGAATATAGGCACCTCTGGCCGAAAGATTGGCAGCAAGATGGTCGCGCCGCAGGATCGGCAAATTCTGTCGCGACAAGCAAAGCGCGGACGGCGCCGTTCGTTTGTTGAGCGCCAACTCCCAAGCTTCAGCAGTTTCGACAGCATCGGCAGGCCGAAAGACATAGAGATTGGGGATCGCTCGAAGCGAAGCCAAATGCTCGACCGGCTGATGCGTCGGCCCATCTTCACCAAGACCGATGGAATCATGCGTAAAGACATAGATGGCGCGCAGGCCCATCAGCGCGCCAAGCCTGATTGCCGGGCGCGCATAATCGGAGAACACAAGAAACGTGCCGCCATAAGGAATGAAGCCGCCGTGAAGCGCGATACCGTTAATCGCCGCCGCCATGCCGAATTCACGGATGCCGAAATGGATATAGCGGCCGGAGAAATCGTCGCGCGTCACCGTCTTCATCTCGACCGTTTTGGTCAAATTTGAATGAGTGAGATCGGCCGAGCCGCCGATGAGATTGGCCTGCGCCTTCAAGAGGGCATCGAGCAATTTTTGCGATGAGGCGCGTGTTGCTTGCGCGGCGCCGCTTGCGCTTGCTTGTTTGAACGCATTGATCGCTTCCGCCACAGCCGGCGCGACATCGCCGGCAAGATCGGCTTCGAAGCGGCGCAGTTTCTCCGCCGGCAGCGCGGCCCAGCGTTGCCGCCACGCTTCATGCGAGACCGCCGCTTTTTTTCCTATCTCGAGCCAGCTGGAGGCGATGGGCTCCGGAATCTCAAAAGGCGGCGATGTCCAGCCGAGCTTTTCGCGCGCGCCTTCGACTTCCTTCGCCCCGAGCGCCGCGCCATGCGCGCCGGCCGTGCCGGCTTTCGTCGGCGCGCCATAGCCGATCGTCGTTTTGCAACCAATGAGCGTCGGACGATCCGAGAGCTGCGCCTGTTCGAGCGCCGCATTGATCGCATCGACATCGTGGCCATCGACGGCGACCGCGTTCCAGCCCGCCGATTTGAAGCGCGCGATCTGATCGACGGAATCGGCGAGCGACACAGCGCCGTCGATGGTGATGCCATTGTCGTCCCAGAGCACGATGAGCTTCGCAAGACGCAGATGTCCGGCGAGGGCAATCGCCTCCTGACTCACGCCTTCCATCAAACAACCGTCACCAGCGATCACATACGTCCGGTGATCGACGAGATCGGCGCCGTGGCGCGCGGCGAACATGCGCTCGGCGAGCGCCATGCCGACGGCCGTGGCGAGACCCTGGCCGAGCGGCCCGGTCGTCGTCTCGACGCCGCCGGTATGGCCATATTCGGGATGGCCGGGCGTCTTCGAGCCGAGCTGGCGGAAATTCTTCAACTCTTCGATCGTCACATCGCGGTAGCCGAGGAGATGCAGCACCGCATAAAGCAGCATCGATCCATGGCCGGCCGAGAGGACGAAGCGGTCGCGATCGGGCCAGAGCGGATCGGCGGGATCGAATTTCATAAAGCGCGAGAACAGAACCGTCGCGACATCCGCCATGCCCATCGGCATGCCGGGATGGCCGGAATTCGCCTTTTCGACCGCATCCATCGCAAGCGCGCGAATGGCATTCGCCAGATCGCGCTCTTTTGCGTTTTGCTGCACTTTCGTCAGCACATTCATCAAACTCTCTCCTCTTAACGGGCTGAACCTTAGCCCGCTTTATCGCGCGCGCCTCGCCCGTTCGACCAATTGCAGAATGAAGGGCGTCAAGATGAGCTGCATCCCGATATCGAGCTTGCCGCCCGGGATAACGATCGAGTTCGCCCGCGACATGAAGCTTCCGTCGATCATCGACAAGAGATAGGGAAAATCGATTCCGGCCGGCGCGCGAAAGCGGATGATGACCATCGATTCGTCCGCTGTCGGAATCCAGCGCGAGGTGAAGGGATTGGATGTATCGACCGTGGGCACGCGCTGGAAGTTGATGTCCGTTTCGACGAATTGCGGACAGATGTAATAGACGTAATCCGGCATGCGGCGCAGGATCGTGTCCATCACCGCTTCCGTCGAATAGCCGCGCGCCGACTTGTCGCGATGAATCTTCTGAATCCATTCGAGATTGATGATCGGCACGACGCCGATTTTCAAATCCGCATAGCGCGCGATGTTGATGTTTTCTTTCACCAGCGCGCCGTGAAGGCCTTCATAAAAGAGAACTTCGCTGCCTTCCTCGAGCGAGCGCCAGGGCGTGAACGATCCCGGCGGCGCGCCGTAGATTTCCGCCTCTTCCTGGTCGTGCACATAATGGCGCGTCTTCGCCAGGCCCGTCTCGCTATAGGTGCGAAACACGGTTTCGAGTTCTTCGAGCAGATTGGCCGACGGACCGAAGTGGCTGAAATGGTGATTGCCGTTCGCCTCTTCGTCCTGCATCACCTTGCGCATGCCGTCGCGGTCGAAGCGATGGAAGGCATCGCCCTCGATGAAGGCGGCGTGGATCTCTTCGCGGCGGAAGATGTGCTCGAAGGTCCGCTTCACCGAAGTGGTGCCGGCGCCCGATGAGCCCGTGACGGAAATGATCGGATGTCTCACCGACATGATGTCTCTCCGCTCACTGACGTATCAGGCCGCGACGGCCGAATAAGGGCGAGCGCTCGGCGGAAAACTGCGGATCCGTGTGGTAGCGCTTGACGAGGTTGACCACATTGAGCGAGCCGAAGACCAAAGGCGTTCGCACATGAATGTCGGTCGGCATGATCGACAGAATTGAGCGCACGCTGTCGGTCGCGGCGCCGCCCGCATATTCGGTGATGAGCGCGATCGGATTCGCTTCATAGATCAAGCGCAGGCGGCCGGCGCTGTAGCCGGCACGCATATCGCCTGGATAGAGAAACACGCCGCCGCGATTGAGGATCCGATAAGACTCGGCCACGAGCGACGCGATCCAGCGCATATTATGGTTCTTCCGCAGCGGGCCCTCCATGCCTTTCACGCAATCGTCGATGAAGGCCTGAATCGACGGTCCCCAATGCCGATAGTTCGACGCGTTGATGGCATATTCGGATGAGTCCTGCGGGATCTGCACGGCTTCCGCAATCTCGCGGAAAAGAGATGTGCGGCGGTCAAGAACGAAGATTCGCGTCTTCTCGGCGAAAGCGAGTACCAGCGCCGTTTGCGGCCCATAGATGAAGAAGCCGGCCGCCAATTGCGCGTGCCCCTGTTGAAGAAAATGGGCGCGAAGATCGGCGGCGCCCGGCACGGATGACAGAATCGAAAAGATCGTGCCGACGGAAACATTGGTGTCGATGTTCGACGATCCGTCGAGCGGGTCGATCGCGACGGCGAGCGGCGCGTCGTCATGCAGAACCTGCGGCTCATGCATCTCTTCCGAAAGCACGGCGGCAACAGGCGCACGGCGCAAAGCATCGACAAAAAGGTCGTGCGCGAGGACATCGAGCTGTTTCTGCGCGTCGCCGCCCCGATTGTGACTGCCCACGGCAGCACCGGCCTCGCCCGCGAGCCGGCCGAGCGACACCAAATCCGCCATTTCGACCGCGGCGCCCGCGACTTCGCGAATGGCCGACGCCACCGGCGCCAGAGCCGCTTGCGCGCCGACGCTCTCAGCCAGGACCTGATCCAAATCCTTGGTGCGCGCGAGTTCCAACATCTTCAACCCACCGGGGTTAGGGGACCGTCGTCCCAGAGAAAGCGACCCAAATAAAACTGAATAATATTGCGGCCAGATTCAAGGAAATCTAAACTTAGCCGATGCGCCATTTGACTCTCAAGCAGCTTGAAACCGTCCATGCCGTCGCTGAGGCCGGCACCATCGTTTTGGCCTCGGAACGGCTCGATGTCACGCCGGCCGCCCTCACGTCGCGGATCAAGCTCCTCGAAGAGGCCGCGGGCGTCATGCTTTTCGACCGCATCGGCGGCCGCTTGCGCCTGACGGCCGCGGGCGAGGAGGTCGTCACTGCCGCGCGCCGCGTCGATCTCGTCCTCAACGAACTCGACAATACGCTTGGGGCCATCCGCGGACTGCGGGCGGGACGGATCGCCGTCGGCGTGGTCTCGACTGCCAAATATTTCGCTCCGCGCCTCATAGCAGCATTCGCACGGCAAAATCCAGGAATCGAAGTGACGATTTCCGTCGGCAACCGCGCCGAAATGGTCGAGCAATTGCGCGATTATGGCATAGATGTCGGGCTCATGGGGCGCCCGCCCATGGATTTCCCGATCGAGAGCGAAGCCTTTGGCGCACATCCTCAGGTCGTCATCGCCGCTCCCGACCATCCGCTGGTAAAGCGCCGGTCGATCGAGAAAAGCGAGCTGACGAATGAGAACTTCATCGTGCGGGAAGAAGGTTCCGGCACGCGCTCGGTCTTCGAATATTTCTTTTCAGATGTCGTGGTGCGCCGCCCAAAGATCTCGATCGAGATCGGCTCGAACGAGACCATAAAGCAGGCTGTCATTGCCGGGCTCGGGATCGCGCTGATTTCCGCCCATACGATCGAGGCGGAAGTCGAAAGCCGCCGGCTCGCGGTTCTGGACGTCAAGGGTCTGCCGATCATGCGGCAATGGTTCATCGTCCGGCGCGCCGATCGGCCCTTCTGCCCGATCGGTCAGGCGATGTGGGATTTCACAAGGGCGGAAGCGCCTAGGCTGCTGCCAAAGCTTTCCGAGCCTTGGAGCTAAGCGCTAGCTGGCGGCGGCCTGCGGCAGAACTTGATAACGCGGCTGTGGCGCGCCGACGAAATTGAAGGCGCCGATGTGCGTCAGCCGGCTTTCGGTGTCGAGCCAAATCTTGCCGCCGATATCGCGCCACTTCTGGCAGAAGCCGAAGTCCTCGCTGATGTAGGTCTTGGTTTCCGGATCGATCAGACATTCGAAGAGCGCGTAATAGTCATTGCCTTTGGCATTGCTGTAGGCGTGGACATTGCCGTAGCGCGACTCGGGATATGAGGCGATCATGCGTTCGATCACCTGGCGCTTGATCATGAGAAATCCGCCGCCGCAATAGACGCCCGTGGCAAAGCGCCCGATCCGTTCCAATTCGGCTCCCGCGCAGAGCGTGCCGACATAAAGAAGCGGCGCCGTCTGAAATGTTTCGCCGGAGGCCAAGCGCCTCAGCGCCGCATTGTCCCAATTGATGACCTTCAACGGATAGATGCCGGCGACCACATCTTGGTCGAAGGCCAGCATTTCATGCACCTGCCTCGGATCGAAGCTGATGTCGGCATCGATGAAAAACAAATGGCTCGCGGGCGATTCGAGGAATTGCGTGATGAGCGTGTTCCGGCTGCGGGTGATGAGCGAGTCATGGCCGAGCAGCGCCAACATCGCATCGAAGCCGGCCTGCCCCGCATATTGAATGAGGCTGATGACCGATTGCATATAATGCTGCGAGACGAGCCCTCCGAAACAAGGGGTCGCGATAAAGATCATCGGCCGGGTTGCGCTCTGCATGAGGGTCCTTCATGCGCAGGACGCTGCGAATCAAAAGCGGCGGCAGCCGCGCGATTCGAGAATCACGCGGCGATCCTGTGAGCTTCATGTCGAAAAGGCAATTGGCGCGGCCGGATGGCCGCGCCCTCAGGGCAGTTTCGCGACAGTTTCGCCGAAGGGGCGCGCTCAACCCGCAATGCGCAGACCGGTACTGGGCGCGGCAGAGTCGCGGCGTCTCAGCTCCGCTTCGCGCACGGCGATGTAATCGCGTGTCAAGGGAAGCGAGTCGATGCGTTTGGCGATCTGGATCTGGAACACGACCGTATCCTCGAAGCGGAAGGTGCATTCGCAGCCGGCGAGATAAAATTCCCACATGCGGCAGAAGCGCTCGTCATACATGGCCACTGCCTCCGCGCGGCGGGCGAGGAAGCGCTCGCGCCAATGCCGCAGTGTCTCGGCATAATGCACGCGCAGGATTTCGATGTCCGTGACAAGCAGGCCTGAGCGTTCGATGGCGGGCATCATGTCCGAAAGCGACGGGACATAGCCGCCCGGGAAAATATATTTGGCGACCCAGGCATTGGTTGGCGACGGCTGGCCTTCGTGGCCGATCGTATGGAGAAGCGCGACGCCCTTGTCGTCCAAGAGCCGCGCCATCTGCTGAAAGAAGGCATCGTAATAGCCGATGCCGACATGTTCGAACATGCCGACCGACACGATCCGATCGAAGCGCTTGTCTATCTCGCGATAATCCTGGAGCAGAAACTCCGCTTTGCCCTGCAGCCCCCTGTCGACCGCGCGCTTCATCGCGACGCCGAGCTGCTCGCGCGACAGCGTGATGCCGGTGACATTGGCATCGCAGATTTCGGCGAGATAGAGCCCCATGCCGCCCCAACCGCAGCCGATGTCGAGGACGCGGTTGCCGGGCTCGACGAGGAGTTTCGCGGCGATGTGGCGCTTTTTCGCGAGCTGCGCTTCGTCGAGGCTTGCGCCCTCGCGCTCGAAATAGGCGCAGGAATATTGCCGATCCTGATCGAGAAACAGCTCATAGAGCCCGCCATCGAGATCGTAATGATGCGCCGTATTGCGGCGGGCTTTGGAGAGATGATTACGCTGGGAGAGGCCGCGGAATGCCCGTCGGGCCTTTTCCAAGAGCCGAAGCCAGACGAATTGGTTGAAGCTTGGAAGATTGCGGGAGGCGACCGAGATCACATCATAGATCGAGCCGCGCGTGACCTTGACGCGGCCGTCCATGAAAAGTTCGCCGAAGCGGAGCGCCGGATTGAGGACGACACCGCGTTCCGCCCCGCGATCGCAGAATTTGACGTCGGCGACGGGCGGGCTGCCATCCCCAACCGTGTACCGCTGTCCCGACGCGGTCTCGATATTGAGCGCGCCCTTTTTGATCAATTTCGAAAGAAAGATGCGAAGAATCCGCTCCATCTCCCCCTCCGCTGCACCCCAGCATGGATGACCACATTCTGTGCAACTGCACCATCGAGCGCAAGTCTGAATTCCGTCAGCCTTTTGTACTTGCTCCCCTTTAACGCTGCGGCCGCGTTGAAGTTGCAAAGCTCTTGCCGCGGCTCTTTGCGCCGGGCTCAGCGGCCCCCTGACGTCCTCGTGATGGCTTTCCAATCAAAAGGACGTTTTCGCCCGCTGTACGAAGGCAACCCAGGGCGTGCCCGGGCATTAGATTAACGACATGAGCTGCGGCGCGATCTCATCGCGGCCAACAGCCTCGTCGATTTTTGTGCGACCCCGCGATTGGCGTCGCGCCATCCCTCTGGAGAAATGAAGATGCGTACTCTCAATATCGTGAAGCTTTCCGCCGCAATGCTGAGCGTCGTGGCGATCGCCAGTGCGGCCCCCGCTTTCGCCGCGCACGGCGGCGGTGGCGGCGGCCATTTCGGCGGTGGCGGCGGCGGCCATTTCAGCGCCGGCGCCCACTTTAGCAGCCCAGGCGTCCGTTCGAACAACGCTGTCACGGCCAATCGCGCCGGCCCCATGAACGGTGCCGCAAACGGCCCGATGCACATGAGCCATAACGGCCATTGGAACGGCCATGGTCATGGCGGTTACGGCGGCGGCTATGGCGTCTATGGCTGGGGCTACGGCGGCGATTATTATGGCGGCGACTATGACGACTCTGAGGATTACGGTTATGGTTACGGCTATCCCGATAATTCCGACAGCAACTATGCAGCCGTCCCGGGCTCTTACTGCCAGACTCCCACTCGTAGCTGCTCTCTGAGCGCCGCCGCCACCGTCGGCACGCCTTGCGGTTGCCAAAACTCCGCCGGGACCGTTTGGGGCCAGGTCCAGTGAGGGAACGGGCTTTTTCGCCCTTTCGGCGTGCGTTTTTTAGGTCTGAGACCTTCTGACGCTCGATCCGGACTTCTTCACTGAACTAAAACCAGTTAAAAAGCGGCGCCGTCCCTTTGGGGCGGCGTCTCTGCGACTAGAGACCTGGACTAAATACACACCGAGGTGCTTTTCTGTGGTGCCCCAATCTCTTCCGGGAACTTGCGCCAGCGCAAAGACCCGCATTGGCGCGCTTCGTAAAAAGACTTTCGCAAGGACCGATCCCGCATGATCAGCACCCTTGGCCTGAGCTGGAACTTGAGCGAGCGGTCTGCTCGCACATGGGGAGAGGCCCGTTGAATTATCAGGAGATTTTCGCCGAGGCTCTGGACCGTCTGCGGACAGAGCGGCGTTATCGCGTGTTTGTCGACCTCGAGCGCGATGTCGAGCGCTTTCCTTTTGCCAACCGCTATCGCGACGACGGCTCAGTAGAAGACGTCGTGATCTGGTGCTCGAACGATTATCTCTGCATGGGAAGCCACCCGGACGTGATCGCCGCCATGCAGGATGCTGCGGCGCGCCACGGCGCCGGCGCCGGCGGGACCCGCAATATCTCCGGCACCAATCATCCGCTTGTCCGGCTTGAGGCCGAACTTGCCGATTTGCACGGCAAAGAGCGGGCGCTGGTCTTCACCTCGGGCTGGATTTCCAATCTCGCCGCGCTCGGCACGATCGGCAGCCTTCTGCCGAACTGTGTGATCCTGTCCGGTCAATACAATCACAATTCCATGATCGAGGGCATCAAGCGCTCGGGCGCGGAAAAGCAGATTTTCCGCCACAATGACCTCGATCATCTCGAAGAGCTTTTGAAAGCCGCCGGCGACCGGCCGAAGCTCATCGCCTTTGAGAGCCTCTATTCCATGCACGGCGACATCGCGCCGATCCGCAAGATCGCCGATCTCGCCAAACGCTATGGCGCCATGACCTATATGGACGAAGTCCATGCCGTCGGCCTTTACGGCGAACGCGGCGGCGGCATCGGCGAACGCGACGGCGTGATGGCCGACATCGATGTCATCGAAGGCACGCTCGCCAAAGGCTTCGGCACGCTCGGCGGCTATATCACCGCCAATGCGTCGATCATCGATGCCGTGCGCTCCTACGCGCCGTCTTTCATCTTCACGACCGCTCTGCCGCCGGCCGTTGCCGCCGCGGCGACGACCGCCGTCCGCCTGCTGAAAAACGGCGACGTCTGGCGCAAACAGCATCAGCGCCAAGCGATGTTGACGAAACATGCGCTCTCCGCCGCCGGCCTGCCGGTGATGCCGAACCCCTCGCATATCGTGCCGGTGCTCGTCGGCGATGCGGAGCGCTGCAAGGCGGCCTGCGACATGCTGCTGGAACGCCACGGCATCTACATTCAGCCAATCAACTATCCGACGGTCGAGCGCGGCTCGGAACGTCTGCGCATCACGCCGACGCCGCTGCACACCGACGCCCATGTCGCGCAGCTCGTCGAAGCCATGGTCGATGTCTGGAAGACGTTGAAACTGCCGCTCGACATGACGCAGAACATCGTCGAGTTTCCGCGCGCCCATGCCGCGCGCCCGCATTGCACCTTCGCCGACTTCAAGAAAGCGGCGGAGTAAGCTCTCTCATCTCTGCTGATGAAGCGTCATGGCCGGGCTTGACCCGGCCATCCGTGGATTCGCGCTTTTTAGGAGCGGGGCGAATAGCGACTATAATACGCTTATTGCGCAAAGCTGATTCGCTTTGGAGATGGTTATGACGTTCACGGTTGCCACTGCCCGTCCCGACAATTTTTTTGCCGCACTCTTGAAGCTCACGGCTCTGCTCGCCTTAATTGGATTTGCTTTGATTTTCGTTGCGACTGCAGAGAAAGCGGGTTCGCCTTCATCGGTTTCTTGCGAACACCATAATGGGGCCTTTGATAAAGGGTTTTCGGCGGATTTCGACATCGATCGAACCGATTGCAGGATACCCTCAATCAAGAATTCGCCGACGGTCGGGTTTTGGGGTGTCCTTCCTTATGTTGGCGTTCGTTGGTCTCCTCCTGGTTTCGAAAACTGAGGGGATTGCCGGGGTCACACACAAACCGCAACCCTACCTTCTCTTCCCCTTCCACGCCCTTGTCCCGCCCTTGCCGGCATTCGAACGCGGCGTTGAATCGCTGCGCGGCTTGGCTTCGCCGCCGCCGAAATTATGCGGGCCCATTTCTTCGTCCGTCGGCTTGTGCGGCCGGCTCGCCGGCAGGTTCGCGGCATAGCCGTATTTCGGCTTGCCCGCATAAGCGCCGCCGTGCTCGTCGACTTCCGATTGCGAAGCGAGCGGATCGGAGGCAATCGTCAGTTCCACGGCCTGCAAGCGCTTGATCTCGTCGCGTAGCCGCGCCGCCGTCTCGAATTCGAGATCGGCCGCGGCTTCCCGCATCCGCTTTTCGAGATCGGCGAGCGTCGCCTTGAAATTATGGCCGATCAATTCGGACGACGTCGCCAATCCGGCATCGACTGTCACATGATCCTGCTCATAGACGGAGCCGAGAATATCCTGGATCGCGCGCTTGATCGTGGCGGGCGTGATGCCATGCTCGGCATTATAGGCCGTCTGTTTTTCGCGCCGGCGGCTCGTCTCCGCCATCGCGCGTTCCATCGAGCCAGTGATCTGATCGGCGTAAAGGATCACCTTGCCGTCGACATTGCGCGCCGCGCGGCCGATCGTCTGCACCAAGCTTGTCTCGCTGCGCAGAAAGCCTTCCTTGTCGGCATCGAGAATGGCGACGAGCGCGCATTCCGGAATGTCGAGGCCTTCCCGCAGCAGATTGATGCCGACGAGCACATCGAAGGCGCCGAGGCGCAGGTCGCGAATGATCTCGATCCGCTCCAGCGTGTCGATGTCAGAATGCATATAGCGCACGCGCACGCCATGCTCGTGCAGATATTCGGTGAGGTCTTCCGCCATGCGCTTCGTCAACACGGTAACGAGCGAGCGATAGCCTTTCTGCGCCACCTCGCGCACTTCGCCTAGGAGATCATCGACCTGCGCCCGCGCGGGCCGTATTTCGACTGGCGGATCGATGAGGCCTGTCGGGCGAATGACCTGTTCGACGAAAACGCCGCCGGTGCGCTCCATCTCCCAATTGCCGGGCGTCGCCGAGACATGCATGCATTGCGGCCGCATCGCCGCCCATTCCTCGAAACGCAGCGGCCGGTTATCCATGCAGGAGGGCAGGCGGAAGCCATATTCGGCGAGTGTCGCCTTGCGCCGAAAATCGCCGCGATACATGCCGCCGATCTGCGGAATCGTCACATGCGATTCATCGACGAAGACGAGCGCATTGTCGGACAGATATTCGAACAGCGTCGGCGGCGGCTCGCCCGGCTTGCGCCCCGTCAGATAGCGCGAATAGTTTTCGATGCCGGCGCAGGAGCCCGTCGCCTCCATCATTTCGAGATCGAACTGCGTGCGCTGTTCCAGCCGCTGTGCTTCGAGCAGACGGCCCGACGCGTAAAGCTCCTGCAGACGCTGGCGCAGCTCGTCCTTGATGCCTTTGATCGATTGGATCAGCGTCGGGCGCGGGGTCACATAATGCGAATTCGCATAGATTTTGACGAAATCGAGATCGGCGGTCTTCTGCCCCGTCAGCGGATCGAATTCGGTGATCGATTCGATTTCGTCGCCGAACATCGCGAGCCGCCAGGCGCGGTCTTCATAGTGGGCCGGGAAAATATCGATCGTATCGCCGCGCACGCGGAACGTGCCGCGATAGAAGTCGCCAGCCGAGCGCTTGTATTGAAGCGCGACGAGATCAGCGATGAGCTGGCGCTGATTGACGCGCTCGCCGCGCTTCAGCGTGAAGGTCATCGCCGTATAGGTCTCGACCGAGCCAATACCGTAAATGCAAGAAACCGAGGCGACGATGATCACATCGTCGCGTTCGAGCAGCGCGCGGGTCGCAGCGTGGCGCATCCGGTCGATCTGCTCGTTGATCGAGGATTCCTTCTCGATATAGGTGTCCGTGCGCGGCACATAGGCTTCCGGCTGATAATAATCGTAATAAGAGACGAAATATTCGACCGCGTTCTCCGGAAAGAAGCTCTTGAACTCGCCATAGAGCTGCGCAGCCAGCGTCTTGTTCGGTGCCAGAACGAGCGCCGGGCGATTGGTCCGCGCGATGACTTGCGCCATCGTAAAGGTCTTGCCGGAGCCGGTGACGCCGAGCAGCACCTGGTCGCGCTCGGCCGCATTGACGCCAGCGACGAGTTCTTGGATCGCGGCCGGCTGATCGCCGCGCGGCTCATATTCCGAGACGAGATTGAACCTGATGCCGCCTTCGGATTTCATCGGCCGCAGCGGCCGGTGCGGCGTCCACACCTGCCGGTCGCGGATGTTGGGATCGCCGCGCTCCAACAGATCTTTTAGCGAGGCCATCGTCGCCTCGACGCCGCCCATGCCGGTGAATTTGGCTTGGCCGTTGTCGCTGCCGAACGAATCGAAGCCCGCCTGCGGCGCCTCGCCAAAGCCTTGCCGTTCGTTGAGCGCAGGGTTGAGCAAAGCGGCGAGATGTTCGTCGAGCGGCTTCAGCTCGGGCTTGCCGGCCTTGGAACGCGTCGGCCGCGACGCCTTGTTGGACGGAGTTTTCGGGGCTTTGGGCATAGGCCCAATATGGGGTCAAAGGCGGCGCGGCGCAAAGGCGGTGCGCCCCTCAGGGCGGCGCCGCAATCGCCTTGTCGAAGGCTTCTTTCAGTGCGTCGAGATCCTCCGGCATGGCATCCGAAATCGCGACATAAGTCACCGAGCCTTCGCGCCAAGCGAGCAGCGAGAGACCGTTCAGCGCACCGTGGCCGAGCGGGATCTGGGCGATCGTGTTCGGCACTTCGGCGAGGCTGACGAGATGCGCGCGGCGCTTGAACACCAGGGTCGGCACCGGCGTCACGCCGACCACATCGACACGGCCGCCGACGAGCGGAAAGCCATCGTCCTTGAGATCGACAACCTCCGGCGACAGCGCCGTATGGCTCGCGAACCAGGGTTTGACCGTGTGCCGTTCGGAGGAGACGACATCGACAGGCTGGCCGGAGATGACGCCGCGCACATGATCGCCGACGAGCGCCGCCATCTCCTGCGACGGCGGCTGCGGCAGCACAAGATAGGTGACGCTGCTGCCGATGAGAAAGGCGACGCAGGCGGCAAGGCCCATCGGCACCCATTGCCGAAACGGCGCGCGGCGCGGCGGCGCCATGGCTTCGATCTGCCCGCGCAAGGCGCCGGAAACCACCGCCTTCGGCAGCGCGCGCAGAGCATCGCGCAAGGCTTTTTGCCGACCGTAGTCCGCGGCGAGGTCCGCATCTTCGGAGAGCAGGCGTTCGAAGGCGAGCATCCCCGCGGCATCGAGCTCGCCGTCGAGGGCGGCTTGCAGCAGCAGAAGCTTGTCGCGCGGCTCGGCCATCAGATCTGTCCTTTCAGCGCGGCGAGCATCAACCCACGGGCACGCGCCAGACGCGACATCACCGTACCGATCGGCACGTCGATCGCGTCCGCGATCTCACGATAGCTCAGCCCGTTCATCTCGCGCATCACCAGCACCTCACGAAAGGGTAGCGGAAGTCCGGCGAGCGCCTTCTCCAGCGCCGCCGCATCGGCCGCGGCGATCATTGCCGCATCGGGTGCCGCCGTATCCATGTCCGAGGCATCGGCGGCCGCTTCCGGATCGTCCGTCAGCACCACACTCTTCGGCCGGTTGCGCGCCAGCCAGGTGAAGGCCGTGTTGCGCGTGATCGCCAAGAGCCACGCACGCGGATTTGCCACCGGCGCGCGATCGAGCGCCCGCAAAGCCCGCATGCAGGCCTCTTGCGTCACATCCTCCGCGTCCGTCGCATTGCCGGTCAGCCAGCGCGCGAGATGATGCGCGTCGTCAAGATGGGGCAATACCGTTTCGGCGAAAAGCTTATGCGTATCCCTCGTCACACCGCCTCGCTGGACGACCGCCGGCGAAGCCATGCTGCCGGCGATCTTCAGCATACCGTCATTTCGCCTTTTCCTTCAGATATTCGATGACGTCGGCTCGATCTCGAGCACTGGACAGATGAAAGGCCATTCTCGAACCGGGCACGAAGGCCTGCGGATTGGTCAGCCATTTGTCGAGCGTCACCTCATTCCAAACGATCTTCGAATTTTTCAGGGCCGGCGAATAGTTGTAGCCGGGCACCGTCCCGGCGACGCGGCCGAAGACGCCGCGGTGCTTGGGCCCGACTTCGTTTTCATCGAGAGAATGACAGTCCTGACAGCTCTGGTAGATCTGCTCGCCACGCGTCGCGTCGCCAGCCGCATGCGCGACGCCTGTCGTCAGAAGCAGCGTCGAAAGACAAATCGCCATTTTGCCGTTGCGCATCGTCGCGTCTCCTTCCGGCCACATCACGAAGCGAGCGGCGTATCGGTGATCGCGAGCGCGTGGACGCCCTGCTTCACCGCGATGGAGGCGACGCCGAGAACCGTGCGCAATTTGCCGTCCGGCATTTTGATCGGCCCTGGGGCCGGGACCTTGCCGGGCGCGCCTTGCGGGAAGGCCGTCGAGCGCGCGGTGTGAAACGTCACATTGCCTTCGACCTTTTGAAAAATCTGATGGATGTGTCCGTTCAGAATGGTGACCGATCCGAAGCCCTTCAGCAGATCGAGAGCCTGCATGCTGTCATCGGTCGTCCAACCCCAATCCGCATAGACGGCCCATAAGGGGATATGCGCGAAGATCACGATCGGCGTTGAAGCCGAGCGCCCTTTGAGATCGTCGGCGAGCCACGCGATCTGGTCGGGTCCGAGATGACCCATGCCATCGACCGTGTTGGATGCGTTGACAAGGCCGATGAAATGCACGCCTTCCTGATCGAAGGAATACCAACCTCGCCCCAACGTGTTTTTGCCATGGCGTTCGAGATAGGCTTTCGAGCCTTCGTCGATCAGATCATGTTCGCCCGGCACGTAGTGAACATCGAGTCGGGCACCGGAAATGATCTTCTCCGCGTCATCGAATTGCGCAGGCTTCGCCAGATGGGTGATATCGCCCGTATGAATCATAAAGGCCGGTTTTTCTGGAGCGGCGGTGATCTTGCCGATGGCTTCCGTCAACGTCTCCGCCGGATCCGGATTGGCGGGCTTGTTGAACCCGAGATGGCTGTCGGAGATCTGGGCGAACGAGAGGGCCCGGGTTGCCTGCGCATGCGCGGCTTCCACGCCGAGGAAGCCGGAGACTTTGGGAACTCCGCCGGCCACGGTCCACAACAGGCCGCTGCCGGCCCAGAGCATGCATTCGAGCGCGCCGCGGCGCGTAAGCGCAAACTCTTTGTCATCCTGTCCCATCTCACCCTGCCTTTCCGCCTCGCCGAAGACAATTCGGGATTCAATGGCGGTCGGCTGAGAGACTCGGACGGGCGGCGCTTTATTCCCGACTTCCGAAAAAAATTTCGGCGGACGTCTGCCGCCGGATGGGACGATCGCGGCGATCGAGCGCGAGCGCCCGACCGCCGGCACGAAAATAATTGATCGTTGCTCAATCGGCCCCCGGCTGCGGACCGAAGCCGCGGCAGATGGAATCGCAAGGAGCGTTATTCACGCCGGAAGAAAAGTTGGCGCCATTCGGCATATTATTAGCGCCGTAGCCCGTCGTGCCCGCGCCATAATAGGCCGAATAAGCGTGCTTCTGCGCCGATTGCGCGGCATGCCCGTTTGACATGCCGGCTGCAAGTGTCGCCGCCAGAACGAAAAGCCTCGTTGCAAATTGAGAGAATTTGATCGGCATGAGTCTGCTCCATCGTTGATCGCTTGCGCAAGTCGAACCCTTTCGACTGGCGAGCTGCCATGGAGACTCATCCGCGCGAGCGTTTATTCCCGTTTGGCGCACAATTCGCCAAGAACTATTGGATTAAAGATTATCCACGAGGGAAGCGTTAAACGTCTTGGCGCCGCGCGCCGGCAAAGAGCCGATAGAAGAGGCCCGCGCCGACGCCCGACAGCACTTCCATGCTGAGGCCGCCTGGCCCCGGAGATTTTCCCAGTGCCTGCATGAGAAGAGCGAAGGCGAGAGCCACCACGCCCCCCGCAATCCCATAAGAGAGATGCGATGTGCGCTGCATTGCTGCCAGCACCCGATGCGTGACGAAAATGCACAACGCGCTCGTCCGCGCGCCGCTCCACAAGGCCGCGAGGAGCAGGGCGACAATGATCGGACCATTGGCCGAGCCAAAGGAAAAGAAGCTCAGGTCCTGACTGGCCTCTGTGGCAAAGGTCGCGTTGGTGGCTGCCGTGACGATCGCCACGATGAGGCCGGCGAGGATCGCCGCGCGAAAGGAGCGTGGCACTTTTTCCCCCTCGCGCGTGGCGCGCGGCGACCGTGTTTCGCGGTTTGGATTGAGAACCGCCGCAACCACCTCCGGTGGCACCGCAAGATTTTTCTGCGCAAGGCGTTGCGGCGCGGTCGCGGGCGCGATGGGCCGCGCTATGACGACGGGGGAACTGCGGCCTCTGCGGCCGAAAGGCTGAGCTGATCGCGTGTTCATGGCCAGCAAATTAGCGACTGCGGCCTACCGAAAGATTGAAGCCAGGCGAAAATCTCGGGCCTTCGCGATGCTGCGAATTGTTCCGGTCCCGTTCAGCGAAAATTATTCCTGCTGTCGCATGCGCAAAAAAAGGGGCCGCGCTGTTGAGAACGCGGCCCCAATACACGACTCCCAAACGGGGGGCTGTGGGAGTCGTGGGACTTTTGGACGGGGCAGACTTACGCTGCCCATCGTCAAACCTTCATTTTGCCTCAGCCGCGGAGATCGCTCATGACGGCAGCAAAGTGCACATCATGGATTTTCGACGGGGCTGGATGATTGGCGGCCGACGGATCGTCAAAGCGCACGAGCATGCCGAGCGCAAAGGCGGCCAGAGCCAGAACTAGAATGAGCGCAATGGACACCTGGAACTGGCGCCGCGCAGCGTGCGAATCATAGGACCGAACGAACCCTGCGTCCGGCGCATGATAAAAGTGATCGGCGATCGACATACACAACTCCTCAGCCCATTCATTCCCGAGTTTTCCCCGGATACCCAACTTCGTCGCTTCGACCGTGCTTCTGGTTCAAAAAGACTGAAGCTTTCCCCTCGTCGCGGCGTTGACATCCATCAAACCTGGCGAAGCCGGGTAAACATCCCGTTCGTTACTTAAACGCAACAAAGCTCCAAATAGTTTCGCCGATCGCTATAATTATGTTGACAGTGCTGAAAAAGAAACGCTGCGGCGCAGTAGCGCCATATCCTTTAGGAGAGGGGATCGTGGGTCGGAGGCAATGATGCGGTTTCAATACCGCGCCACACCGAGAGTTAGGTGCGCGACAAAAACTATTGCCTACTCGAAATCAACAATAACTTCAGTCTCTTATTATTCTGGCTTTGGCTTCGCTGAGCGCGCTCCGCGCATTCCGTGACAGCTCTGCTCTCGTCTCATCGCATTAATTCCGCGAAGGGCCGATCGGTTGCGTGAACTGCGGTGCCAATTCGAAAGCAAGAAAAATTTTCGCGCTGGATGGCTCACAATCTCGAACGCTGTTTCATAAAAGTCACAGAAAATTGTCGGCATTTCTTTCACGCGGCGCGAAGAGAGAAGAATCGCGCGCCGCAGCGCTTTTCTCGCCTACTCCTCACAGACGGACGGACGACAGGTTGCTCTCGCCATGGCGCAACCTTAAGACCGGCGCACATCCGGTCCCCGATCCTTGTAGCGCCAATCGGAGCTTTCGCTCATGGCTTTCATTTCGGACGCACTGCTCCGCGTCAAACCCTCCGCGACCATCGCGATGACGCAGAAAGCGCGCGATCTCCGAAATGCCGGGCGCGACATCATTTCGCTCTCCGTGGGGGAGCCCGATTTCGACACGCCGGACCACATTAAAAAGGCGGCGATCGCCGCCATCGAGCGGGGCGACACGAAATACACGCCGGTCGCAGGTATCCCGCCGCTGCGCGAAGCCATCGCGGCCAAGTTCAAGCGCGAGAACGGGCTCGATTACAAAGCCGCGCAGACGATCGTCGGCACCGGCGGCAAGCACATCCTGTTCAATGCCTTCCTGGCGACGCTCAATTCCGGCGACGAGGTGATCATCCCGGCACCCTATTGGGTGAGCTATCCCGACATGGTGGCTATTGCCGGCGGCGTGCCAGTCATCGTTCCGACGAAGATTGAACATGAGTTCAAGCTGCAAGGAGAAGACCTCGACCGCGCGATCACGCCGAAGACGAAATGGCTTTTGTTGAATTCGCCGTCGAACCCATCGGGCGCCGCCTATACGCGGGCTCAATTGAAAGCGCTGACCGATGTTCTTCTGCGCCATCCCCATGTCTGGGTTTTGACCGATGACATTTACGAGCATCTGACCTATGGGGATTTCACCTTCACCACGCCCGCCCAGGTCGAGCCGCAGCTCATAGAGCGCACGCTCACCATGAACGGCGTGTCGAAATCCTATGCGATGACGGGTTGGCGAATCGGCTATGCTGCGGGACCCGACCCGCTCATCAAGGCGATGGAACTGCTGCAAGGCCAGCAGACGTCAGGGGCCTGTTCGATCGCGCAATGGGCTTCCGTCGCGGCTTTGAACGGACCGCGGGATTTCATCGCAGAGCGCCGCAAGGTCTTTGAAGACCGGCGAAACCTCGTCGTCTCCATGCTTAATCAGGCGAAATATTTGACCTGCCCGTCGCCGGAAGGGGCGTTTTATGTCTATCCCTCCTGCGCGGAAGCGATCGGCCGTAAGGCCCCCTCCGGCAGAGTGATCGGCAGCGACGAAGATTTCGTCTCGGAACTGTTGGACGCCGAGGGCGTCGCGGTCGTGCAGGGATCGGCCTTCGGGCTCGGCCCGAATTTCCGCATTTCCTATGCGACGGGGACCAAAGTTTTGGAGGACGCCTGCGCCAGGATCCAGCGATTCTGCGCGGCTCTTGTCTGATGGGAAGGGCTCGGCCCGCAGCGGCGCGGACAAACGAAAAGCCCGGTTTCATCGAATGAAACCGGGCTTTTGCTTCCCCTCCGCCTGTTCTGAAAGTCTGAGCCGTAGCCCCCCGGCCGGCTCCACAGGTCGTCAGCAATTTGTTTATAGCAGCGGGGGGGCGTCTTAGGCTGTTGCAGGAGTGCCACAGCCAGGGTGCAAAGGACCGTTTGGCCAGGGCTTTCCCTCTCAAAGCCAACTCAAACGGAGCCGCAAAAACCGACTGCTTTGTCTTCTCTGCAACAGTCTTTGCGCATCCGCAGCGTCGCCCCTGCCCCCGAGGGGGTGTTGCGGCGCAAAGCTGATTCTGATTTGTTCCGGCAAATTCGCAGAGGCCGCGTGGGAGACGCGACCGTCACCCCAAGGATTTCCCATGTTCAGGGAAGACAAGGCCGGCGGCGGGCGTCGGCCGTCTCGCAACGTCCTGGGCTTGCCCCTCGAGGCATGTTCGCAGACGCCGGTGACCGGTTTTTTCCGCAACGGCTGCTGCGACACCTCGCGTGAAGACGTTGGTAGCCATACGGTCTGTATCGTCTCGACCGAAGAATTCCTCGCCTTTTCCAAATCGGTGGGCAATGACCTTTCGACGCCGATGCCGGAATACGGCTTCCCCGGGCTGAAGCCGGGCGACCGCTGGTGTCTTTGTG